>Ga0153948_1001066_pt1 | contig 14475 bp, 16 predicted proteins | sample TSNJ032MetaG_FD_104696 | JGI IMG/M metagenome (GOLD analysis project Ga0153948, IMG submission 104696) | Attine ant fungus gardens microbial communities from New Jersey, USA - TSNJ032 MetaG | ecosystem: Host-associated > Fungi > Mycelium > Unclassified | place: USA: New Jersey, Wharton State...
CGCTGTGTGGGCTGACAAATCGGAGTTGGAAGTGTTGCTTCCAGTTTGTCGCGGAATGTCAAATGCATGGTCGATGGCACTCGCTGTTGGATCCAACGACGCGTCAAATTCAAGCACACCTGCCCTTTCGCACTCAGAAGTATCTTTACGTCATGTCCAAATTTTGCCTCATTCTTGCCTTATCGGGAGTACCACGTGACCATCTATTCATGTCCAATACGGTTCCTTCGCCACAATTTGACCGGCAGTCTCTTCCGCTCTGTGTTCCCTTCCTTTGCCAGATGCGTCCCAATCGTGACATATCCACCACGTCAGACATCTTTACTATGACAGCGGGCTGTTATCTCTGTGCTCGACGTCCCATTATGTGCTCAACATATACTTGGTGTCTTGTCTGCTGATCCTCTGTCGTAATCTACTTGGACGGAGAGACGACATTGCCTCACCGCATTTGCTGCTGCCACAAAGAATGTGAGCTTTTTGTTTTTGTACGAGAATCAGCGTCTCAGACAACGCCACGCAGATTAAGGCGAATCTAACCTTTAGCTGTCTCAGTGAAAGTTTAAGCTTAGTATCTCTATCTTCTCACTCTTTACCAGTCTTCTACTTTCATGCCCAGCAATACCTGTGCGTGACACACTTCCGTAGCTATAGATCATATTACGCACACACGAATATCAAAGCCCATGAACTTCCTAGCCTAGAATGCCCAGCCTTCTGAAATGTCATGGGGTAGGACGCAGACTCTCTCCTTGTATAAAGCGACGTTAAGGTGGGCACTTTCAATGATTCTCTACATGTACCCGCTGATGATGGAAATTTCAGGGAAACTAGTTGACAAAACTAGGAGATCAGATAGTCCTTCTCCAAGACTTCGGCTTTGACCATTGTGCGTTTCGCGGATTCCTACCGCATGTATTACCCGCATAAACGCCTCTTCAATTCTCTCTCGGGACCTGCAGCCCTAACAGACGTTGCCATAAACCCGATCCATCGCCCAGTCAGCTCGAAATTACCGGAAATCTGCTTCACTTCCACAGGCACCAGTAAATGGAATCAAGTTCTATCTATTGTGTAACACAATGCGCCTAGAATCATGATAGTGCCGGGATCCGACCTCGAATTTGCATCGCGATGAGTCTCATGATACTGCAGGATTGATACGCTCTGGCAAAAGAATACGTCACTTCCACCAGAAAACCGTCAATTTCACATCCAACTGTCTCGTTAAGCAAGACAAGATACTTAAGATCCACGATGAAAATAGATAGGCACAAGATTGTTGCCCTCAATCGAGCTTCCAGAAGGGACGAGGGATTGGGGAGTCTCGCGCGTGTTTGCACGTCGAGAATCATGGTGCCTTGCAGTGAGACGTTCGAATGTGTCTCAAGGACACGAGGCCTGTCATAAAGTGTCAACCACGAGCGTAAACCTGGTCACCTCCAGAATGAGATGCTGCGAAGAAAGAAGTGGGAATAGGTGATTCAACCGGATACCAAAAGGCTTATCTACTTGGTCATTGTTTCTAAATGGCCCGATTAACAGTTTCACAGTATCTATACCGCCAACCCGAGCGCAACGGCCACTTAATACTCTAGTAGCGGCTCGGATACGACAAATAGTCAAAGCTTTGATGTCAATAAGAGGTCTTAGGCTATCCACCCCCTGATGCAGGAAGTTTCAAGGGCGTCCCGTTGCCACGGAGCATGAAGTCACATTTCAGGTCTCAATCGTGTCCGATGTTACGAGAAGTCCGGGGATAATGAAATCGTCTCCAAGTCCGCCACAAGCCCGTAGGCCGCGGGATGCATATCTCCTCTTTGGCGAGAGACCCACTCTGTCGGAGGTTGCACGTCCAAGAAGTGCGGTTGTGTCAAAATTTACGCAGCCAGGGATGTTCTAATTATTACAAGATGTCGACACCTCCAGACGACGATCGCGCCCACAGAAGACGACATTCAACTGCAATCGTTGATGGAAAATGAGTACATGATCGCAGTGGCGGCGGCAACGGATTCGGAGAGCCTCCACGAAGTTGTAGATCGCTATTAAAGTCAGATTTTGCCCAGAGTTCTCGTTCACTTAGAAGCTGATACAAAGATTATTGAACACAAATTTATTTTGACAAGGAGGCGGCGCGAAATTCCTGAGTACTTGAGAGGCTATCAAGCACGTCTGATTGGCCCTGTGCTGAATCTGTAACGAGATAGAACGAAGATCATCGCCGTGAGTATGCTTGGTAAAACATGCTTGTTGCTAGTTGATGATACCAGGTAAGGTTTGTTTAGGCGTAGCACTGCCCGGTAAACTGAGCTTTTCGCTTATTTTCCTTGGTTCTCGAATTCTGTCAGAGTGGTGTCATGATCGTCGTGAGCTCAATAGCCTCAATGCCGTAGATGAAGAACTCGATAGCCTCGTCCCTGATTTTTTCGTGCACTTCATTGCCGTCTCCTTCTCGTGATAGGTGCAGAGCAAGTGTCGGCTCCCGGTCCTGATGAAACGTGACGTCAGAAATTGACATTGAGAATTAACAAGAATAACACAATAAATATCATCAATTCATCACAACTGATGTGATCTGGTCTGTTCTTAACCACTACCACGATGCCTGTGCTGGGCGTGGCACATCTGCTGCCTTGGGCATGGTTGAGTACCTGGCTTGCAGTTTCTGCGATCTATGTGCCTTTGCAAGAATACGCAGGTCCAAATTTCTTTGACGCCTGGGATTATTTTAACCTCTTTGACAACACGACGTGGGGTAGGTGACAATCATCCCCCGTCTTTCATTGAATGCCCTGACATAAACTGGACGATACAGGCAATGTCACATATGTTGATCGACAGACTGCTACATCGAGTCGGCTCACATTTGTCAACGATATTGGAAATGCAGTCATCAGAGTTGACAACAGTACATTCATCCAGCCAGCTCCGTTGGTACACAGAAACTCCGTTGGTCCTTTCTCCGCCCTTAGAACTTTCACCGAAGGATCGCCTCGTAGATACGCATCACATCGAAAGACACATACGGAATTGGTACCCTGATTATGATAGACGTTCGACACATTCCTTATGGGTGCTCGGTGCGTCACTCTCCTCATTTATCTAAAGTAAAAGTAATAAATTCAATTTGACAGGTATGGCCGTCGTTCTGGACTCTAGGTACTGAAAAGGAATGGCCAGGGGGAGGAGAGATCGACGTCATTGAAGGCATCAATATGATGGATCATAATCAAATTGCCCTACATACTACTCCCGGCTGCTTCCAAGCTCAAAATTCAGGGCAAACTGGACAAACTATCGAAGGAGATTGCTCCACCCCTCAAGGGTGTCTGGTAGCAGAGAATAAGCCCAATAGTTGGGGACCAGGCTTCGCGCAAGCTGGAGGGGGATTATGGGCACTTCAGATTGACGTTGCTGGAATCTTTGTTTGGTATTGGAGTGTGAGAAAATATCTTCGAGATCATTTCTCAACGTCTAATGATAACAGAGGCCTGATGTACCGGAAGCTATCAGTTCAGCGAACAGCACTTCAGACATGGACACTACGAGCTGGGGACTACCTAGCGCTTCTTACCCGGCTATTGCTTGCAATATCAGTCAATTCTTTACCCCTCAGCAACTTATCTTATTGACAACGTTATGTGGTACTTGGTACATCTCACACGTTCCCTTTTCACTGATTCTGCCCCTCATATTCCTTACTCTTCTATAGGGCAGGTGTGCCTGATATATATGCAAGCACATGCCACACGCCTACCATGTCCTGTGTGGGTATTTTATACTCTTGCAAAATTGCAACATTCATGGCTAACATTGTCAGTTAGGTTGCGGACAACATCATTGGCCCAGGCAGTCCGACATACGATAATGCCTTTTGGGAGATCTCTTGGATTCGCACGTACTCGATAAATACCACTCCTTCAGGGCCAACTGCGACTGCTAGGCCTGCACAGGAACCTATCGCATATCCTGCTCGTTCGACATCTAATGCTTCAGATATTCGGCACAAGGCAGTTTATCTGCTATTTGTGACCCTGCTCGTCTCATTACAGTTTCTCAGCTGACCAACGGATACTTATGCAATCATTTGCTGGACAAATTTATCTATTGTAGATATAATGCTATAAGATGAACATCAGCCTGACGGTGACTCTAGCTGGTGGTGTTTAAATGTAACTTTGCTTTCATCCTATCAACCGTAGGTTGTGGTTCAAACTCGACAGAAATAGGAAACTCCGTCGAGGAATGGTATCTTTTAAGATGTCATTCTCCGATTTAATCTCAACAGCTCCGAATGCAATTTGATAGCACCTCTGAACCTGTTTTTGGTCAAGATATCTTGGTCGCAATGCCTGATCCTCTCAAATAACCCTGAAACACGCCAAAAATGCATCGAGCCTCAGTGTCTCCGCACAGGGGGACATTCGTCTCGCTCAGAACATATTGGGTCCCTGACAGATTTATTCTAAGAATCAATCTCGTTTTCAATTTGACTTCCCGGCTCTGTAAGCAGTGGAGTGGATACCAATTTCGCAGTTCTTAGGATCGACAAGCATCATAGCCAGTCATGTGTTAGATCTCTACCTACAAGCAACTCGATAATGTCGCCTGCTATTGGGAAATATAATAGGAACTTCACTCACTTCCTCATTGATTTATACTTGCTTCAGGGCCTCATAGATCAGGTCCTCTGTGCCTGCAGGAAATGGTCCCTAATTTGCAATACTCTAGTTTATAAAAATGTTTCATGTGTGCTTGATGATGTTTTGTCGCGCAATTCATCAAGGAAAAGATGTTTCTAGCCTGTCGATAAAAATGATCATGCTGTATGAAGTCTGCTAACCACCGTTTGATATGTCTCGATCTCACCAAGTCTGACTTTTGAACCCCATCCCGTTTTGCAGGTATGAAACTGGTTTTTTTTACCCAATGGGACGATTATAAGCCACTCAAGGACCTTGGCTTCATTTGATTGTGGATAAGTATTCTTTTGATACGGTTCTCTCGTGACAGGTGGGCCATGCCTCCAGGTTTTCTTCCCCCATAAGGAAAAGAAGAATAAGGTCATGTAAACACTCAGTATGCAGTGATTCTTAGAAGACTCGGTTGTTCACGTCAGATGGCCGTCTGTTTACTCAGCGTCAGTAATGTTGCTTAGTCACTATTCAGATGCTCCAGTCCTCTCCTCCCCTTTGGTACCATGGATGGACAGTTGCTATCTCTGCTGTTCATAGAATGCGTGTCGTTACTAAAAACCTTGGTTGGTACAGATTATACGACGAAGAATGATCAATCTCCTGTTACTGCCGTGCTGTCATCCTGTCATTGCTTCAATACTGAACACACTCCTTCCTAGTGATCCCATCGTCGGAGAGGAAGATGCTTCAGAGTTGCGGAAATCAGAGAATAAGGAACTTTTACATCATATTACTACCTCGGTGAACGAAAGCTTGACCGATGCACGGCTGCTTTACGAGATGGAAGAATGGGCAATTGGGATGGGTTACGATATTTCCCCTCGCGAAGTATGAGATGCGATAGACAGGGGTGATTATGAAGGTGGAAATACCAGAAGTGCATCCTTCAGGCCCATAGTGATAGGAATGTGGGCTTGGCCCTATTGGCATCATTGGTTACCGGGAGCTACCCCATAGGAATGATCAATCGAAGGATTATGTTGCAGTCAAGGACCAAGGCTCTGAACAAGTTACACCTTGACCATGCAGCTGCTCTCACATCAACACAGCTTTCGATGGAGGGTTACAATACAACTATTATTGCAACGCCTACTGTGCACTTTGTCGTCCTGGAATCGGTGGAACTTGGCCATTCGTCGCATTCCTGTGTGTTGGAACATCTGTGAGTGTAACAAGAATGGACAGTCATTGTGCACTTGCAATGGGAAGGTCATTTACTACACCCCCAGACTACAAAATCTGGGAAAAATATAGGTCAGTTTTCCTTTGGTCTGTTCCGTCTTACAAAGCTTTATGGTTGCGATGGGATCATGCCCCTGAGTCTCTTTCGGTTGAGGAGGATTAATTGGGTAGCTCCTTAGACTTCGGTCGGGGAAGAACATTGAGCAAAGATAATGGGATCGTCGCATGCAGCAAATCCCTCCACCCAAAAGTTATAGGTCATTCTGAGGGGCAATCGTAAACAACTCAAGAGTCTCGATGTGCTCAACAAAGCTACCCCAGTTTGTTAGTAGGTCCCGCATTCGCCTGTAACTGGGTTCCTTGTGGGTATGGTACTATAAGACGGACATCCGCTTCCAGAATGTCTCTTACAAGTACTGGTTGGGTTGCGACGCAATATTTATCTCTTGTTATGAGGTCCCGATTGCGATTCGAGCTCAACGGGAATTCATCTATCGTGGAAACTCCATCGAGGAGGTACTGGGTTCTGAACCGAAAAGCGACTTAACGATTACTGTAGAGGGTAGAATTCACGTTCCCAACAGCTTCTCATCTCATTTCCAGAATTTGATCAATACCACGCTCATCGTAGACCGTCAAACGCAACACCTAAATATTTCAAAACTCCTTCAGTTAAAAAACTATCCGCTGACTCTCCTCTCTTCATGTCAGCCCGCCCCCATGTATACAACTCGACTTCGAATTTATGGAAGGATCTATTCATAGAAAGACTCAGCAAAATTGAGCCAGGAGCTTGACACGATTGAGTGCCAAAATGCTGTCACAATGGTGTTTCTGCCCCTTAGGGACAACTAGCAAAAGCCGTAAGCTGACGATTTTATCGTTGATCATTTCAGTAGCGGGCATCCTGGCCAACGCCGAATGTAATTGTCATCAACACCAGTGTTTGCATCTCCTTCTACAGATAGGAACAGTCAATCTACCCGACTGAAAAAGAACTAGAAAATATGACCTCCTTTGTGCTCCACAGATCAAGACAACCCTTTTAAAGCTGGTTTAACATCCAGTATGACGAACCAGGCGACGGCGAGCTCAATTCTACATCGCCTTTAATCGACCCTAACAACCCCGAAGTTGTCGTCTTTAGCCCCTCTCTTTCTATCCAATATCACTTCGCCTCGTACATTTCTGATAAACGTCCCGGTGGGTATGGCAATGCCAGTGGTGCAAAAGAATGGTGTCCTAGAACCAAATGGCATAAGTCGGAGTTCACCATGAAAGTGACGTTGGAGATCTATAGGACATTGAGAGCGGCCATAGAGTGGAAAGAGAAGAGAAATTGGGGGAGTCAAAGGGAGTGTGGGTGTTAGGAAATATGATGTGAATGGGTGATTTGAAAGCTGCTTCCAGTCGTGATTTGAGATGTTGTGGTGAGTTTCATTCTTTGTGAGCAACATAGATATCGTAACCACCAACTCTATAATTAATCCCATCAACTAACAACATAAACCCCGTTCGGTTTAGAGGGCACAACTCTGGTCCAATACCCATTTGGTCCTCTTAAAAAGCATCTTAGCACCTTTCTCAGAACGTACTTGTTCTAAAAATTGATCTTGTTTCGAGTTTAACTTTTCAATTCTATAAACAGTGGAATTAACACACTGATTGTACAGTCTAAGTCAACGAGCATCCTATCCAGCCATGTATTAGAAGCGTTCTTTTTGAGACCAATTATGTGGTAACTATGTATATACTTGTTATTTTTGACCACAAACAATATGGTCAAACGCGCCGGTATGTGTCATTTCCTTGCCACAATCAGAACCTTTCGTCAACAAGATGCTTCTAGCCTGTCGATAAAATAACCACACTGCGCAAACTCCATTAATAGCGCAATATCGTTCAACGTACTCCGATTCGAATTCTAATATTGGCTTCAATCTGTTGTGCCTTGCAGATATGAATTGGTAAATTTCTACGATAGGACTATCGTAAGCTACCTAGGGACTTGACTTGACTTGTTACCCTATTTATATGGACCGTTCAATGTCCAATAATAATTATGACAGATGGCGTTCAGAATCGATGAATGCACAGGTTTCGAATGTCGTAATGCGTCTTTACTCAGAAAATAAGGGGTAACACTTTCAGGTTTCCACTCCTTCAAAGTCGAGAGGATATAAAAGGTCATGCAAACATTCAACCAACACTCTTCAGCGCTCAATTAAATCCCGCTCCCATCTCTTGCACAGGATCGCTTGCTGACCCCCTTACGAAACTTAGTGAGTGAACCATGAACCATTAACCATTTGAACCATAGCCAACAGAAACCATCATTTCTATGCAGAACATGAAATTCCTTCAGTCGCTTGTATTTCTTGCGTGCACATTCACCGCTTTGGCTGCGGCAGCACCTGTGGATGCAGACCATGCTCCTGCTTATCACGGAAACCATCACGATGGTCACCACGATGGCTATTATCCTCGTGATGTTGATGCAATCGATGAGAAGGAGCACCATAAGCACCATCATGATCACCACACTCGTGATGTTGCTGTCGCAGACGAGGAAGAGCGCCACAGGCATCACCACGGTCACCACTCTCGGGATGTTGCTGCTACAGACGAAGAAGAGCGCCGCAAGCATCACCACCACTCTCGTGATGTTGCTGTCGCAAACGAAGAAGAGCATCACAAGCATCACCACGATCACCACTCTCGGGATGTTGCTGCTGCAGACGAAGAAGAGCGCCGCAAGCATCACCATAATCATCACTCTCGGGATGTTGCTGCTTCGGATGAAGAGGAGCATCGCAAGCACCACCACCATGATCGTGAGGTTTCTGATGAAGAGGACTATCGGGGACACAGTGCCGGATACCATGATGGACATGGACATGATGGGTATCATCACGGTTACTAGATTCAAATATCCAGTCAACAAGATAGGTAAACCTGGTATGTTTTGGCTGCTTGAAGTTGTTAGTATCCTCTGTGGTGTAAATGTAAATTTGAAGGTTGAAATGAATGGATTGTGATTATGATTGACTTGCCTCTATAGATGTGCTGACCTAGTTGTATCAGTCCTTCAGATGTTTTTCTACGACGTACTATAAGACTTGGTTATTTGTGTCAAATGCGCATCCTGGTGAATTGCCAATAGCTTAGTCATGAGCGTCTTTCTGTAGACGGTCCCCTGAAAGGACCAGAAGTTTCTTCTTGGTATTCAATAAGTCACATACGCGACGAACTTGTCTTCGCCACAAAAGGATAATGGGGTATCTAAAACGGAAAGGAAGCAGCGCAGACGAGGTTTCAGCTCCCACAGTGTATCCGGCGAAGAAAACCAAGGTTGTCTTACTCAAAGAGTTAACCTATACCGACACAGTCGATGACCAACCAGCTAATTCTGCTATACATCCAGTCAGCCTTCACGACCTTCTGGATTTCACTTCTCTAGGTGACGAAATTTCCATAACGAACCGTTTCGACACGATCGCACGCGTCCTCATGCATGAGCATCAGCTTGTTGTCCTGTGCGCTGGTACTGAGACGGCTTTTGAGATTCAAGAGATGGAGTTCTATCTTCAGAAGGCTGGATGCTACGAAGACCCATTCACTCACGGTAGCGAAGAGCAAAAAGTAAGTGGTCGATGGTATGTGGCTTCTTATATCTTTTGCCAATTACACTAAAACATTATTCCCGCGCTACATCGCACCCCCAGGTACTTCCACCGTACTCCAAGACGCTCGAATGATGCTTCACGCAGCTCCACCAGTCTAACCGCATATCGAGGTGGTACTCGCAAAGGTCTGGATCTCACAATTGGTGGATTGGCTCCCCATACCGTTTCGTCCTACTTTGTCAATGAATCAGCTGTTTCTGCCCTGGTACCTGATGTGGCTGCTGGTCAAAGGGATCAACATCGGCCAAGGTGTAGTGAGCTTGTACGAGGGGGGATTCTCCTTCGCAGTCTGCGTAGTCTCACCAAAAATGGTGAGACCGATACAAATTCGAAAAGAAGCTCAGTCTACGGACCCTCTCTCTTAGTAGACAGGATCTTAAACTTGAGTGGGGCATCAAGCATCTCAGAACTAGTCGATGTTATTTGGCAAGGCGATACAAATGCCCTTGGCCCGCCCAGTGCATCTTCGACTTCTTCTCGAATGTCTCATCTCTATCTGAGACGTTCCAGCTCTACATTGCCACAAATTCGAAAATCTCCACGCATAGGTCTTGATCTATCACACCCAGGAATAACGGTACCAAATAGCCAGTCAACCTTGATTGATTGTCATCCCCGTATCCGTTTTCTACCCAAAATGCTCCGTTACTATACCCGACCTAGAGAACTAACGAAAGGACGCGCACAGTCAATTTATGGATTTATTCACTCAGCTCTAGCGACGCAATTTAATCCTCGAAATAATGCCTTGAGTGATGATGAAACGTTTCGTGTTATTTTAACCGAAGCCATTGGTCTCAAAGACGCTCTAATTAAAAAATACCTTCTGGAATACGATGCAGGCAGGAAGAAGGGTCTTAAACATCTAGCGTTGTGCATTGGGCCTGGTGGTAAAGGTGCTGCTGCCTCCCCGGCCTCATACTTGAAGATGATGGGAGCTTTGGATGCCGCCCTTCTATAAGAAAAATCATCCTCAGATTGAGGTAGTCCACATTTAGCCCGGTTGTTTTTCCTCTCTTCCATCTTTCTTGCATGCTGTTTGTCTGCAGAGTCGCTACTATGGTAGCTGTCTGACTCACGTCTTGTGTATCTGAGTCATGCTCGGAACCGTTAAAAGTGGAGATATCTGGGTAGGATCATGACTTGGATTATATCAAATATCTTTGTTACTATGATCGTCGAGCAGACGACTGAGAGATAGTCCTCTGTCCCACAAATCCAAGAGCTTCACACACTGAGATTCAATCAAATATAGTACCAATGTCTTTGATTTATCTACAATTTAGAATTTGATACTTCCCAGCTCTCAGGGGGCAATACAAATGTCCAACCATTGAATGGAAAAGCTGTTTTGCAACTAGTCAGTTCCAAAACTGTTCATTGTCGCATCACCCAGATAAGACAGCCTGCGCAGCTCGTGTACGCACTATTCTTTCTCCCCTACATGGTCATCGACAACTCAGGGGCAGCTGCTGTGATTAAATATGATCTCTTTTGTACATAAATCAGATACTATATACGGCTGATCGATGTAATGATTCGTAGTTGATTTTTACTACCGGATTTTCCATAGGTCAGCGAATAACGAGAGAGATAAAGAGTCACTTAAGATATCACCAGCCCCATTCTGAAGAATCACAACTGATTATGATTAATCATCATATCATGACCATGGGTCCAATAGTGGCAGAGGACATCACTAGGATGTAGTGTGGTTCTCATTGTAATTCTCATGTTTACGCAGGAGACATATGTCATAGCAGGGACAGTGGACTACATTAGTAGCGGCGGTCATTGGTTTAAAACTTATTAGTTGGATGATTGTCCATTATAAATCTGCGGGCAGAAAGATATGTAACTAATTTGCAGTTTCGGAGGAATCTGACACTTACAAGATATCGCCTCATAGTTTGGCTTTCCAAGCTCCTAGCCAATTACCTCTCCTTTCAATCTTACCTTTTCCTTCCACTCTTAACTTACTATCCTCTCTGCCGTCATTTTCTCTCTTCATTGCCTCAAACTCACTTCTTTTTACCCCACAGATTCTCATCGTTAATGAAAGGTTTATACCTTCCCTTTCACAGGCATGACGGAAGACGGGTCTACTGAGCATTGCCCACGCTATTCGTTCGTCAAGTGGGGGTATTTCTGATGTAGTGATGAGGAATTCTGGATCGCGGTCGTAGCCTATCATCGCCACTCGGATCATTATCCCACTGTCCAAAGTTAATTAACAAGCTACTTTTCGGTGACTTTGACATACGCTGTAAGGCCGAATATTGGCTTGATACCATCATCCTCCCGTCCAGTAAGGAATTGATGGACTGTAAACAAATATTTTCTTCCGCGGGATGCACTAGTTTCAATATCAAAAGATTTATGGTAATCAACCTCGATTGTCTCAGGCTCAGATGCGTGAAATGGTGATGTGTTGGTCAGAAAAGAAGCGAGTGGATGAGAAAACAAGGAAGCGACTTCATCAGTGTTAAGTATGGGCTATGCAAGATGTGTCAATGTCAAATCATACCATGAATTAAGTACACTTACGCGTAAAGTATTGTCAAGAATCAAAACCACTACACTAGAATTGCATTAAAGCACATAGGAGGGTAAGAATGAAGCCCTACGTACGGGGTCACTACGAACTCTGCCGCAAGAAATGGTTCCAGAATACACAGCAGGGGAACTTTCCAACGATCGTTCGGTAGTCCAATCTAATCATGACAGTGAATATATTGAGGCGACAAACAAAACTGTTCTCACCTCTTCAAAAGCCTCCCTCCTCTATTTTGGATTCATAAGTATGGGAACATCAATTCTGCTGCCCGAGGGAGACGTACGGCAGTTTCTTCAACGTTTCGGTCTCCTGAATCCATCTTTCCACCAGGTAGGGACGTATCACCTGCGTATGTTCTCAGCGTTGCAGATCTCCTGATAGGAGTGTCATTAATTATTCGGTCTGGGGGTACTCGAGCCTCGAAAGCATACCGACTCAATAGCACGTACAAGTCACCGGTCCTACCCACGAATAATGCAACTAGCACAGCAGCACGTCGTGAACTTGGTACTTGAATGACCGACTTTGGCGGTCGATAAGAAGCCAAACGGTGTAAACATCTAACGTCGGTCAGTCTTATACGACAAGAAGAGGTTCAGCGAGAAACGTGCTCTCTAGACTCGGGCGTCAACTGCTTTATCCGACACGTTGACACTGAGTGTCTCCTTAATTTCGGGATCGCGGATGGAGAAAATCCTTGTGAAGCTGAATCCACTTGCTTATCCGGGCTTGGCATAATGCACAATCCCAGATGAAGGGAAGTGTACCCCTTGCTAAGATGAGTGAAGAGTACAACGAAATCAGCATCTATCTAAAACAACATATGGTATACGCGTCACATAACATAACGTCACATGAACTAACAAAGCAACGCCTGGTTCCGCAACTTCCCCGAATGTCCTGATCTTGGATTCTCCATGTCCTTCAGTGCATCGGCCAACTCGGATAGGTCAAATTCCGTATCGCTCAGGACTTTCTTTGTTCTTGTTCCTAGATCCTTCGCTGATGAGCTCGTGGTACTGAGCCAGATAGCGGAGCTGGAATGCGAGGGAGTATTGAGGATGGTGGTTTGCGACAGAGATGGAGATATTCTATCTGACAACTTCGGTTCAGATAACGATGATAGTGCTTGGGGTATCGAAGAAGTGATAATAATGCTACCCGAAGGACGTCTTGGATAGGATAGCTCGGCGTTTCGAGAATCAGTATATCTATTTTCTGGTCTGTCTGACGAGACCCACTCTTGAACGACGGGATGATTCTTCGTAGGTAGGTGGCCGCATGCGTCATATAATTCAAGATTCCGAGAGAAGTTAACAGTGGGATTGAAAAGCGGAAGAACATCCTCTATGGCCGAGAATGCCTCATCTGGTGCAAGACACCCTCGTTTCATTACTGGCAAAAATTAATTTAAGAGGACTGGTATCAGCTTCGTGTCCTGACGAAAAAATCGAACTAACGCACAACATGCGCAAGCAACTGTACACGCTCGGACTTCCATCTGTGAGTGGACAAGAACAAGACCATCAAGCATAGCTTGTTCCAGAAATTGAACTGCACCTGGCAAGGCAAGCAGCAGGTCTTCTTTTACGTTATTTCTAACTTCAATATGACAGTAGTGACTTCGCGATTTCAGAGTAGCAGCGAGGACCGAAGGTGGAATTTCGGCGGGGGTTATTGATAGCACATGAGTAATGCCAAGATCGGCAAGTAAGGATTCGGCCTGCCGGGGGTCATGCGGAAAGTCACTGAAAGAGTTGAATTGAGATGCCAGGGAAAAGATGGAACAGTATGATTGACCGCAATAATTCCTCACCTGTTCAACAGCAACTTCTCGGGAATAATAGTGACCGTATCAACCAAAGAATTGAGGAAGCAGGTAACGTCTTGCTCTTGTCGTTTCCTCCACGAACAATACACAGGATTAGTTAAAGAAGGTTCAAATTGACATTTGGCGAATGCATCAAGTTGTTTGATGAAGCCATAATTTGGATGGACCTGAGGTCGACCTAGCAGCCAGAAGCACGTCATTGTGGAGCGCGAAAAATGTAAATTTCATACTCACGCTGTTTGATGTAGCGTAATGCCGACTGAGTATCCATTTTTCTATGCCTCATGACTTTGGAGACGATGAGAAGACGAACCCTAGGCAAAAAATAGAAGCTCACGAAAGGCTGCCACGACAGTCGTACTCCTTGATACTCCCATAATGCAATGTATTAAAACTCGTCCTCCCTCTTCAAAGGCTGCCTGAATGAATTGAGTCGTCTTGGGTAGATGGATCAGCAGGTCCGAATATTCCGTGTCCTCGACATATATTTGTAGGTGGATATAATCCCCACTGCTAGAC
>Ga0153948_1001071_pt1 | contig 14447 bp, 7 predicted proteins | sample TSNJ032MetaG_FD_104696 | JGI IMG/M metagenome (GOLD analysis project Ga0153948, IMG submission 104696) | Attine ant fungus gardens microbial communities from New Jersey, USA - TSNJ032 MetaG | ecosystem: Host-associated > Fungi > Mycelium > Unclassified | place: USA: New Jersey, Wharton State...
ACCACTTGCTTGCCGTACGGGCCGAGGTCGCCGAGTTTCGAACCACGGGAACCGGTGAAACTGAAGAACGGCACCGGCACTGGAATCGGGATGTTGATACCGACTTGGCCGACGTCGATTTCCGTCTGGAATTTGCGCGCTGCTGCACCGCTCTGGGTGAACAGGCCCGTGCCGTTGCCGAAGGGGTTGGCGTTGACCAGCGCGATGGCCTGATCGAGGGTGTCGACTTCCAGCACCACCAGCACCGGGCCGAAGATTTCCTGGGTGTAGATTTGCATGTCGGTGGTCACGCCCGAGAACAGGGTCGGGCCGACGAAGTTGCCTTGCTCGTAGCCCGGCACCTTGATGTCGCGACCGTCGAGTTCTAGCTTGGCGCCTTCCTTGATGCCGCTTTCGATCAGCTCGAGAATCCGCGCCTTGGCTTTCTTCGAGATCACCGGGCCGACATCGGTGCCCGCCTCGCTGCCGGCGTTGACCTTGAGTTTCTGCGCCAGCGCTTTCAGGTCCGGCAGCCATTGTTTCGCGGCACCCACCAGCACCACCACCGAAGTGGCCATGCAACGCTGCCCGGCGGCACCGAAGCCGGCGCCGACCAAGGCATTCAGCGCTTGCTCGCGATTGGCGTCCGGCAGCACCACGGCATGGTTCTTCGCGCCCATCATCGATTGCACGCGTTTGCCGTGCTTGCCAGCCAGGTCGTAAACGTGAGTACCGACCGCCGTCGAACCAACGAACGATACGGCTTTGATGTCCTTGTGGGTGCACAGGCCATCAACCACGTCCTTGCCACCGTGCACCACGTTGAGCACGCCCGCCGGAACGCCGGCCTCGATCGCCAGCTCCACCAGTAACATGGTCGACAGCGGGTCCTGCTCGGAAGGCTTCAAGACGAAGGTGTTGCCGCAAGCGATCGCCATCGGGAACATCCACAGCGGAATCATCGCCGGGAAGTTGAACGGGGTGATGCCGGCGCACACGCCGATTGGCTGGCGCAGGGTGTAGGTATCGACGCCACCGGCCACGTTTTCGGCGAATTCACCCATTTGCAGAGTGCCGATGGAGCAGGCGTGTTCGACCACTTCCAGGCCACGGAAAATATCGCCCTCGGCGTCGGCAATGGTCTTGCCCTGCTCGGCGCTCAGCACCACGGCGATGCGTTTGGAGTGTTCACGGATCAGCGCCTGCAGCTTGAGCATGATGCGCATGCGCGCGCCGATCGGGGTCAGTTTCCAGGTCTGGAAGGCGCGGTGCGCGGCACTGATGGCGGCATCGACTTCAGCGGCGGTGGCGAACGGGACTTTGGCCAGCACTTGCTGGGTCGCCGGGTTGACGATGTCGTGCCACTCGGTGGTCTGCGATTCGACCCATTCGCCGTCGATCAGCAGCTTGACCTTCTGGACCGTGGTTTCGTTGGGCGTAAGCGATGCGTTCATGCTGGTCTCCGAAACTTGTTTTTATCGTAGGAGCCAAGGCGAAGAGATTCGCCTTGAGATGAGGCGTGTGTCACGAATTGGTTGTCGGACTGTTTTTGGAGTATAGATGTGCAAACTTCTAATAAGAACGCACATATAAGCCCGTCCATCATGCAAAAAAACATCACCTCCCTGGGGTCGCTGAACTGGGACGACCTTAAGTTTTTCCTCGAAGTCGCCCGCACCCGCAAGGCCAGCACCGCGGCCAAACGGCTCGCCGTCGACTACACCACCGTGTCGCGGCGCATCAGTTCGCTGGAAGCGGCGTTGGGCACATTGCTGTTCGAAAAATCGCGCACCAGCGGTTTCGTGCTGACCACCGAAGGCCAGCGTCTGCTGGGGTATGCCGAGTCGATTGAAAGCACGTTGCACATGGCTTGCGAGCAGGTTTCGGGCTCTGGTGTGGCACTGTCCGGGCACGTGCGCATGGGTTGCACCGAAGGTTTCGGCAGCTTTTTCATCACCCCGCAGCTGAGCCATTTCGTCGACGCCTACCCGGCGATTTCGGTGGACATCCTGCCACTGCCGCACTTCATCAGCCTGTCCAAGCGCGAAGCCGACATCGTCATTGCCCTGGAGCGCCCGGAGCACGGCCCGTACGTGTGCTGCAAACTCTGCGACTACCGCTTGCAGCTGTACGCGACCCAGGACTACCTCGACCAGCACCCACCGATCCGCCGCCCGGCCGATCTGGGCAAGCATCAATTCATCAGTTATGTGGATGACCTGGCGTTCAGCTCGGAGCTGCTGTACCTGGCGAACGTGCTGCCCGGCGCCAGCGCAAACCTGCGCAGCACCAGCGTGATCGCGCAATTCGTCGCAGCGCAGCAAGGGCGTTCACTGGCGATTCTGCCGTGCTTCCTCGCGGCGCAGGATCCGCGCCTGCTGCCAGTGCTGCCCGAAGAAATCGACATCACCCGGCAGTTCTGGATGTACTGCCGGGAGGATCTGAGGAAGTTGAAGCGGATAACCCTGTTGTGGGATTACATCCGCGAGGTGACCGAGCGCAATCAGGGTCTGCTGATGGGGCACACTCGCGAGATGCGGTTCACCGATTAATCGGCGCTGACTACAATCGACACCCGGCGATTCTCGGTGCGTCCGGCGGCAGTGTCATTGGACGCCACCGGCTCGCTGCTGCCCAGGCCGCGCAACTGGATGTTCTCTTCTTTCATACCGACGGTGGTCAACACCTTGGCCACACTTTTGGCCCGACGCAGCGACAGTTGCTGGTTATAGGTCTCTTTGCCCGACGCGTCGGTATGACCGTCGACCCGCACCCGCTCGATACCGACGCCGTGCAGCGCCTTGCCGATGCGTTCGACGATTTCCGTGCTCTGGTTGTTCAGGCTTTCGATATCGCTGCCAAACAGCACTTTGCCGGACAGGCCAAACTCCCAGCCCTCGTCGGTTGCTTCGAAGCCTTGTTGTTTGAGGACGGCGATCTGCGCCGGGGTCAGGCCTTTCTGCGGTGCGGTCTGGCACCCGGTCAGCGCCAGTACGGCGATCATCAGCAAGGCGGAAAACAGTCGAGCGGGAAATGTGAACACGGAATCAGCTCCTGGTTTGAAGATTGACGACCGGGCTCTCCGACCCGGCAGTGAATTGAGCGCCACGCGACAGGCGCTTGGCCTGATACATCGCCGCGTCGGCCGCATTGAGCAAGGCGCCTGGCGTGACACCATGATCGGGGAAAACTGCAATGCCGATACTGAGCGACGTCACCACACTGGTATCCCCCGGCAGCGCGATGGGCACGTCCATGCTGGCAAGAATCTTGTCGGCAATGCGCTCGGCGTCTTCGATCTTGTGCAGCGGCGCGAGCAGTACGGCGAACTCGTCGCCGCCGAGCCGCGCCACCAGATCCTCTTCACGCAGCTGCGCGCGGATCCGATTGGCAACTGCCACCAGTACCGCGTCGCCGGCGGCGTGACCGAAGTTGTCGTTGATGCCTTTGAAACGGTCACTGTCGAGAAACAGCACCGCCACCCGCTCATTGAGCTTGCCGGCGTTGCGCAAGGCGCGAATCAATCGACCTTCGAAAAACGCCCGGTTCGGCAGGCCGGTGAGGCTGTCATGGCTGGCCTGATGGGCGAGGGTTTCGTTCTCGCTTTGCAGGTGGGTTTGCCACGATTCGAGTTCGTCGAGCAGGGCATTGAAGTCGTTGCCGAGGTTGTCGAGCTCGGCGATCTGCGCCGGCGGTACCCGGCGATCCAGTGCTCGCTCGCTGCGGGCAGCGTGGGCCACCGCCGCGAGGCTGCGAAGTGGGCCGGTAATGCTGCGCAGCTGTCGGCGCGCCAGATACAGCGCGACCCAGGCACTGATCGCGGTGCAGAGGACGATCCCCGCCAGACCGCTGAGCAAGAAGCGCATCAGGCTGCCGCCGTGACCGACCAGCAGGATGCGTCCGATCTCACGATCCTGATGCACGATCGGCAGGCTGATCGGCTTTTCCAGAATGGTGCGGGCGGCCTGCATTTCCAGCTCGGAAAACAGACCGTTTTCGGGACGCTGCCAACGCGCGAGCACCGTACCCTGGGCATCGAAAACCTGAGCGTCCGCCACCTCTTCGGTGGACGCGATCAACGCCAGCGCTTCCGTCGCGGCAGCCTTGTCGTTGAACACTACCGCCGCTTCCACGGTGTAGCTGATCGAGCGCGCAATCAGGTGCAGGTTGTGATCGGCGTAGACCCGCAGCGCGAGAACCCCCAACAGGGTCAGCGACACACTGGCCATCGTCACGGCCACCAGCGCGACAATCAAATGTCCACGACCGATGACCGAGCCCAATGTCGGACGGGTTCTGGAGCCGAACAGTTTCATGGTGCCGCCGGTTTGCGGCGCGACAACTGCAGCACGCTCGGGTGGATGCGTACGCCGCTACGGGCGACGGAGTCGAGATTGACCTCGAAGGACACCTGCTCATCGCTGACGCGCAGGCAGAACAGGCTGCCGACCGTGCACTGATCGCCACCTTCGCTGATGCTCAGCACCGGATGGCCGATCAATGAAGAGAAGAGCCGACTGCGTTCATCTGCGGTGAGTTTGCCGATATACACCGCATCACACTCGCTGACGATGGCCGGATTGTCGGCCAGCAGTCGGCGCACAGTGACCGGACGACCAGTGGCTTGCGTGGTGCCTTTGACCAGATCGTCGGTGTACTCGGTGGGGCCGACGATACACAGGCGCAACTGCGCAGGTTCGACCGGCCAGCGTGCGTAGCTGAGAATGCCCAGCACGACTTGCGTCACTGCCTGGGCGCGTTGTTCGGCCATGCCCGCGGGCGTTTGTGGTTGTGCCATGGCAACGCCTGTCAGCAAACAGAGCAGACCGACAAGCAATACGTGCCTGCAGCGAACCACGCGCTCTGTCGCCCAGACTGCCACCTTCATGCAGGGATTCTCTTGCATCGTACCGAAATGATGCCGCAACGATAGCACAGCGGAGTAACACCAGCGAAACAGTGCCTCCTGACCGGCTGGTCAGTAACCGCCGCCAATCGCCAGATCTTTCATCCCCGAGCCTCGCCACCCTCCTCCAGTTCCAGCATCAGTCCGCTGAGTCGCTTGACCTTGCGCTGCACGGCCTCTTCGAACACGCCTGCGCGAGTTTCGACCAGGGTGAACCAGTTTTTCGCGCGAGTGATCCCGGTGTAGATCAACTCTTTGGTCAGCACCGGATTCAAGGCATCCGGCAGGATCAGCGCAGTGTGCGCGAACTCCGAACCCTGGGATTTGTGCACGGTCATGGCGTACACCGTTTCCACGTCGTTGAGCCGACTCGGCAGCACGAAGCGCACACCGCCCTGGCCATCGTTACGCGGAAACGCCACACGCAGTACCGGTTTGCCCGCGTCGGGGCCTTCACGCTCGGGCAGCTTGAGCGCAATGCCGATGTCACCGTTCATCAGGCCCAGTCCATAGTCGTTGCGGGTCATCAATACCGGCCGGCCTTCGTACCATTGCTGGTCACTGTCGATCAGCCGCGCCTTGAGCAAGGCGTCGGTGATGCGCTGGTTCAAGCCTTCTACACCCCAAGGGCCTCTGCGCACCGCGCACAGTAACTGGAACGTATCGAATGCCTGCAGCACTTCACGCGCCCAGTGAATCCAGTCCGGGTGTTCCAGCGGTCGGCCTTGGGGTGGTCGTTGATTTCGCAGCACGCTCAGGTAATGGCGATAGCCCTGCGGCCCGTCGCCATGGCCATCGAGCACCAGACGCTCGAACTTGTGGTTGTGTTCGCCATTGAGCGGCAGCGAGAACACATCGGCGTAATGACCAGCGCTCAGTAGTTGCCGCGCCTCCTCAGGCAACTGTTGATTGACCCGCCGCGCGAGTTGCCCGATGCCGCTGCCCTCGCCGAATCGCCGAGAGTGGCGCAACATCACCAGTTGCTGCGCCAGTGGATGCGAGCCGTCATTGTCTTCGTGCAAACCGCTGTCCTGCAGCGATTCACCGCTGACAGACTCCAGCCATTGCCGGGTTTGCGGGCTATACCAGCCAGCCTCGGCATCGCGGCACAGATCGCCGAGCACCGCACCGGCCTCCACAGAGGCGAGTTGGTCCTTGTCCCCGAGCAGCACCAGACGCGCATGGGGCGGCAAGGCATCGAGCAGATTGGCCATCATTTCCAGGTCGATCATCGATGCTTCGTCGACCACCAGCACGTCCAGCGGCAAGCGGTTGCCCGCATGGTGGCGGAAGTGACGGGTACCGGGCCGACTGCCGAGCAGACGGTGTACGGTGGTCACGTCGCAGGGGATTTTCTCGCGCACGGCGTCGGCGACTTTCAGCGACTGCACTTGCTGACTGATGGACTCGGTCAACCGTGCAGCGGCTTTGCCGGTGGGCGCCGCCAGACGAATCCGCAGCGGCTGCCCGGCCTCCACGGCGGGTGCCTGGAGCAACGCCAGCAGACGCACCACCGTGGTGGTCTTGCCGGTGCCCGGGCCGCCGGTGACGATACTGAATGCGCCGCGCGTGGCAATGGCGCAAGCGAGTTTCTGCCAGTCGACCACTGCACCTGGTTTTCTCGTCCCGAACAGCTCATTCAAGCGCTGCGGCAAGTCCGCCGGCGGCATTTCGCTCTGCGCCAGACGCAGACGCAAGGCGCTGTCGATCCGTCGCTCATAAGCCCAGTAGCGGCGCAAATACAGGCGCTTTCCGGACAACACCAAGGGGCGTTCCTGCGCCACTGCACTTGTGTCAGCCGCCAGCGCGACCAGCGGACTGCCCGCCAGCACCTTGCACCAATGAGCGCCGTCGAGGGCTTCGAGCAATTGCGAAGGCAGTAGCAGACCCCCCCCTTGCACATCCCCTTCGGGAGGGAGCGACAAGGCGAAATCCGGGGCCTTGAGGGTTTCGAACAAATCCAGACACACATGCCCGTGACCGAGTTGATGACTGGTCAACGCGGCGGCGAGCAGCACCAGCGGATCAGCCTCGGGCGACAACTCATGAAGGAACGCGACAAACGCCTTGTCCAGTGAACGCAGCCAGCCCCGTTCGACCCAGCGGGTCAGCAACAGCAGCAGATCGTCGGCGCGGGTCAACGGTGACAAGGTCGACAGACTGTCGTCGGCCAACGGTGTCGGCAGCAGATCGGCGAAGGTACGGTTCATAACAGGACTCCCTGTTCCCATGCGGGCTCGGCTTTGGGTGCAGGCTTGCCTTGGAACAAGCGGTCCAGGCTTTCGATGAGCTCTCGTGGCGGACGGGCAAAATACACGCCGCGACTGTCCGACCGCGTGCCGCGCAAAAACAGGTACAGCGCGCCCCCCACATGCCGGTCGTAATCGTAGTCAGGCAGCCGTGCCTTGAGCTGACGATGCAGTGCCAAAAGGTACAGCACGTATTGCAGGTCATAGCGGCTGTCGAGAATCGAGCGTTCCATGGCCTGCTCGGTATAAGCCATGTCGTCAGCACCCAACCAGTTGGATTTGTAGTCGGCCACGTAGTAGCGGCCATCGTGCTCAAAGGTCAGGTCGATGAATCCCTTGAACATCCCGTTGAGCTGCACCGGCTCGGCCGCCACCCGCGCCACGCCACCGTGGGTGTGCTGGCGCACCAGCTCATCGAGTTTGAGCACGTCGACCTGATGGCTGGCGAACCAGAACTCCATCTCGACCCGGTACTGTGTCAATTGCTCCAGTACCACCGGTGATCGCCCGGTACCTGCCGGCAACGGTGTCTTCAGCAGATGCTCCAGCCAATCACTCAACGTGGTGATCCAGCCCTTCCAGCCACGCAGGTTGCAGCGCCGGGCAATCGCGTCCTCCAGCGCATCGCGCTGCACGGCGAAACCTTCGTCGCCCGCCCATTCCAGCAAACCGTGGAGGAATGTCCCTGGATTGGGCCCGCGCGGGAAGCGATGGATATCGGCGCCACCGGCGATGATTTCTCTCGGTGCCTCGGGATCAAGGCGCTCATCATCAAACAGTTTTTGCGCTTGCGGACTGTCCGGCGCTTCATCACTGCCGACACTCAATACATCACTGATGCGCAAGGCACTGTAGGAAGCAATCCACCAGTTTTCACTGGCCTTGCGCTTGGGCAACAGCGTCGCGCTGAGCGTCGCTGCAGTGCGCGGAGGCTGATAATGCTCGTCCGTGGGTTGAGGCATGTCAGCGATGGCGATGGCCGGGCAATCCTGTTGCAGGTCCTGCAGCCAGCGATTCAATCCGGTGGACTCGCCCAGCATCTCGCCACCACCCAGCAGGTATCCAAGGGCAGAAAGATGCAGCACTGAACTGTTGTTATTACCGCGTTTTAGATCGGTCACGCCCAGCCAGCAGGCATGCTGCGCGCGGGTCAATGCCACGTAGAGCAGTCGCAGGTCTTCGGCGAGACGCTCATCATCGGCCAAGGCAATCAATTCGGCAGTCGGCTTCAGACTCACCTGTGCCTTGCCCGAAGCATCGTGATAATTGAGCGGCAAGCGGCTGCCGTCCACCGGTTTTGCCGAGCAGATGAACGGCAGGAACACCAGTGGATATTCAAGGCCTTTCGACTTGTGGATGGTCACGACCTTGACCAGTTGCTCGTCGCTTTCCAGACGCAGAATCTGTTCTTCACCAGCCTGGCCGGACAATGCCAGGTGTTCGGCCAGATGCCGGATCAGTGCCTGCTCGCCATCGAGCTCAGCAGCAGCCTGTTGCAGCAACTCCGACAAGTGCAGCAGGTTGGTCAGCACGCGTTCGCCGTCGCTGCGTGTCATGAGGATCTGCGGCAACTGGAAGTCGTGCAGCAGGCGGCGCAGCATCGGCAGCACACCTTGCTTGCGCCACAATTCGCGATAACCGCGGAACTGCATGACGCGGGTTTCCCAGACCAACTCGTCCTGGTTCAGGCGTTCCAGCTCGACCAGTGGCAGGTTGAGAGTGATGCAGGCCAGCGCGGCTTTCAGCGAGCGCTCGACGTCCGGCTCCGCGCAGGCCTTGAGCCACGACAGCAAGTCATGGGCTTCCTGGGCGGCGAAAACCGAATCCTTGTCCGAAAGGTAGACGCTGCGCACGCCTCGCGCAGCCAGCTCGCCACGAACGGCCTGCGCCTCCTTGCCATCGCGAACCAGAATCGCAATGTCGGAAGGACGCAGGCCTCTGAATTCCTTGCCACTCTGCACAAATCCAGCGCTGCCGGCTTGCCCGCCATTGAGCAACGCGGTGATTTGACTGGCACAGGCCGCCGCCAGTTGCTGGCGATAGACGGCACCCGACAGCGGCTGGTCGGTAGGCAGGTGCCAGACGTTCAGCGCCGCAACGTCCTGTCCGGCAATCTGTAGCCATTCTTTGCGACCCTGAGACTCGACGGGTTGAAACGGTACCGGGTTTTTGCCGGTTTTCTGCCGAAACAGAAACGCGCCGCGCCCCAGCTCTCGGGACTCGGCGCGTTCAAACACATGGTTGACCGCTTTCACCATGCCGTGGCTGGAGCGGAAGTTGGTACCCAGCGTATGCAGTCGGCCGGCGGTAGCCTCACGTGCACGCAGATAAGTGTAGATATCGGCGCCACGGAACGCGTAGATCGCCTGTTTGGGATCGCCGATCAGAAACAGACCAGTGTCCGGGCTGTTGTCTTCGATGCGATAGATACTTTCGAAGATCCGGTACTGCACCGGATCGGTGTCCTGAAACTCGTCGATCAGCGCGACCGGAAACTGCTCGCGGATCAGTGTGGCAAGCCGCTCCGCGCCATCGGACTGCAGTGCCGCGTCAAGACGCAGCAACATGTCATCGAACCCCATCTCGGCACGACGACGTTTCTCCTCTTCAAAACGCGCGCCTACCCATTTGGCCGCGTGTTGCAGGACTGCTGCATCAGGGCTCGGCAATGCATCGAGACTCGACTTGAGACCGGCCATTGCATCGAGTCCCGGATGGTTCGGCGCCTGGCCTTTCCAGGCTTCGGCCATGCCGTCGGGCGTCAGCCGGGTGAAGCCGGTGCCGATGTCCAGTTGCTCCAGCGACTCGTCTTCAGCCCAGGCCTTGAGCTTTTCAAACCAGGGTTCAAAGTAACGGGCCTGCATCTTGCGACCGTCGACGGCTTTGTTCGCGACGCCTTCATGACAAATGGCGAGCAGGTCATCGGCCCATTGGCGCCAAGGCATCTTCAGTTCAAGCAAGGCAGCACGACGCTCCTGCAGACACTCGTCAATCAGTTCTGCCGGGGGCTTGCCTTCGTCGCTGTCGCGCTCGCTGGCAAACAGGCCACGCACTCGAGGCAGCAGCGCCGCGGGTCCGCCCCAGTTGTTGCGCACCCAATTGAGGACATCGCCCTGCATTGGGTAGCAGAACAGACGCCAGTAGTCGCGCAGCACCTCGCCAAGCAAATCGCTGTGATCGGTCTCGAGGGATTGAGTAAACAGGCTGCCGCTATCAAAGGCGTGTTCACGCAACATGCGCTGACACCAACTGTGAATGGTCGAAACGGCGGCCTCGTCCATCCATTGCGCGGCGATATCCAGCCGATTGGCGCAACCGGACCATTGTTGCGACGCATATTGCTCGCGCAGATCAGCAATCAGGGCATCAGGCGCCGGTATCTCATCACGGAAAAATCGGGCAGCCTCGGCCAATCGAGTACGAATCCGCTCGCGCAGCTCCTTGGTTGCCGCATCGGTAAAGGTCACCACGAGGATTTGCGGAGGCAACAACTCACGACCGAAGCCATTCAGGTCGCCGCCATGGCCGAGGATCAGCCGCAGATACAGAGCGGAAATGGTGAAGGTTTTGCCGGTACCGGCACTGGCTTCGATCAGTTGGCTGCCGTGCAGCGGGAAAGCCAGTGCCAGCGGGATCTTCGAACTCATGAGCGTCCCCCTTCGCTTGCGAGCGAGCGCCAGGGTGCTTCGTATAGAGGGCGATACAAGGCGTCGCACCACCCTGAAAATGTCTCATCGCTGAGTAGCGAATCAAAGTCGGCGAATTGCCGGGACAGCGCCGGGCTCTCACGGCGCTCGCCTTCGCTGGTCTGGCCATCACCTTCATAGGCTTTGCGAGCTGCGGCTTGCGCCTTGAGCGGATCGGATTGGGACAACCAGGCAAATGCGGTTTTTACTGCGATCGGCAACGGCTGACGCATTCCAGCCTGCCAGGCGAGCAGCAGATCACCGAGGAAACGCAGCGCCCGATCCTGCTCCATGGGCTCGAGCAACAGCGTGTCATCACTGGCTACCAACGCAGTGGTCATCGATAGTCCACTGGCACAGGCAACAAGATGATTGACCCACGGCTTGGTCAAACGGGGCCATTTTCGACTCTTGATCGAGCCGATGCTGTTGGGAATGGTCGTGACTGATAGCAATCCACCATCGGCACGCTGATGCAGGCTGGCGAGCCAACCTTCAAGGCGCAGTCCGTGCAATTGGAGACTGATCGGAACTGCGCTGGTCAGCGGTGTTGGCCATAAAGTGAGCAGTTGCTGAAAGCGCTGAAGCAAATCCGGCAGCGGCTCGATCAATTCGCGCTGCAGGCACTCACCAAAACCGGCCATGGGCAGCAGACCACTGTTTTGCAGGCGGCGGGCCTGAGCCTCGAGCGCCTGATCGACATTGTCCGGTTGCCGGAGTGCCGCGTCGAGCAGGCTGTCGCTGAGGGTGTAGCGCTGCAATGCATCGAGTACGAAAGGCTCCTCGTCCGCCAGTGGAGCTTCGGCGGCCTCGAAATACACCTTGAGTCGCTGGGTGAAAAAGTGGCGAACCGGGTTGCGCAGGAAGTCCTGCAGCAGGACCAGAGTGAGAGGTTCTTCCTGGACATAGGGGTCGAGCAACTGCTCCGCAGTTTGGTTCTGAACGGGTTGATGCAAGACCTGCCATTCTCTGGCATAGCTGAATAGCTGATTGCCCTCATGGAAGTAACGGGCGCTGAACGGTTGCAACGGGTGCTCCTCGGTTAACGCGTCCAGCAGATTTCTGCTCTCGTCGGCCAATCGCCAGCCACCGGCGAGATGGTCTCGCAATTGCCCGATCAGCACCGACGCCGGGCGCTCGCTGTTGTCGCGAATACTGCGGCCGACCCAACTGATATAGAGCTGATTGCGCGCAGACAGCAACGCTTCCAGCAATAGATAACGGTCGTCCTCCCGTCGGGAACGATCTCCCGGACGGTAATCGCTGCCCATCAGATCGAAATCCAGGGGCGGCTGCGCGCGTGGATAGTCACCATCATTCATTCCCAGCAAACAGACGAGTTTGAAAGGAATCGCACGCATCGGCATCAAAGTGCAGAAATTCACGGCACCGGCGAGAAAGCGCTGGGACAACCGCCCCTGATCCAGACCGGCAAGCCACGCCTCACGCACCACTGTAAGCGGCAGTTCATCTGTCAGGCCTACCGATTCGCAGGTTTCCAACCATGTCTCGCGAAGCTCCTCCAACTGCGTCAGCAAGAAGTCGTCATGTTCATTGCAGGCTTTGAAGAACAATTGCATCAGCGCCTGAAGACGTAGGCCCCACTCATTGGGTTGTGCTGGTTGCGTAAGCTCCTGATGCGCCAGTTCCAGCGCATCGAGCAACGCGACCAGAGGCCCGATCAGAGCGGCATCCAACCCACCGATTTCATCATAGGGCTCGATACCCGCACAGGCATTGGAGCTGCCGACAGCGTAACCGAGCAACATCCGGCGCAAGCCAAAATGCCAGCTGTTTTGTTCGAGCTCACCTGGCAGTCCGAGACCGGCCCGTTGCTCGGCATTCATGCCCCAGCGCACGCCTGCGCCTTCTATCCAGCGATGCAGAGTCGGCAAATCACGTTCCTCAACACCGAATCGGGCACGCAATGCGGGAACGTCGAGCAAATCGAGGATTTCACTGACCGGAAAACGACTGTCCGGCAACTTGAGCAGGTGCTCGACGGCAATCAGCAAGGGATCGCGGCCGCGCTGCCCCTGATCGGCCAGAGTAAACGGGATGAAGCGCGGATCGTGTCGCTCGAGCTGGCCAAACACCGCGCGGATGTGCGGGGCATAGCTGTCGATGTCCGGCACCATTACGATCACATCGCGGGGACGCAGTTGAGGGTTGGCGCTGAAGCGGGCCAACAACTGATCATGAAGAATCTCGACCTCACGCTGCGCGCTGTGGGCGATGTGAAAGCGGATCGACTCATCCTGCATCAGGTCGACAGCGGGCCAATGCACGCGCGTTTCATCAAGTGGTCGCAACTCCAGGATGTCGTCCTGGAGCTGATTGAGCAGGTTCTGCGGCTGCGTTTCGCTGAACAGGTCGATGCGCCCGTCACGAAATGCCGCGCGATAACTGTTTGGATCATCGTAGCTGTCGAGCAGGCTGATGTAGTCGCGACCTTGTTTGCCCCACGCGGCGAGCAGCGGGTGGGCATGTTGATGCAAGGTGTCAGGATCAAGTACGAACGGCATGCCGGTCTTGCGGCTCTGACGCTTGTATTGATGACGCAGCAGATCTTTGTCGGCGACGATATCGGCCCAGTGGTGACGGCAGGGGTTGTGCACACAAAGCAGAACCTGGCTGAAACGTGCGAGTCCGGCCAGAGCCTCAAGCACTTGAGCCGGCAGAGAAGAAATACCAAAAACGATCACACGCGAGGGCAGGCCTGCGGGTGCGACCTCGAGGGTGTTTATTCTTTCGATAAACCGCTGGTGAACACCCGCACGACTCTGGGCCATGCCTTGTTCGCCAACATCCTGCAATAGCGCACGCCACAGTTCGGCCTGCCAGCAACTAGTCGGCGACAGGGGTTTGATTTCGCCCCTGACATTACGTAACTGATGGAAACCTTGCGCCCAGTCTTCAAGCCAATCCGCGCGATACACCTGATATTGGTCGAAAAGATCCGCCAAGCGTTCAGACAATTGATAGCGCTTGCGCAAGTCGGTGTCGTGGGTGAGGAAGCGCTGGAGCGGCTCGAAATGTGGACGGTCGATCAATTGGGGTAACAGACGCATCAATCGCCAGGTCAAGGGTGCCTTGTCGAGCAGGGATTTGGCAGGGATTTCATCTCGGCCCAGGACCATGCGGTAGAGCTGCCACATAAAGCTGCCGGGTAATTGCACGTCGATGGCTGCAGCAATTCCGCAACCACCGAGATCATCGTCCTGGGGATCCTCAGCCAATGCCAACTTGAGCCACTGGGCAATACCGTTGCTCTGCACCAGAGCGATTTCATTCTCCAAGGGCGCCAATGGATAGCGCCGCATAATGCTGACCACCAGGCTGCGCAGCTCGTCCAGGCTATTGCTCTGGACCACCATGAATGCAGCATTGAGGGACGAGGCGTCCGGCATAAAAGCTTCCTTGGAAAAGTACAAAAGCCAGGGCAGAACCTTAGCACTGTCGGCGGGCTGTGACAGCCGGAAGGGGCACCTGCATGTCGTAGGAACTTTCCTGCGGGCAAAACAAAACCCCAACTGCTTTCGCAGTTGGGGTTTCGGAATTTAATCTTGACGATGACCTACTCTCACATGGGGAAACCCCACACTACCATCGGCGATGCATCGTTTC
>Ga0153948_1001072_pt1 | contig 14431 bp, 11 predicted proteins | sample TSNJ032MetaG_FD_104696 | JGI IMG/M metagenome (GOLD analysis project Ga0153948, IMG submission 104696) | Attine ant fungus gardens microbial communities from New Jersey, USA - TSNJ032 MetaG | ecosystem: Host-associated > Fungi > Mycelium > Unclassified | place: USA: New Jersey, Wharton State...
TAAAGGCATCTTACAGCCTTAGACACGACTGCACCGTTACCACTGTTCAACTCGCTGACTCATTTGACATATCTAACTTCAACATCGCCTCGTATCCGAGAAATCATGACTATGGATGGCGGTCTTGAACGTCTCGTCAAGCTCTTACAGGAATTTTGCTACTCGCCCCCGGTTCCAGAAAACCCGTCGGCAATTTATGGCCTTCTTCCACCCTCGTCTCGTCCCCCAAAACAAATACCCACACTCAACCCCGCTCAGTTCGATAAACATGCTGCGTATCGCTTTTCCCTAGCCTTCCAGTGTGTAGTGAATATTGGTGTTAGAGGAAGCGAACAGATTCGGAGGAGGGTCGTACAGGCAGGGACACTCGATGTGGTTGGGTGTATTCTTGAGGCTTGGTTGGCAAGCAAGGGTTTTTCTGTAGGACCTAGCTCGAATGCTAGTGGTGTGCCCCGGGAGACGAAAGAGCAACGAAATGCGAGGAGGCTTGCCAATCGTCAGAAAGAAGACGCAGTTGCAATAACAAGGGCATTACAACGCACGCAGATGGAGCAAAGTGCCACCCAACGGCCCCCTAGAAATCAACTCCAGACTACAGCACAAGACGATGAGGTTAGTACATCTGTTTGTGTTCTTCCCAGACGTTGATTAAGTTGTTAGGATGAACTGATGGATATCTCATCGAGTCCTGGCCCAGATGATAGGAGTTTCCTTCCCATGGGATCTACTGCTCCTACTACGACCAACTCTTCTTTCCTTGTCACTCCCGTTCGTCCATCCCTTACCTCGACTACATCTACTCCAATCTCGGTTTCTGCATCCGCCAGTGATACTGATATCTCTACCTCCAATTCTGTCGCTGTTACTCCTTTAGGAACCAGTGTTCCCACTACTACGACAACGACAACGACGTTCTTGTCCCTTCCTGCCAATCGGGATCGCAGTGGAACGGTCATTGCGCGAAATTTCTGGGATATCAATGGACAGCAAGACCAAACTGTCACACCTGTAATGCTTCATCATGCCCAACGATTCACAAATTTGTCCAATGCGACCATTGTGGACCGACATGCTGGACGACCTTCATCTTCCCATTCTATTCAGCCATCTGCGACTGCTGATAATTCACCAGTTCATTCCACAGATACATCACGTCCTGAGACTGAAACAGAGGATGATGAAAATGTCGATGTGGATGCAGAGGGCGATGTTGATATGGAGGATGCGTCGCAGTTGAACCCTATATCTACTATCACCTCATCTGTCGACACTGAAGCATCTACATCCACCACCATCATCCAATCAATCCAAATGCCAGCAAATGTATCCCCATCTGCACCTCATCGCACTCGACGCTCGGTCTCCCGCCGTGCTGGTGCCTCAGCAACGACGGTAGGTATCGTCTCAAATGACACACCGTTAACCGTCCCCACACATACCACACAGCCATCCCATCATCATATCATCATTAACGAAGATCTAGGCGATTTAGGATTGAATTCCGGAGGAGTAGGCATGGGTGTCGTTGGAGGGGTTGGTGTGGAAGACGGAATTGTCAGTTTGGACCAGCAGGCTAACGAGGATTTTGCGATGGGTGCACCGCCTGGTGCACCGGGCGCGATTGATACTACGCCAACATTCGGTGTTGGTACTGTGAGTGTTGGAAGGCCTGGCACGCGACATCATAGTCATCATGATCGACACCACGAACGGCATCACAGAGAAACATCACAACCAGATGTGACACCGAGAGCTACTGTGATCGGGTTACCATCCTCTGTCGATCATAGTCCATTGTCAATATCCAATTCAAATTCGAGTACTCGAGCAAGTGCCCATCATCACACTTTACCTTCTCCTTTGACAGCTTTTAGTATGGGAGCAAGAGGGCGATCGCCGACTGCACCTGAGTCCGTCACTGAGTCATTGATTAATGTTGATGGACATGCCATTGGATCACCATCCTCATCATCCTCGAGGAATGGAACTGGCAGAGGGTTAGCTGAAGGCGGAACTTCGACAGCGGTGGGAGATGTATTACCTTCAAGTACGGTTGTTGCAAGTTCATACATGCCCGCTCGTCCTTCGATGTCCCTCACTTCCTTTCCAACTTTTGTTCCTACTACCGACTCTGCTCAACAGCCTGCGAGCCTTGTTGGGATACAATCGACGGCTAGTACGTCTAGCAATGCTACCGCAGCCGCCAACAACACTATAAGTAATAGTAACTTTACATCTATGACTGGGACCGGTGCGACGAATACGCCGTCTACTGCCACGGCATCTGGTACGACGCCTACTTCCGTGATTGCCTCGCAGCAGTTTCCGGGACCATATCGCGATGAAGATGTTTTGTTGGGGCTACAACTACTCGCATATCTGAGTAAATATCCACATGTGAGACAGGCATTTTATAAGACCCGGCCGAGTTTCCATCCTGCGACTGCTAGTCTTGTTGCGGGGAGCTCTAGCAATGTGGCTGTTGGGGGAACCGCAGGGGGGAGCGCCAAAGGCAAGGGTGTGATGGGCATGGGAATTTGTGGACAAAGTCAGATTCCATCACCTGTACAAAAGGATAGGAGCTACTTCAAGACGTTCAATGGGAGTAGTGTGATAAGTCCTACTATCGGAGGCCCACCGACGTCGGGCGCATCGGCATCTACGTCAGGGTTGAAGAATGGGAAAGAAAAGGCATTGCCGAATCCTACCCCACTTACCATCTCTGCGTCCAATTCTTCTCATAATAATGTCAATTCCACTGGCCCTTGCACCTCGACTCTGAGCTCAGGTTCAGGAGTGAGGCAAACAAATGTATTTAGTCTCGTGGAGAGATTTACGTTCAAACCTTCGTCAAGCGAGCTGGCTAATGGTAGTGCGGGTGTGGGAGCAATGCCCAGGCTACCGCCTGAGATACAGTATTGGGCTGGTGTGGTTATGAGGAATGCGTGTAGAAAGGATGATTTAAGAGGCGGGGTAAGACAATGTGCAAATAGTAAGTCAACCTGCTCGCACTCAAGATCTTCTCCTGACGAATCACTACTTTTTTTCTATATTACCCCTTTCTTTTGAACCATATTTGTTCAGTGCTCTGCGGTCGGTGGGAAACCTACCCTCGCGAATTTGCAAAATGCAGAAGGTGTAGGAAAGCCAAATATTGTGGCAAGGAATGTCAAAGTACAGCTTGGAGTGAAGGTCATAGGTTTTGGTGTAGTGCAAAGGACGTTGATGAAGATGGACATGAAAGGAGTGAGAGGCATCATGACCGCGACCGTGATCACCATCGAGATGGACATGAGAGGGATGGAGACGTAGAGGAGGAATCACAAGGGACGGGGGGTGGCGGTGGTGGGTCAAGAAGGGAACGAAGAGATCGACGAGAGAGGGAAAGGGACAGAAGAGATGATGGAGCAGATGCGATCCTGGCTACGACACCAGCCATGACCACAACCATCACATTACCTCGAACTGCGACCACCACGGTAACACCTACGAGAAGAGCTCTACATGTTGGTGTAGTCGGTGAACCCCCTAATGCTGTCCTTGTGCGTGCTCAACAGCAGAGTGAACAACACCGGCAGGCCCTTGAGAATACGTACGAGAGAAGAGCGGATATTACTGGTGTTGGTGGTAGCGGTGTCAGTATTGGTGATATCAGAATGACTGGGAGTACCGGTGTTGATGCCGCTGGAAACGACATGGTCCTCGGTTGATTTGAACACATATTTTGAGCGCTTATCTGGAATTCATTTCTCTTTTTTCTTTTCCTGCTACTTCCTCCTCTCGATTTGAAACTTGAAAACTTTTGCAATGGCATAACACCTTTCTACCGCTTGATTTGTTTTGCTTCACACTCGCTTTATGGACCCATCGCTTTGACATGTCTGTGTGTAAACCGATACATACGTACCTACTCTACCTATCTATTTACCTAACGACATCATGTTTCTCTATACTTGTTGACCAGCAGCATCATATTCACTCGACACTCATATCACACTCGTTCTACGTCCTGATCTGCTCAGTGATGTGTGAGTGTGAGAATAATAGTACTCCACTCTGATCCCTGTCGTTTTGCTCTTTTGAAACATATGAAACTTACGTTTCAATTATCTAATGATTGGGACCACTTCTGGTATCAGACCATTATCTGGATAGTGGCAGAAATCTGAGCAAGGTAAGCTGTCAACAGCCTGTCTCGTAATTTTACTCTGTAAAACAATTTTCGAATCGGTTTCGGAACATTGCACATCACTCGCTATCTGCGTTGCATTAATAGCTCGACATCTTACATTGAATTGTGAAAGATTCAAGCCCTAAATTGGAGTGGTACATGAATAACAACTTGGGTTCTGCAGAATTTATGGTTTAGGATACGCACAAGAAAGATCTCGGCAGTCTAACAATGAGGTAATCTGTTACAGACTTTGTACTTAAATCTAGATTGTAAAGTTCACCCATGGATAACGTCTGTGGTATTCCAGACTTCACTATGACAGTGGTCAGTCGCTTTGGTGTGGTGACTGTAAAGATATCTGATATCTTACAGAGATCCAGATGTCGAGGGTAAAGACTCACGTTCAAAGTAGTCATAGGTATCGATCGGTCAAGTAGTCTAGTTTAAAGATGAAAAAAGTCTCTTTTGACATGGTAGGCTATTACTTGTTGCATCAAAGGAGGATAATCGTGGTGACTACCGTTGAAGCCTTCCGGGTAGTCAGGTATATACAACAATATATTGAAAAGCTAAGCTCTCTGTCTTCTCGACATCCGGTATCGTCAAAACATAGCTCCAAGGAGATTCCCAAAAGAATAATGCACAAACAGCCTCTTCCAGAAGATTCACGCACTCCAAGTACTTGAAGTTCATGCTTGCTGATTTTCGATATCAACAACGACGTTCAACACAGAAGGCTTATTAAAAGGTCCAATTGCCAGCAGATTTGGGTACGACCAAGATTAGCTATAAAGAGCAGCGGTACATTCTACTTATACAGACGAGACCAGTTCCATTCAGTATGTGTGCGGCTAAGTTACACGTACGAAGAACCCTGCTACTCGACATATTTCCTGAATTGTTGATATATCTAATAGCTATCTGGCCAGCAAAATTATACAGCAAAATTAATTGCAAGTACTCATAAGGAGATATACTAATAAGTAGTCTATATCATACCATTCAATCATCTAATTCAACCTGCGTGGTTGTCGTCCAAATCTCCGAGGGTCCCACAAATTCACTACAGTCAAGTGTAAACTCAACATCTACATCCACCAGAGCCTCATGATTTTCTACCTCATCTTCTTCCGCTTCCTGGTACACCATCACCGTTGGTTGCCTCATCACAAAAATATGTCGATCTATCTCAAATCGCTCCTTCTCGAAATTCAAAATAACCTCCCTGACACACCGAGCAGGGTGTTTGGCCAAATGGTGTAATAGGTCAGTTGGATGCGAACACGAAGAGAACAAGAATGACAGAGGATAGATATCGAAGAACTCCAAGTCCCTTGTCGCTTGAAGGTCTAGTAACCGCTGGATCGTTTCACCCAAACCATGTGCAAATACCCCATGTTCAAACGGATATATCTGTATCACGAGCTCCCGAAGTCTGCATCGGGGTGATCTCTTGAAGCATTCTTCGACAGGTTTTCCGATGGCTTCATCTACAGACCAAGAAGAAGAGGGAGTTGACGAGTAATCATATTCACATTCGTTGATGAGATATAAACCCTGCAACGCGGGGAGCGAAACATGGTTGAACAGTAACGTTGCATTGCCCACGTAATGGAGTGAAATAATTTCTAACCGATCATGCTGGACTATTGGGTTGTCGGGAGAAAGAGGGGTAGAGGTCCAACTCGAATATTGGATGTTCAAGCGCACAAGTTCTGGGCACGCCTGAAGAATAAACAAGACGTCTTCATCTGACATAGCACAAGAAACGGTGATTGAGTGAAGTTGCCTCCACGGGACATCCCTTGGCAAACCAACTTGTTGAAAGTTGAACGTCCTCAACCAGTTTATCTGCCTCAAACTCGAGCTCTGGTGCACCTTGGTCCAAAAAGCCTCCAGTGTTTCCCGGTTCCAATACCTTGCAATCAACTGTACTTCTTCCAAATTTGGTAATTTGTCCAGCTCGTTGAAAACGGTCTCATCCTTAAATTCGAGGACAAAATTGATGTTCCTCCAGCTGCTACTCCTTTGAGTGAATATTCTCAGAACCTCTTTTGTTCCCTCGTCACATCCCCTCATTTCACTGTCCAACCAGTCTCGGAGAGTCAGCCTTAGGCCGACATCACCCGCCCTCTCTATCCAAGTCTGCACTTGTGGGATCATCTCTGGTGTCGGGTTCTCGATATAGAGTGACGACCAAAGTGTTGGAGTGTTGAGTACTACGTTACGCCAGTATGAACAAATGTGGGTAAGAGGGAAGGGAGAGGAGCCTCCTGCAGATGCAAGAAGACAGGACTCATCCCAAAAGGAGGTAGGAGATGGAGAGTGGATATAGAATGAGAAGATTTCCCCAAGGATTTCGGGAGGGAGAGTCATCATAAGTTTGGTGTTAACTGGACGAATAATTTGGTGTTGAGTGTTGGAGACAAAATAAGTCTGATGCGTCGAAACGAGCTGCATGGATAACAGAATATGGATTTTTGAGGGGAATATCGAGCGCGATCAACGCGTTATAGCGAAGTAGGTCGGAGAGAGAGAACGTTTCTAAGCCAATATAACGAACACACGACACAACTCATCTAGTCCGTTTCGGAAACAAGGTATGAAAGGAATGCCCGAATCTGGTACTTGGACAAAGTTTGAGTGACATGATGGACTGATGTAGGCGATATTAGGTAATGGTTGATACTGCAGGAGAACTTAACGTCATTTTCTTTACTAGGAGCAGCTGTGAGCTTCCTCAAGCTTATCCCGCCCACAAACGCAGAGGAGGATTAAATTCAACGTCGGGAGAGCCATACAACAGAAAAGCACGAACGCCCGGAGGTAATTTAACCGGCACTTGTGTGGGTCTTTCAACAGGTCTCTGGACGATACCCACCATGGTGTCTGCTCAAGATAAACTAAAACCTAGTATTCTTAGCTGTCTGCAATTATCTGACAAGAAATAGGAGCCAAAAATGCTGTCGTCACCAGGAAAAATCATACCCCGTTTCAGAGATGTTGACTCCACTTTTCTGACTATCCTTTTTTTTAATTAGCCCGTACAGGTTCTTATAGCCACCCTACGATAATAATCATGTTTTAAGCCGTCTCGCTGTTTAAGATAGACTTTGGGATCAGTAATTTTGAACCGGTCTTGGATTATGCGTAATTTCAATTAGTAAGCCCCTCCGAGTCTTATCTTCCACAATGCAAAATCAATTTTTGCTGTAATATCAAATGCTACACTAGAAATAAGTTATGTTTCATCTCTTGGTTACCACATATTTCAGTTCAAGATGGTAGATAGAGATAAATACCAACAGGCAAGATGAGACTCATTGCACATTTGCAACAAGTTTCCCTCTCCCATGTTTTGCTCCTTCTCAACCCAACAATTTTGAATATCTTCTTGAGGTCATTGAAGCCAGAGGTAGTGTTAGCAAATGATACGGAGAGTATGGGAGAGTGCTTAGACTTTTAAGAACAGAGGCAGCTTCCCAGACTTCAGATTAGTCAAGTAAAGGCATTATTCAAACTGTGAAGGCGGGCCAGGACGGCAGTGTGCAAAGGACAAGGTGTTGATACAAATCCTGATAGTAAGAGATTTGACAGGAAAGCGGATGCATTGAAATCACTCGTCAGCTCCTCCAATGAAATTCATCAGTAGAGGCACTGGATCCAAGTCATTCAACCAGATTATCTAAAAATAACACTTATTGAAAGGTATAACGGATTAGAATCATATTTCATTTTGATTCTTTATTTCAAATGTATCGTCTATCCTCTTTCCACTTATCTCAAAGGAAAGAAAATGTGTCTGATGACTTACATTGGGTGGACACATCGGTACTAATACCATTTTGTTTAATATCCGGACAATATGATCCAAATATTTACAGGTATCATTGCGGATAGAGATAATCAAAGTGCTTTGATTAGTTTATAAATAGTCGTAGTCTTGGTCACTCATAGTATATATCTCATGTGAGCCACGCTTTGAAACATAAAAGCCTCAACTTTGGAAGAGAGAAGGCTAATCTCAGGTAGATAATGCGGCGACAGTTGCAGGGACCTAGCCATTGTTCATTAAATTGGGCGTAAGATGCAGAGCTCACATCGGGTAGACCTTCAACATGGACTGATGCTGCAACTATATAAACTCTATCTAAGCGATACAAAGGACCTTAGCAAGAACTTGAAGCTTGAGGCCAACAATTATGTGAGCAATAACCTGAATTGATGTCTGGAGATCCACAACGATTCCAGCAGCAACCTTGACCACAAGGCCAAGGATGATGGAGAGAGCGCCCGCAATATCAACGACGACAGCAAGGAGAGCCCTGATATCAATGGAAATGCAGACTTTTACTGCAAGGCCAAGAGCAAGGACAACAGTCTAATAATAGAATAGTCAGACAAGAACAGACTCTAAGCCAAGAATTTCCCACCTCCAGGAGAGCAGCAAGGACTTCAGCGACAACTTTAACATCCTGAGCTTTCCCACCCAGATAAAGAACGACATTAATGTCGCCATTAACAATTGCCTCGATGTCCCCTACAGCACCATGGAGGAGAACCTGAATTTGAGCAAAGACTTTGAGAGCAATGTCAAGCGCGGCCTGTGCATCGATGTCCGCGTTAATCTGACTGACTGAAAGAAACGTTAACATGCGAAGTACAACGAATGAGAAAAGCTGGAGAACTTACTCAAACCCTGGACTAGGCCAGAAACCTTGGTAGTCACATCAACAAGCACATCAGGGATACCCCTGGGTTCAGGGGTGGAGCCTGAAGCCACACCTGGGACGGTGAGGCTTTTACCCAGATTGACTTCAAGATTGGCGGCAGTATCAACGACAACATGAAGATCCTTGGTGACAGTGCCTATGTCGATGCTACTCTAGAATTTCGAGAGGAAGTCAGAGGTATCACAGAACATAATAACATGTACTCACAACATCAAGATCACTAGCACTCGAGGGGTATGGGGCACTAGCGTATGTGGTACTGGTTGGGAGGGCAGAGGTGACGGCTGAGAGGGCAAGAGCAGCAAAGGTCGCGATAGCAGCAAAAGAACGCATTGTGTTTAAAGAATGTGGAGAGACGATGAAAACAAGCTAGGAAACTAATGCAAGGAACTGGATGGGGACTCGGTGAGTCCACATCTGCTTTTATGTGAAAGACCAAACTGAATGCCGCCCGGCGTACTGAAATTTTACGCACTAGTGAAAGTCAAAATGAATTCAGCGCCAAAACTATTGTTGAACTATTACGTCTCATATTCCTTTGGCCACATACCTCCTGTAGATATACCCCTGACATTGGGCCCTGTCTAGGACCTTTGCGCCTTAGCACTCATTTTCTTGCTGGAATAAAACGACTGAATTAAAGATTACGTCTCATATAACGAGACGGAAACAACACCGCAGGGAATTTTTGATCTATCCCATTTTTGGTATCAAGGCGACTTACAGTGCGCCGTGTCCCTGACCCATGGGCCACCAATACCGAACATGAAAGGTGCTGTCCAACATCTGATAGAAACAGCCAAGGCTTGTCCTGCCCAACCTTCTTTCAACCTCAAGTGCGCACTTGTAGAAAGTCAGCTCCGATTTGGAAACTTTGAAACTTTGAATTGACTGCAAACAAGTGTTGAGCTTCTTTATAAGCACGCGCTTGAGCTCCAACTATGCGAGAATGAGATCCTAGATTGGATGAAGGACAACAGGTACGAGAACCACTAACACTGGTGCACTTATTGTACATATCTGGCAAAAATTTGCAATTTTGGGGGAACGAGGCTCAATTTGGTCATGTAAGCACTGATGAGAGTAATCTGAAGATATTTTTAACCAAATTTGATCGAGTGATTGAAATTTTCGGGGCGCGCCACTTCTATGAGGTTTACTTCAAATCCGCCCGTTCGAGCAGTGGCGGGAAAATAGGATATAAAATATGAAGAAGGTACGGACAACCTTTTGTTCTTATGATGTCTTCCGTGGTAGAACGATATACAGATTATCGCAAGTAACATAGACAGGGCAAACTAAGTCCGCAGTCCTCCTCACGGAGATAATGTCCAATACCGCACGAATGGGTTTATTACTGCCCATTTTCCCTGCCTCACGGGAAGCTGCACCGGAGTTATCAGCGCCATCATGTGGCCTGAAGGAAAGAACGGGTCTCCTGATGCAAGCTAATTCTGGCTCAATGACACTAAAAGGAAAACTTTTCAGACTTAAGTCAAAATCATCGAAGAATGATGAGAACATACACCGATCAGAGATTTGAAAGGAAAATAGAAAATAAATCGAATAAAAATGACACTCAATCTGCACATCAGAGAAGCCAGAGGGGTTAAGCCATATTGATCAGCTGCACATGGATATGCTTACAAGTGCGTTCTCTTCACGGTTCTTCACGGTTGTCATGCCTCCATCCTCAGAAGAGCCACTTCAGATCTACTTCCCTTCATTCACTTCCTTGTGGACCAGAAGCAATGCCCAAAACTCAGATATATGATTGATGGGGAAACGGGTGACGCTCGATTGCTTGAAATTACGGATAACCATCTGCGGCGTGACATCTGAATGTTGACGAAGGATTTGACATTCGTCTAAATGGCGACATTGAAGATGTCGATAGGTCTTCATAATCTAGGTTCGCAGATACGCATCAACGTTTCATAGTGCCTCCTGCATCATGGACAACTCAATAACTTCTTTCAAAACCTGGACAAAACCAAGGGCCTTGGATTTGATATCTTGGGTATCCATCTCTATAATTCCTTATTGATTTCCAACGTGAATCCGATAGGCCTTTTGCCACTACGTCTCCTGGTATGGATACTTCCACCTGTGTCAGAACAAGGTCTTTGCAGTTGCAATATAAGCTTCACACGAACATCTGCGTGTCATGACAACTCTGGCAAATGGCCTTCCGAAAAAAAAATAATTTACGAAGCCAGTCTTAAAAGCCAGGCATAAATGGGATGCACCATGGAGCGCAGTTTTGCATGGATCTAAAGGAGATCTACGAAAAGCAAGTCGAATGTTTTGTGATGGTGGCAGATGTTATGGGACTCCTATTGGAGTCCTGGCAAGTTCGACACCCCGCACTTACAACAGCTCTCGCATAACAAGGAACAAGGACTAAATGTTCACGATGGCTCATTGACCCTATTGTCGTCATGAAAAATACGATCAAGGATACTCGGTTCCGGTTCTAGCGCTGCGAAGGTCCGAGTACAGTTCTTGACTTGTGATTGTTCATAGTCCAACTGTTCTTCCAAATCAAGCGACGCGTAAGAAAGAAGCCTCAAGTCTTCTGGGTTTTTTCTTATTCTCCTTTCGGTTGAGGTGGACCTTGAATGGTTCTCCGGACAACGGGTTGAGGCATAGTAATATCACTGTGACTCTTATCGAGTACGACTCCGAAGCACATATCTTGGAAGTTTGCTAACCATTGCTGGTCTTATCTAGATTGATGACGCCATAGTCCAAGTTCTGAATGCCATAGGTCACATGGAACAATGGAAATGGTTGATCTCTGAAGTATGCTCTTCACGTTCACACCATATAGGAGATCATTTGGCTGTCCCCCAAACAGTTGATCCAAGAATCAATTATACTTCCATGTAATCAACGATGCTTCTGGAGTGAGCCTTGAAAAAATCTGTCTTCATCAGCCATTGAATAGCTCTTTTATACGCTCATTTGGAAACTATCGCTCGGCAGGTCTTTAAAATCAATTTCACTATACTGTACACCACATTTTAGAAGCTAACAGTCCCTACCAGGCTATTCATTTTTGGAACTCGCGAAGCACTCGCATGCTATTGCTGAATTCGGTCTTTTCTACATCCCAGTCTTTGCGAAGGGGAGGACAATTAGCCATTAACCCTATGTCGGGACACTCAAGTCTCACCATCGGGAATAGGGGTCTGGTTGCCCCTGTTGAGTTGCATTACTTGCTTACTGTCAAGGTCATAGCGAGGCCAACCACCTTTATCATAGGTCATCCCCTGGAAAACATTGAAAGTCGCTGAATGGAAACACACCTCCGGGATCAAGTTCATTCACAAAGTTGATCCAAAAGTCTTGCATCTGATTTGAGAACTCATTTTCCACCGACGGAAGGGACTCGGTTCCAAAAATGAATTCCAGCTCCGAGGCATGGAAGACTGCACAGATTTCCCAATTCGGTTCAGTCACCTGTCCTGCTGTTGTCAAAAGCTTACCTCCAAGAGTTGGATCGCTGCCAGGGATGAATTCCGTAAAGTAGTATGCGAACATGGGCTGATGCGAGGCACCATGTTCAAAGAAGAAACGCCTCGCAGATAAAAACGTCTGAACGGTATACCACGCTTCTCCCCTATCGAACAAGGAATCTCCTGTGTTGAAAGGCATTCCCAGCGTAGGATCATTTGCGGGAAATAGGTCTTTGAAGCGGTTCAAGACGTTTTGGGTGATCGTCGTATTATCAATAACGACATTGCGAACAAAATCATCGAATGCAGTATCTTGTGCTTGATCCGTCAATCCGAGGTTGCGAAGCACAGCGCTGACCAAGGTTCCCTCGTTCACCTATCCTTCATCGGTAATGTATTAGAAACCTTCACCCGAAGAACACTTACATTGGTACCGGACAGGAATGGTAGGTGAAGGAAGTCCCCCCTCCTTATTTTGCTCGAAGCTACTTCTGTGATTAGGCTACCAGAAGAACCGACGGATGGTTCCCATAACTGAGCGTCCAATGTGGCTAATGTCATGGCATTCGAAATATTCAGAAGGGTCTGGACATAAAGTGTAGCTCAAAAGACCGATAGACGTTTATTCATCTACACACCTCAAATGGAACTCTGCGAAGACAATCCACGGGACCCGGGTCACCTATACATCCAGTTTCACCTAGGAGGCGGTTGAATGGAAATCCAGGCCTGTCGTATGTCGAGGCAGGAGGAGAAGTTTTACTAGAAGCAATGGTCTGAGCGACGATGATCTGAATTATGGTAAAAATCAACGTACAACGGACCAACAGAGGAGTCACTTATCCCCGCTCGGAAGAGAGGACGATCGGAGGGATATATGAAATGAGCCATTACACTTCCAGCCCCTGCTGACTACAAAAGTCAGTTGTCTCGATGGTAGGAATGAAGATTAAATTACTTGTCCCCAAATAGTGACCTGGATACCTCGTCAAGTTCTGTACATAATTGGCGGCATAGGAAGATGTACCTTGGTTGGATCTCCACCAAATGCAGCAATATTATCTTGAACAAACTCCAGAGCCATACGTTGGTCCCAGAGACCAGCATTTAGATCCTGAGGAGGTAGGTGGGCGCTGGCTAACTAAACCGCCATCGGCATCAACTGTCCCGGTAATATTGACTAAAACCTACAAAGCCAAAAGTGTTTAGGCGATAGTTGCTAGTAGCAGAAGATATGAGCAGAAAAGGATCTATCTGAATCGGTCTCTTACGCTGAGACGAAGATGATCGGTTTTCCGATTGCGATGCTTCTTTGAATGAATTCTGGTACCTGAAGTGACTTGGAGTTCTATAAAGAATGATTCTGAACCGCACTGGTTGCTTCATATTCAGGCTGCGACGCTGAACTATAGGATGGAGTCTAAGTGACTCTATAGAAATTAGGCAACTCCATACCCGGTGATATATGCACCTCCCTCCAGTTCATCAGACATTGTTCGATAGTGACTCTACGAATCCGAGAACTTACATGGATCCAGAATACGACAGGTAATTTCCGATCTGAATTGCCTTTAGGGCGCCACACCTGCATTGGGAAAATTTCAAAGACAGCATAAAAGAAAAAATCATCTATGCACACATTCAGAAAGAGACAGTCTTCACTCATCGGAGCACCGAGGTTTCCATCCAATTGGGGGCAAGCATTTCCGAACGTGGTTGCATTTTTGAATGCAGAAGAAGAGCGTTTCGCGATAGCCACAGGCGCTTTGAATCTCAATTCTCCAATGGGTGGCTCAGCAAAGGGTATACCGAGCCACTTTTCTACATCACCGTTGGGAATGGATACGCCGCGGAAAGTACCCGTGTGTAAGTGGATGTCCAAGTCCTGAGCTGCGCTTGTGCAGAGGCTCGATAAGAGAGCAGAAAACCCTAGCAAATACCGGAAAATCATATTATCTGAGAGAACTGTTCACAGGGATTCGCTTGAGAAGAGCGCTCATGTGTGATTTATAAGGGTTGGTGGACAGTGAGAAAAAGAAACAGATGCCTGCGAAGAAGCACTA
>Ga0153948_1001079_pt1 | contig 14399 bp, 12 predicted proteins | sample TSNJ032MetaG_FD_104696 | JGI IMG/M metagenome (GOLD analysis project Ga0153948, IMG submission 104696) | Attine ant fungus gardens microbial communities from New Jersey, USA - TSNJ032 MetaG | ecosystem: Host-associated > Fungi > Mycelium > Unclassified | place: USA: New Jersey, Wharton State...
ATACCAATTATATAATTATTGTATGGCTTCCCATAGGAATCTGGGGAGTGCAAACCTTATTCTATGGTCTGAGGAAATCTAGGAGAAATGCATTTCCTAGATGTGATATCATGATGTCACACACGTCCCTTGTGCATGTATTGCAATGCGATGCTCATGAATTTACCTCTCTACTAGGTAGTAATTTTTCCCCCCTTACCTGTCAATGTGTCTTGTGATGAGATACTTCATCTACAACTTCACTCGAAACTTCTCTCATTTGGAAGGAGCAATTGAAAGAAAAATTCAATATTTCAGACTCCCACTGTCTCTCACTTGTATTTCCTGGGGAAAAACTTCATTGTAAGGCCTTCAGTACCTCGTAGTCAATAAATTGTCCGTCTCCATCCCGTAGATGCCATCAGGGGAAATTTGATCCGTCTATCCATAAAAGGCTAGAAAACATCTGGGGAAGTCTGGCAAGGCCAGACCCCTTGCCAGGTGACGACATCTAGGGAAGTCTGGGAGACCCCCAAATTCGGAATTCATGCTCGGCATCTCCGCATGTAGCATTCTGGGGTAATCTGTGTACACAAATTTCCCTGGACTGCCTACAGGAAGTCACCTATTCTTTTGCACATGCATGCAGTATTGGAATTGATAAAGATAGACATAATGCTATTCAGAAAGTAAATAGTGAGTGTGATACAAGAAGTAAGGTGGATTACATAACACAGGGGGCTACCCTTGGTTTGGCATTTCCGTCTTACATACTATATCTAGAAATATCCTTATCAGTATAGTGAAAATCCAAGGGTCCAGATTTTCCCAGATGAACATTGAAGTCTTATTGGCATCTTTGGATGTTGTAACACTTGCAGAATTCTGATGTTCTCAGACCTTTATGGATCGAAGGTACATGCCATGTTTGGAATTTATTTCGGTACCCAAGATATAGGTTCAGGCTTTATTTTGCTGATAATTTAATTGAAAGAAATACACACATGTACATGTGACAGAGTGGTAAGTTAAATGTGATAAAGTGGTATTACATCCAGGAATTACTATTAATGGTCTACATTAATACAGCTCTCTTAGAAGAGTCTTCACTGCACAGGAACGATTCACTCAAAAACTCATCCGGCATGCATGGCATGATGGAAACAGGATGAACTTCAGATGCCCTAAGCACGCCAGTGATTTTTGATGGCCTCGCTTTATCTCTTGGATATCAGTGTTTTCCCTGATAGTGTCGCCACCTCCAGCATCCAAAGGGTTTGCGATACGACTCAGCAAGCGATACATACACCTTGATCGGACAAAACACGGCTGTGACTGGGCTGCGATTGTTCCAGCCAAACCTCAGATATTGATATCTACTTATAGATTGCTGTGATTGGTGCGGAGGTGGCTCTGCTTGTTCTGTCGATGACAATGGCTACTTCCGCAACGGGTGATTAACTGAAGGGTGATTACATTGTTCATGCGACGGGGACAGGGGGTGAGGTTGGTCCATCGTGGTGAATCGTCGTCGCGTGAAAGATGTGATATGTTCTAGAAATTTTGATATGTTCTAGAAATTTCCGTTTCAAGGACAATCACGGGATTACCTGATTGGTTCAAAGAGTTTCCGTCCTATTCTACGATATTGGGATTTTGGAGAGATCAGGCATCACCATGGTTCGTGCTGTAGATCAGTAATGATGTTACCTGTACACTGACATGACAGAAAGCTAATCTTCACATATCCACCCTCTCGATCACCACGATAACCCCACCATCACAGTACGGGGGTCACGACATCATTCTGATCCTAATCAGCGATCTAATGAGCTAGATTTCGTCTAAGATCCTGTGAAAAGTAACTTTTGATGCTGTCACTATCATTTACTCCCTCGTCACATTCTACCGACCTTCACTGGACTCTCAATGCGCCTCCCCGTTCCCGAAACTGTTCACAGTACGCTTTCGAGTGAAGAGTCCAGTAAACGCTAGCATACGACATATATCCTGTATATAAATCATGGATGAACCTTGGGATCCAGTCACCAGCAGTCTTCCAGCTTCTCGTCCTTCAACGGGTAAACCGAAACAGTATACAGCTCGTCTCACAAAGTCTAATACTATATATTCCAACTGTGTTCAACATGTCTCGCTACCACAATGCTATCCACCTCCCAGTATTTCCTTCTCAAATTTCAAAATACTCTTCTTTGTCGGGTGCCTTGGCACTGCCCCTTCCCGAATTTAATTCCCCTCACCGCCATCGTGTCCCGCAGAATGTCTGTAAAACCTCAGAGCCTCCTGTGTGCGATCCAATCAGGTTCAATTATATGGGGCAGGCTGGCCAAGGCGTTTCCCTTGCCGATTTCAGTTCTCGATCGCAAAGTGCGATCAATCAACTGGTGGCTGGAACAAATGATCAAGTTTTGGCAGGGACCGGGATCAAGGAGATTCATCTGCGGATCACGGTAATGTTATGTTCTAATGTATAGCTCAGTGATACTGACCTGCTATATATAGTGGCCTGGTTACGAGGACCTTAATTTTGTAGCAAGTATGCCGGCAAGCGCTGCTATCTCACGGGGACAGCTGGGAGCTAATATTGCTGTGCAATTCTGGTCTTTTATGACAGTGAGTTTCTACATTGTTGCTGTTCTGTTCGTTCCTCACTCGAATTCAGCAAGCAGAAAAGTCTTCAACAACGAATCGTCGGTGGCAGATCAGCCAGCGGACCATTTCGTTTGAGAAGATATTCCTCATTGCTCTGTACAGCTTAGGCAATGGAATCTGGCAGACAGATATTGCTGTTGACTTCTGATATGCACCGTAATGATTTTCTTCATATAATTATCTTTTTCAGTATGTTTCTCCCTCAGTAGAATCATGAATTCTTTGTTTATTCCTGTGCATATCTGTAATTAAAATGTAAAATATCATTTTTGCTTTGCACTGGAAAACATCACTTATCGAGAACTATACACGGTGGGCAATCTGATGTCAAATCACTGAGGTATTAAATCAGTCGCCACCTATATCAAGTCACCTGACCATCAGGTTATCAGCCCGCCATGATCAAGTTTGATATCACTCGATTTGTGTACACAATGTGCTGAGATAGTTTTTTTGAAATAAGATGCATGATGTCCTAGCTGGTATCTAAGAGTCAACTTGGTCATCGGTGATTTTAATCAGCAAATATTTGGATGAGAAAAATTGTAATCAAACACTGTCGTGAAATTTGAATATTAAGTACTGGGTGGTAGAAATTTGTGGATGTTATACAACAAATTGCACCAAAATGCAGTTTAATAGAACTTAGGGTACTGGACTCCAAGTTTCAAGGTTGAAGTCAGTATTGACGGGTAAACACATCATCGATACTATAAGCAATCAGGAGCACTCCAGTAGATCAGTGTCTCAAACAAGTAATCAGTCATGTGTCATACAAGCATACTCATTTGTGGGCTAATTACATAAAACTATTTTTGCGTGTCAGTCAGACGCCAGTCAGACTCGACAATTTTTGTCAACTCAAACGGGTTGGATGACAGGCGAATCAGCGAATGTAGTGGTACTGGAGCTTGAAATTTTTCTTGCAAATGCCTGATGAACGATGTCAATGTCAACAGCGTCTCCATGCACAGTGATAAATGAATTTACCATCCCAATCCCGCTACGCTTCTCATCTAAACCCTGTCGAGCGTGCCCAAGATCGTTCCTATCACATTCCTGGATCAATTCAGTATTGAATTCTTCGGTATTTATTTTGATGGATATATTGGCTGAGTGCTGATATAGAGAATATGTTTGATTGGAATTTTGCAAGGTTGATGCAAGGAGTCCGAAGTTAAAGATTGGGTGTACCTACTTTTGTTACCATGCTGATGCCACCATTTCTAGGGAGTTCTTGAAGTGAGAGTGAGAGGTTTTCACTCGTGGTTTGGACTCCATCGGCGGCTGCACGGATCTTTTTACGGGAATTTAGGGCTGCAAGTAGGGAGTTGGAGTACACTGTTATTTGGAGGTAAGTGGTAGTGATGTCAGAGTCATTTGATGTTCTCACATCGGCCGATACAGAAGAAGAACATGATGTAAAGAAAAGTATGACCTGCAAACACAATCTACTAGACATTTAGTGTTGAGTGTTACGGCAAAGGCAGTGCCGTTTTTACCGATATAAGCGATGCTACAGCACAGAGACTAGGATGGATCAATAGGGGAAACTTCTAATCGAAAGAAGATATCACCTTGTAAGAAGACCGGTATTGACGGAGTAAACAATCTACCAGTACGTAGTCAGCAGCCTTTTCAAACAACATAGGTCTAGTTCGTACCAATTTCTTGATCATCGTATCGGACCTGTAATGGTTTTGTTTCAGCATTTGTGCTACTACTGTGATAGTACTTACCTCTTGAAGCCTGTTCGCGACTGATGAAGAATAATGCATAGGCTGGCAGCGATAACCAGATCACCAGCAGCAGCAAGGACATTCACCGCAATTGAGAGGCCCTGTGATGAGATAAGTTATTCGTTTGATCAGCTGAAATTAGAATGACTGGACCTTCAGTCGTCCAAGCTCTAAGTATGTTCGCAGTCGAAGTCTGTAATTAGGATTTCAGCACGATTGCCTTCATGATCCCGAACAAAACTGACGAGAGAATTGTGTAGGCTAATCAGGATCCGAGATCAGTGTCGATAACTCGACCGATGAAGTCACCTTACCGATGATACAACCTGAATCAAGGTGTTATAAGTGATGCAGACCTGATATTCAGGAAAGCGTACCAAACTCCCCAGCGATGAGGAGCACCTATTCCACAGGATGAGCAACACAAGAAAAATAGATAAGCGAGGAACAAACAAGTATGCCCGTCAGCCACATCCTACGGTTGCTAACTAATGATTGTTGAATATTATTCATGGACAAAATCGGTGATAAGCATACATTTCCAGACTCGCATGGTGAGGAAGCTATGAAAAAAGATAGTAAACTAGCTAGTTGTATTCTGGAATTTCGCTGACCTTTGAACCAAGAAGGCAGTGAGACCCTTGTTTTTTGAGCTTAGATTCAGACGGTTAATAAGATATAGAAATGAACTTACGTTGAACAAGACCTCAACCTGGTCAAGGCTAAATCAGATTCGGGGTGGCAAGTGAGGAAACAATTTTACCAATAAGCTCCTTTTCTATGTATCAGAAGAGTGGCAAACTTAGATGACTGAAAACATACCAAACGAGTTGACCGAGCATCTCCGGTTGGCTGAAGTAGGAGACGAGATAAACATAGACTAGAAAGGAGCTACGTTGGCGGATTAAGCGCGACAAAAAAGAAAACACAACATACTGCAGTGTGTGATGAGCCCTTGATGTATGGTCTCAAAAAGCATGACCAATCCAACCTGACAGGATATGTTCTTTAGCGTAGTTCCACTTAGACCGGAATAAAGCGACGTACGAGCATTTTTATAGGCCAAGTATCTGTCTGATGAGTGCAATAATAATAAGCCTGAAGCACAGAAACTAATTTCATATAATGAGGACTGAGAAAGGTGGCCAGGACATCAAAAAAGTAATACCTCCATAGAACCTGAAGAGAGACATGATGCATGAGTATGGTTAAAAGGCGAGTGGAGTTGACTTACGCTGAAGCAACGACAACGCCGATCAACGCCACGCCCATCCTGCATGAATGTCAGGCGACTTAAAGATGACATTGAACTGCACATACGTGCTATCCAAATTCAAACTCGCCTCCATAGTTGACGACGAAGAGAAAGGGGGAGGGAAGAACGGGTAAGAGCTGAAAAGAGGGGCAAGCAGGGAAAGCGTCTCCATCAGAAGGAGGAATTATATCCTAGAGAAACCGGCAAGAAGTTCAAAAAATTTGGGAGTGACTGCCAACAAGCTAAACTTCGAAATGTCGGCTCAGATATACGAGGGTACTCCAATACGGAAGTTCGCTCTGAGGTATTTCGAGAGAAGTACTCCGCTTTGCCTTAATTATGTGATAATGTAGTGAAACCAGGTTTTCTGGTCAATCTGGTACTTGAATTTCGAGATGTTTTTGGACGAATGTTCCACGAGATGCAGAAAGCAGCCTGGTGTAGCACAAAAAATGAATCTCAAAGACCTTTTCCGCGATAGAGAGTTAGTATTGCGGCCCGCGGAAGAAGTCTTCGAATTTAGAGCTCATGCCATATCCTTCGTTTTTACTTCTGGAGGTGTGGATCGTGATCTACCGCTCAGTTTGTCAAATGGTAATCCAGACGTAAGAACGAAAGCTCTGAATATTCGAGAATATAATAGAACGGGGGACACTTGGGTGGGAAACAGTACTTGGTCGAGATGAGCTTGATGAGCTTGATTCTTCGAAAACTTTAAATTCACGTGACTCTGGCGGTGTTCTGGATCTTCCGCGCAGCCGCCAGCCTGAAGTTTACTGGATGATTGTTCTACATCCATTTTGTTTCCACGTCAGCGAATATCTGTCACTGTATCTACTAGGCAAGGTATACGTCTCAACATAGAAATCCAACCGGAACTACCATACGGTAAATAAATGAAAAAACAGATTACAATTGTTGCCCGGATCTTATGATAATACATGGGAGGTATAGAGCATATGTTATGAGTGAAGATGAAACAAGCAATGAACTACAAAACCTCAACTATTTTCACTCTTCCTCGTCTTCGAAGCGAAGAATTTGTGCATCCTCATCGATGGGAACATTTCTATAACCCCTCCTTCCTTGTAACCCACTCCAATTCAGACGTGACGAGACCCATTCGAGTGCAACAGCGGCGATACCAAGGAGGAACCATGGTACGGATGCAAGTGTATCAAATGCTTTACCAAAGCCACTCTCTTGCCTTGAGAGTGCATCTCCTGGGAGGCGAATGGTCCTAGATTAGAGGAAAACGATGAATGAACGTTGGTCGCATTTAAAGAAAGAAAAATGTCACTACACACCCTCTACGAGGGCCACTTCGACGGTAGTAGTAGCACCCAACCAGAGCAGCAAATCCAAACGGCAAAAGAAGCATGAAAAGCCAGAATAAAGTTCCCTTGGACTTCAAACCCGGACATTTATGCGCATTTCCACGATCAAGTCGATTGTTGCCTTCACAGCTCGAATACGGGATCAATCGATACGCAGTCCTCTCATACCAATATTCGGCACCATTTTGGCATGATGTGTCGTCGGAGAGAGGTTGTTGCCCAGGGACAAGGACACAGTCTCCTGCTGCATTGCGGACGTGGTTGAACTCGCTACAATTTTCATGAGGCTACAATATTTTAAAATACAAGAGGTAGCTCACCATTCGAAGTCGACATCAGTGCAAGTACAGTTTTTTACCAAATTGTCTGCAACCTTGATGTCTCCAACAATACAGTTAGCCGAACGGGTGCGACGGTGATATAGGGTCTTTTTCTCGATCAACAGTAACTTCATTAACATTGACATGGAAGCTCACCCGTCGCCCAAACAGGCAAACCTCTTCACGCTCAATGCTAGGTCCCCAGAGTTCAAAATCGTCATCATTGGGGTCTTGCATATTGAGTTCACCTCCGGGTTGATTAGATATGAGGATAAGGATATGAAGTCGTACTCACATTTTCTCATCGTCAATGACGAAAAGTCAAGGTGCACAGCGATAGCACCAGGTAATCTCAGCCGAGCACCAAAGAGAATAAATCTCCTGCTATTATCTTCAGGTACAGTGACCAGCGACATCACCCGTATCTTCTCTTCCGAGAACCGATATTCCAGCCAGGTCAATCCTTCATCCGTACTGTATAGCACATGATCCGTTGGCCCCTCATCATTCACAATGACCAAAATTGAGCCTGAATCTCCGAACTCCCACATGTGAGCATCTTTATGCACTTCTTCCCAAGTGAAGCCGGCGTCTCGGCTGAGGAAGGTATCAGATTCTTTATACGGCTTCAGGGATTCACCGACGTTGCCGACAGCCATCAGGACACCGACTATGCCTGGACTACTGAACGTGGTACGTGGATCGCGTCTCTCAGTGTATCCATGTATGTGTAGAGCGCATCTCTACAAGGTTTTGGAACAATTTACTTGACAGAGAACAAACTGCAGGGCTCACCGTCCCGTCGCAGTCATACTTCTGTCCCAGTGAATCATGGGCGGGAGGGTTCAAGGGCTTCCAGCTTCCACCTATTTCCTCATCAACATTTAACACTTGTCAGTGAGACTAATTTCATACCATCGTTATGGGTGATTCTACTCTGCAACCTCTTCCTTCCACTGACCCTAGCTTCATCAAGATCTGCAACGACGTTGATCATCGCAATACCATCCAAACCAATGACTTTCTCAAAATCAACATATCCATCTTCGTTCCTATTAACATTCTCAGCAGATAAGGCGAAATATGTTCCATTGGAATTGGACTTGAGGATATTGCCCCAATAAGGTCCTGATGGCTGTTCTGACATTGTCATGTGAAGAAAGAGCGAATGAGTGTTTGATTCCAGAATGGTATAGGCCTGACAAGATTATGAGACATGCATGGGCATTTTTCTTCAACGTACATGTGCAGAGGGATGCATCGTTGCTGGAAATTGGCCAGCAGCAAACCGGATCCCGTCTAGAGAGACCTGAAGATCGAGAGTATGCTGTTTGGGTAGTAACTAGCTAAAGTATTAGACACATGGGTGGTTTCGGATCAGCTCAGGTTAATTTACTCACTTCTGCAACAACCAAATATTCCGAAAACTTCGCAAATCCAACTACATGATCAAACAACTTCTTCTTCCTTTCATAATACTGACCACCCGCTATTAACTCCAAATTATTGTTCAACTCGTCAAAATTCCTCTGCGTTCCCTTCTTGTCCTTCCAAGACTCACAGATGATTTCGCTTGGATCAGCATCCAATAACGCGTCTCTCGCCCAAGCACAATTTTTGACATAGTCTGCAATATCGTACCACTGCCTGCCATTATTCCTCGAGTATTTTGCTTCCGCACGACATTGTGATCGATCAGAATCCGGCCCACAATCACGACTTCCGACCCAAATGAGCTGCTCAGTCTCGGTCGGGTGGAACCGTAATGCTTGAACACCGAAGGTGTTGGGAGGTGTTGGCGCTTTTGAAGTATGCCATTGTTGACCGGAATTGGTAGTGTAGTAATATTCGTTAGTGTCAGAGATGAGGTACGCCCTATCGTCTGAGAACTTGTGGTGATAAAAAGTGAGAATACGTTTGTCTGGAAATAATTGCTGCCAGGTGTATCCCTCGTTGCTCGATTGCCAGACCGTATGATCAAGGAGACGAACAAGAATTGTCTAAAATAAGCATCAAGGGTGAAGACGAGAGAGGGGTTCAATTGCCAATACACACCGTTGAGTGTTTGAAATATGCATGCTGAACGATTTCGGAATTGAACTCGAACTATCGCCAAAGTAAATTAATCATTATTTACACAGCCGATGAAATGCATACATTTTGGTGGACAACTTTACCCTCAGGTGGAGCGGCTGCAGATGATTTGTCAGTAAATGCCGATATTATTAACAATGACTTTCAGAAACCTTTGGAACAATCTTTTTCTACGGGCTTGTCCTTGTCGACACCCCCTGTGCAAGTATTCCCAGGAATCTTACGGTACCCAGAGGATCCCTGAAATGTCTTCCTGTCTACACAAACACCAGCAGGTATTGGTTCAGGGCCAGCAGGGACGCATCTATCGTTATCGAGTATAAAATTGTAGTCACTGCAACAAGATCAGTCGGCAAACTCAGCCCCAATCACGGACTTGGACTTACCATTCATAGTCGCTTTCTGTACATTGGCAATTCTCATCATGTTCTTCGGGATCGAGATACTTCTCCCCAACATAACAATCAACATCAGGCTTGCGACGTTTATACCATTGCTATTGGTTGAACGGAGTCAACTGAAGATCCTAAATAGACAACGAAAAAGTACCTACCTTGTGCCCCATGATACACTCTGCATCTTCTCCGTCACCTTTTCTAGCATACCATTTCTCAAAGTCATCTTCTTGACATTTACGATTCCTGGTAGGACTAAAGTCAAGGTGAACGATCACAACTTTGCCATCATTACTTGTCTGGTCCTTGCGAGCAACTGATCCTAAGAGCAAGAACTTTTGAGATGTCGAGTCGGGAAGAGTGAGTAACCCGTGAGCGCGCAGCTTGATACCCAAGCTATAGTCCTTCCTGGTTCAATGGTCAATGAGAGAGGAGACCCACAAGCCAGAGAAATATTACTGTACTTACCATGACTTCCCGAGATCAAGGGAATATGTAATGGAATCGGTAATATCCTCATCGTTGACCACGACGAGGATACTACCCTGATCGCCAAACTCATACTTGTGTGCATCCCTTCGGACCATCTGCCACGTATCACCACCATCTACACTCAAAAATGTATCACATTCCTCGTATGGTTTAAGATATTCACCAACTGATCCAACACCCATGACAAGTCCAGGGGCGGGCGAAGAAAAGACGCGGCCGTAATTATGTGAATTGGTGACAGAATGTAAATGGAGGGAACATGTCTCTTTGTCAGCTGATTTGCATTGAATTTGGCTCCCGTCGCTGCCTATGGAGGGTGGCTTCAGATAATCCCACGTATGTCCATCGTTGTGCGTTATCTGTGTCTTCAAGAGCTTTTGCGCCCTTCCCAGTTCAACGTCTTGAGCATTCGCGACGACGTTAGCAAGACCAACCCCATCTATACCATATAATCTCTCGTAATCAACGAAACCATTCTCATTCCTGTTCGTATCCTTCAAACTCTCCACGAAATATGTTCCATTTGAGTTGCTCAAGTAGAGGGTACCAATAGCACTCTGGTCGTGTAACAAAACATCCACACCAAGGGAGTGACTTGTGCTTTCTACAATGGTGTACGCGTTTTCACGAAGCCGAGCAGAGGAAGCATGAGGAAAATGTGCTTTGGCCCATGTTTTCGTATCCACGGTCACATAAAGTAACATATTACCATCAGAAGCCTCTGAGAGGTCCTTCAATGCTACTACCGCGTATTTGGACACAATTGCAAAAGCAACGATACCCTTTGCGTTTTTTGCGATGCCAAGATCCTCGACAGTTTTTTCATTTTTGAAAAAGTCGGTGCTCGAGTAAAGTCTACTCGATGCAAGGGTGTATCCGCCACCTGAGGTTGGTGTGTCGGAAGCAACGCAATATATGAGATCCGGGTGGGCTTCATGTCTGAAATCCTGGCTGCTGTGGGCAAATTGACATCTCGATGTGTCCGTAAGGAGCTTCTGAGTGGCTGAGCTGAAGTTATCGATCGTGTAAAATGTCTGTAAACCAAGTGAACCTTTACTCGAAAAATCATATACTTACTACACACCTCGTGGTAGCATCTAGCGTTCCATCCAATACGATCACAGCTCCTTCCTTGGTACAGAATGTAACCATTTTTGTCCTTATCTGAGTGAAATGACAGTGGCTTATGGACGAGAGCAGGAGAGAGAGGCACTTCAAATGAACGCCAAGACTTTCCCCTATCCTCTGTCCGATAGTGTTTGGTGCCGTCAGTCAGTACAAATGCCTATCGTCAGTATAAGCGCTCTGTCTCTGGCCACAAAATATAACGTATGCACCATGCGGTTGTTGAAGGGATGCTCAATAACCATCACCGCCTTCCCCTGAGGTATATCACTAGTCGCACTCCAGGACTTTCCTTCATCCGAAGACACATAGACATTTCCTTCAACAGAATCATGATAAACTGCAGACTTAAATTACATGAGCGCTTGATACAACAAAAATTCCACTCATACATACATCGGTATCGTGAAAGAAAAAAATTCGTGCCGGAAAGTCGTCGAAAAACGAGATTTCACTTTTTGGGTCAGACTGGCCGAATACAATGCCAGCAAGAATTATTGATAATATCCACAGCGCAGAAGAGCACCGTAATATGCCAGTGTGCAGCGTCATGGCGTAAATAATAAGGACACGTAGTCGTCTTGTGCAACGCGTTCTAGCCCTTGTTTGGCACTGTGACAACTTTCCGAGTACCTGCACTGCCACTCTGATTTATGTTACTGCGAACGTAATCATACCTGCGGATCGTTAAGAGGTGACATCAGTATTTGGTGGTGTGATTATTATGATTTATATAATTATATTTCAGCACTGTGGTGTATTTCGATGATCCCAGCTCAATTTTCTAAACTAACACCTGGACCGTCAATTCCAATAATATATGTGGGTGTGGGAAATCAAATTTGTTTGGCCATTAATGAACAATGTGTCTATTTTTTATAAGCTTCGCAAAATAGAAGCAAACACGAGTGGTTATTGAACACTTCATGGGGCACAAGAATTGAGGTCTTTTTTGTATGAATCAGGTATCGATTTTCCACAAATATTAATCATCTTGATAATCCAGGTGTTTATTTAATTGAAATTCCAGGAATATTTGGCAGTGTGAATCTGCCAAGGTTATAATGATACTAGAAACAGTGATGACCGTCGTTGTTTGAGCGATGTCGAATCATAAGCAAATATGTGTAGGACTCGTGTTACATCTCCTTTTTCTCTGATCCCCCAGATAACAACTGACCAGAGAGATGTCAACAGCTGACTTATGTCTTGTGGACAAGTGTCAAGAAACGTCTGTAGGTACCTGACCTTTTTGAGAGCTTAGAGAGGTACTTGGTATCATTTGGAGTGTCTGATGCTTACTCAAGAAGGATCTATCACGGAGCCGCCTGCATATTCATGGTCCACGCAACATTGTGAGAGGCAAAGCCCAGCGAGACCTCCGAAGTAGGACGTAGACGTGGTTTTGGAGGCACTTGGCATGGACGTAGTAGCTAGGTTGATCTCGTACAGCAGCCCAGTGAGCGATATATACGATGTAGCATGCGTGTCATGATTCGGTCGGCGATACTGCATACTCATACAATATGGTCTGGGCTAGACTGCCATCAACAAGGCAACAGGGAATTCTGATTCTATGTCACATTTTCATTTTATGTTGCTATATCTTTGGTTAGTCATCATTCTTAACTCACGGGTGATTAGTAGCCTGAAATTCATGTTTCCTTCTTCGAACTTCAAGTGCATGTTCTCCTAATCATAACTTTATCTTCGGCCTCTGAAATTCCAAAAGAATTGCCCCAGAAATACCACCTCTATCACTGGTCATATGCTTTCATTAAGGGCACAGTGATGGGGTAGTGAAAAGAAGATTCGGGATGTAGGTCTAGTCTAGGTTAGGGCGTAACTAGTGCCATGTGCTAGATAATTCCAAGGCCATGCAGCAGGCCATATTCGCTTCTCTAGATCCAGATCTCCTGTGCATTAATGACACGCTAGACAAGGTTCACTTTTTATCTCAGGTTGCCTTGATAGACGAAGTTGCAGTGCACTCTGATTTCCTAATGCGGATAGTATGAAATTTAAACTTCAGAACGGGACATTTATTGATCAAAATGACCACACCCTAGCCACCTGCATTCCGTACCGCAACGGGATGCCCGAACAATAAGACCACTGCTCGCCACCGGCCGTTCCCATGTTCTCCTTGACTCTGCCAAAGCTGCAAGTGTTGTATCTGTATATGTGAGCGTTTGTTATATCCATCCGCCTGAATGAACTAATCGTAGCTATGTTGCAATGATCCGTTTGGACCGTTGTATATATCATCACAGGTGGAAGATAGCTCCAAGAAAAACACCATTGGATATCGTGCATATTTCATTCCTTTTTTATGTGTTACAGATCGGCATCGGTGCAAGTATCGATGACGAGGCTTCGAGGCACATGTTTGAATCCACGATGCACGCTACTCTGGTGGATAACTCGGTAATTCGAGCAGCTTTCAGAAACCTGTCACACATAAGCGGTCCATGTGCCAGTATTATAAAAACCAGCTACCACGAGGACCATCGCCCCCAGAACTTACTTCTTTCTTCATGCTACTTTACCGGTCTACTTCATCCTCTATGTCTTCGAAGATGAAAGGTCCACCCATTCCGAGGAAAGAATCCCATAGTCAAGCAGCAGATCTTCGACCTGAACTCAGCTCTCGTCGATATAGCCACGAAAATTGCATTTTCTGTGGCTATCAATATAAACATGGGACCCCCAACCCTGAGCTCAATCTAAGTCCAGCTTCAGCCTGGAAGAGGTTTCACCGTGAGTTCACAGAGCACTATGAGTTATGTCCGAGGACATTGAGGTAGGTATCACACTTTTTTGGGCACGTTCATAGCACTCATTTTATTAGATTCAGAAATATCGTTCCACCTACATCTGCCATTCGGGATATGGTTATTGAAACAGAATTTCCTGTACAACCAAAAGGACCGCAACCTTCACCTCAAGCTTTCCCAACTGCCACCCCTTCTACTTTTATTCGTCTCCCG
>Ga0153948_1001081_pt1 | contig 14386 bp, 9 predicted proteins | sample TSNJ032MetaG_FD_104696 | JGI IMG/M metagenome (GOLD analysis project Ga0153948, IMG submission 104696) | Attine ant fungus gardens microbial communities from New Jersey, USA - TSNJ032 MetaG | ecosystem: Host-associated > Fungi > Mycelium > Unclassified | place: USA: New Jersey, Wharton State...
GATGTTGTGTATCGAGAATTTAAAGAACTAGGTATTGAGAATTATCTAGAATTGGATAAACCACAAATGACAGGAGAAGATTTCTCGTTTTATCAAAGAGAAATTCCAGGAGTATTCTTTTTTTTAGGAACAAAAACGAATCAGTTTTCTTCAGGCTTGCATACAGATACATTTAATTTTAACGAAGAAGTACTATTAAAGGCTTTAGAAGTGTATACAAAGATTATTTCAATATATAAATAAAAGAAGAGGATGAACTCTTCTTTTAGACCGTTGACAATGAAGTGCACCTCAATATTTGGACAAACAAATAAAGGAGGTGCATTTTTATATGAAATTAAGTATAGGGTCTTTTGCCCTTATATTAGCCCAACTATTCTTTTAACTTCTTCACTTTAGTTTTCTCATATACTTTGAAAACTTCTTTATGTTCATGGCTGTATACACTAATATGATAGGAAACTCTACTACCTCTTTTCCTTTGTATAATGTGTAAGCAATCTATGCCTTTAAAATAAAAGTTGAAAGAATAGATTTCTCTCTTTCAACTTTTGGATTCATTCAAATGAAATTAATTCAGAGTGTGTAATATCCCACCTTTTACTTATTTCCTATTACTCTGTTCTAAGTGCTACAACAGGATCTTTTTTAGCTGCCATTCTTGATGGAATAAATCCAGCAATCAAAGTTAAACACATACTTCCAAGTATCAGCAATCCTGCATATAGAATAGGTAAATTTGCTATTCCATCGATACCCACAAGTGATGAAATCACACTATTTAAAGGTATTTGAATAAGATAACATAATCCTACTCCCAATGTTCCCGCAGCGATTCCTATAAGAGCTGATTCTGCATTAAATACTCTTGATATATCTTTCTTTCTTGCACCCACACTACGTAAAATTCCAATTTCTTTAGTACGTTCAATAACAGAAACGTAAATAATAATCGCAATCATAATGGTAGAAACAATTAGAGAAATTGCTGCAAACGCAATCAAAACATAAGTGACTGTATTCAACATAGTACCTGTCATATTTTCTATTATTTGTGCCATATCACTATAAACAATTTGATCATCCTCAGCTTTACCAACATTATAATTATCTAAGTATTCCTTTACCGCTGTCTTACCTTCAAAATCAGTAGGATAAATACTGATACCAGTCGGTGTAGTATCTGCACCTAGGCTCAATAATTTTTGATTCTTTGCTTCTTCATTTACAAAAGGAGTGTTTAGTAACACATCTTTATCTGAATCAACTTGAGCTTTTGCAATCTCAGAATCTTTAGCAGTATCAACAATATAATCAGTTAAAGCAGTCGTATAGGCAATACCAGATGAAAGATAACCAATTGTAGAAGTTGAACTTTCTTTAATACGTAATATACCGACAACGGTTAATTCTACCCCATCACCATTATCATATAAATCTTCGTAATCTGAAACAGATGCTGGAATAAATAAACCATTATCAGTTTTAGTATAATAACTATCATTTGGAATAACCTTCATTATATTCTTTCCAATAAAATCAGTAAGATTATAATCATCGGTTCCTGTAGTCATACCTAGCATTTCAAAAAATGCTTTATCAATTCTATTGTATTCATCCACAACAAGAACAACTTCATTTTTTTCTTGTGGTAAGCGACTACCTTCTCCAATTAAATCATACATTGATAAGATGACATCTTCATTATCATGCATCTCTTGCCAATAGGAGCCACCACCCATAATTGCTTCTTCTACATCAGATTCATTCGTTTCATTTCCGGTGGAAAACTTAACTACAGTATCTTCACCTTTCGCAAGTACATTGACTGCAACTCCTCTTGAATAAGAAACAGCATCGACTGCATTTGGTAACTCTTCCTCTATTTTTTCAATATAGTCGAAATAATCTTGAGTTAATACATTTGTGTGCACAATAGTATTTGCATTTGCTTCATAACTATAGAGAATGTTTTCATCCGTGAATTTTCCATCGTCATTTGATTGGGTAAGTATCTGGTTTCCAACATCACTGCCCCTATCTAATGTTTGTGGCATTTCAGTGATAGTAATTGGAAACCCTGCTAACGAATCTGTTTGTAATTGTGCCATATATCCTGATAGACCAGATGATAATGCGAGTACCAATGCGACACCTATAATACCGATACTACCTGCAAACGCAGTAGTAATTGTTCGCCCTTTTTTTGTAAGCAAATTCTTAAATGAAAGTGTTGATGCAGTTTTCATTGACATAGAAGTTTTTTTAAGTTTCTGCTTATCCACTGGTTGCGATTTTTCTTCTGCTTTTTTATTTTCCTTATCTTTAAATAACGGATTTGAATCTGACTGAACTTCTCCATCTAATAAAGTAATAATTCGACTACTGTATTGTTCTGCTAGTTCACCATTATGTGTTACCATAATGACTAGTTTAGTTTTCGCTATTTCCTTAAGAATCTCCATAACTTGCACGCTAGTTTGACTATCAAGTGCTCCAGTTGGTTCATCGGCTAGAATGATATCAGGATTATTTACTAAAGCACGAGCTATCGCAACTCTTTGCATTTGCCCTCCAGAAAGTTGGTTAGGCTTCTTCTTCATCTGATTGATTAGTCCAACAGATTGCAAAGCTTCTTTTGCTCTTCGTTGTCTTTCCGCTGATGAAATACCTGATAAAGTCATAGCAATTTCAACATTCTGTAATACTGTCTGATGTCCAATCAGATTATATGTTTGAAAGACAAATCCTATCGAACGATTTCTATAAGCATCCCAATCTGCATCTTTGAAATTCTTTGTTGATAAGCCTGATAACATCAAATCACCTGAATCATAACGATCAAGACCACCTATGATGTTAAGAAGTGTTGTCTTTCCACATCCTGATGGACCTAGGATTGAAACAAATTCACTTTCTCTAAATTCAAGCGACACTCCTTTTAAGGCATGGACAGTTTCACCATTTCGATAAGTTTTTGTTATATCTGTAAGTTTTAATTTTGACATATAATAATTCCTCCATTCTTAATTCCTCTTTTTAGAGGTTAAACATATGATAACCTACAAAGGTAAACAAGAAACCGTAGAATGTTTAAATGAAGGTAAACTAAATTAAACAAAAAGTAAACTCAATTGTCTCACAACTATAGTTTAAAATGTATACTCCCAACCTCCTATATTTATCTCAATACCATCTGCAAGATGAAAGTTACTATAGTAGCAAGATTTCACATTTTTAATACCCTGAGAACTAAAAACACCACTTTTGCATATTGTCAAAAGTGGTGTTTATCAATCTATAAAGCAATAACAGTAATACTATACTCAAACCTTAAAACGATAACCAGCTCCCCAAACTGTTTGAATATATACAGGATTCTGAGGATCTTTTTCAATCTTATCTCGTAGTCTATTAATATGGACAGCGACGGTCTTTAAATCTCCAAATGCATCCATTCCCCAAATACGTTCATACAAATGTTCCTTACTAAAAACGATATCAGGATTAGACATTAAAAATGTCAATAATTCATATTCTTTATTTTTTAAATCAAGTTCTAGTTTTCCTATATAAACACGATGAGTTAGTAAATTTACCTTAATAGAACCTATTTGTAATTCTTCTGATTTACTATTATTACCGCCATTATTATTACCTTTTAAACGTTCATATTGGGTTAAATTCGCTTTCACCCTCGCTACAAGTTCCGTTGGTGAGAACGGCTTTGAAATATAGTCATCAGCTCCTAGTCCTAATCCCCTTATTTTATCAGTTTCTTCCGTTTTTGCTGTTACCATGATAATCGGGATGTCAGTTTCATGACGTAATGCTCTACATATGTCTATTCCACCCATGCCTGGAAGCATCAAATCAAGCAAAAGTAAATCATAGGTATTCGTTCTTGCTTCTTTTAAACCATTGACTCCATCCATACAGATTTGGACTTCAAATCCTTCTATTTCAAGGAAATCTCTCTCAATCTCCGCTATGGCACGATCATCTTCAATAATCAATATTTTTTTCAAGTCACTATACCTCCCTGTGTACCATTGGTAGTGTAATCATAATCGTTAGACCTCCTGATTCTGCATTCTTAGCACTTATTGTTCCACCAATTCGTTCAATAATTTTTCGTGATATCGCTAGACCTAATCCACTACCGCTACTTGGATCTTTACGAGAAATATCACCTCTGTAGAACACATCAAATAATTTATCTATGTTTTCTTCTGGAACACCAGTTCCATTATCAGTAATTGTTATTTCAATGTTACTGTCAGATTGATAATATTCTACTTCTGATTTCACATCATCATTTATTTTGTATTTCACACTATTTTCTAAAATATTACTAAGAACACTACGAAACTGACCTATATCAATATTACTAAATAACTGAACATCACTATTTCGGAATGAAAGGAAAAGACCTCTTTCTTTATATTCATTTGTCACTTGCTCACAAAAGTCACTTAATACCTTTCCAATCTCCACTTCTTCTAAACGAAGTGGAAACTCACCAATATCAAGTTTAGAAAACATGAAAAGTTGATCAATAATATGTTCTAAATCTTCTGTTTTCCCTTTAATCGTTTCAAAATATCGTTTCTGAATTTGTGGAGTAGTTGCAACTCCTTTCTCTATTCCCTCAAGATATGCCTTTATAGAAGTAAGAGGAGTACGTAAATCATGTGAAATACCCGCAATCAATTCTTTACGATTTTCTTCATCTTTTTGCTTAGCGATAACCATATCTGATAAATGTTGTGCCATCTCATTAAAATCATGACATACTTGCTTAAATTCATCGTTATTATCATACTGAATACGAAAATTTAAATTACCATCGCGTAATTCATGAACACCCGAAACTAGTATTTCAATTGGTGTTGTTATTTTCTTAGTTACAGATTGAGTCAATATACGATTTATAATCAGTATAATCACAACCACAAATAGAAAGAAGAAGATACCCATATAAAAATATTGATTTAATGAACTTTTTGGGTAAAGAGAATAATTTGTTGATGTAAGTAGTAATGTATAATCACCTACATATCTGTTGTAAACTGCATAGTTATCATCAATAAGCAAATATTCTACATCCCCAGAAAGTAAAACTTCAGCAATATCTATATCAGCATTTGATTCAGGATATATCAATATATCATTTTCATAAATCGCTATATCAATACCATTATTATTATACGCACTATTTAATTTATCTACTTCCTCCATCAAATCTTGAAGATTATCAATATTGACTAATTCTTCTGTTTCCTGCATTAAATTATAGAAATAATCACTATTTCTAATATTTCGTACATCCATCCCTGTCACACCAATCACAACAAGAACTAAACATGAAAACGTAATAGCAGTCAAAATAATTGGTATAATAATCATAAGTATATTTGATAAAAATAATCTTCGTTTAATAGTCAATGAATTCACCTCCAATAATGTTGTTAATATAATTATACACCTTATTGTTTAATAAAAGAGAAATTAAAGGTAAACTATTCGTAAACTCAAAAGTAATAGTTAAAACCAAATTGCTTTTATTCCAATATAAATAATCAATGAATAACTTTCTTTTTTTATTAAAAAACTGCTGACTTTTTATGTCAACAGTCTAAGAAGAGGATGAACTCTTCTTTGTTTTTATTTCTTATGATGTAAATCTTGTAAGAAGATTTTGATTCTTTCTAATGCTTCTTTGATTTCTTCAATAGAGTATGCATAAGATACACGAATAAATCCTTCGCCAGCTTCACCAAAAGCAGTTCCTGGAACACAGGCTACTTTTTGTTGTGTTACTAATTCACTACAAAATTCTTCGGATGTTAAACCAGTTGAACGAATACAAGGGAATACATAGAAAGCTCCTTGTGGTAAGAATGTTGTAAGTCCTAAGTTGTTAAAACCATTTACAATGTAGTTTCTGCGCAAAAAATAGGCATCTCGCATTTCATCTACACGATGATCACAAGATCGTAAGCCTTCAATAGCTCCATATTGAGCTGCAGTAGGTGCAGACATAATAACATATTGATGAATTTTATTCATCGCTTGTGTGATGACTTCATTTGCTAAGGTATAACCAAGGCGCCATCCTGTCATCGCAAAAGCTTTAGAAAAACCATTGATAATAATGACTTGATCTTTAATCTCTTCAAAACTAGCTAATGAACAAAATTTTGTATCATAGGTTAGTTCTGCATATATTTCATCACTAATAACTAATAAATTATGTTTTTTAATTAATGGTATTAATTCTTTATAATCTTCATACGTCATAACACCACCAGTAGGATTATTTGGATAATTTAATAAAACAGCTTTTGTTTTATTTGTAATTGCTTTTTCTAATGCTTCTTTTGTTAGTTTAAAGGTATTTTCTTCTTTTAATTCAATGATGACTGGGGTCGCTTTTGCAAGGCGAATACCTGGCTCATAAGCAACATATCCCGGTGACATAGTTATCACTTCATCACCAGGATTAATAATAGCACGTAAGCAAATGTCAATGGCTTCACTACCACCAACAGTAACAATAATATTTTTTTGAGGATCATAATCTAAGTTAAATCTACGTTTTGCATAAGCAGAGATTTCTTTTCTTAATTCTAATAATCCTTGGTTTGCTGTATAAAATGTTTTTCCTTGTTGGATAGAATAAATAGCAGCTTCTCTAATTGCCCAAGGTGTATCGAAATCTGGCTCACCAACGCCTAAGGAAATAACACCTTCGACCGTATTTGCTAAATCAAAGAATTTACGAATACCACTTGGTTTGATTTCTTTAACTGTTGTACTTAAATAATCTTCATATTTCATGTAATAATCAACCTTTCGTCTTCATCTTTATGGTCTTCATAAATAACACCATCTACTTTGTATGTTTTTAATACAAATGAAGTGGCAGTTCCAGTTACTTCGTTGATGCAAGCAAGTTTGCTTCCGACAAACTTAGCGATTTCTTGCATAGTTTTTCCATTAATAAAAATGATGAAGTCTTTGGAACCACTAAGTAAATACATTGTATCAACTTCTTCAAATTGATAAATTGCTTTTGCTATACGATCATATCCATATTCTCTTTCTGGAGAAATGTTTAATTCAATAAAAGCCATTACTCTTTCTGTTGAAGTTTTATCCCAATTAATTAAAGTATGGTAACCACAAATAATTTTTTCTTTTTGTAATTCGTTCATTGTTTCTAAAATATTGTCTTCAGACTCATTTAAGGCGGCGGCCAGATCAGTTACGCTTAAGCGAGCGTTTCTTTCTAATAATGTCAATAAATGTTTTTGTTTCATATCAATAGCCTCCGTTTTCTTTTTTTACTATCATATCTTATTTTTTGTGAATTGGGAATGAATTTTATGATAAAAATTATATTTTAGATAAATTATTAGAAATTTCAATCGAAATAATGCAAATATGTATAATTGTTTAATAAATTAATAAACTATAAGTAAACATAATTTATAGATGTCTAGTTATCATAATGTTTTAAATTAAGTGCAAACTTAACGTAAGGAGTGGTTTACCTTGAACAGGAAAAAAGTTGGTGTTAGTTTCATTTGTTTCATATTTTTATATATTGCATCGATAATTATGATAATTTTATTTGCTGTTGAAAAGCAATTTACTACGATAGAGGCTGATGATACAGTAGATAAGTTAAAAGTTAGAGTACAGAATTTATATTTTGTAGAAAAAATTTTACCTGATGAGCCTGAAAAAATTGTTTGGTTAACGTTTGATGATGGGCCATCTAAGAATACAGAAGCGATATTGGATATTTTAGATAAATATGATGTAAAAGCTACTTTTTTTGTGACTGGTGAAAATCCAAATTATTTCTATTTAATTAAAGAAGCATATGAGCGAGGACATGCGATTGGGTTACATACATATTCTCATAATTATAAAGAAATATATGACAGTGAAGGAGCGTATTATGCAGATTTATATAAGATAGGGGAAGTCGTAGAGCAACAAATCGGTTTTGTTCCTACAATTATTCGCTTTCCTGGAGGAAGTAGTAATACGATAAGTAATAATTATTGTAAAGGGATTATGTCATTGTTAACAAAAAATGTGATAGAGATGGGATATCGTTACTTTGATTGGAATGGTAGCAATGGAGATGGATATACGGCTAGGTATACTAAAACATTGATAAAAACATTAAAGAAAACAGTAGGGAATAAGCAATATGTTATGTTATTATTTCATGATGGCAATCAAAGTAGGAAAACAGTTGCTTCATTGGAAGAATCAATTGTGTATTTATTAGAAGAAGGATATATATTTAAAACGATAGATGAGGATACAGATGGGTTTCATCATAGAGTCAATAATTGATTATTGAAAGAATGTATTTGCTTTTCATACAAATGAAGTAGACATTTCTTTCTATTGATAGATTGTTTATTATTTCTGGTTATATATGTTTGTCTACTTTTTATTGTCATATTTATTAAAAAATAACTTTTTTGAAATATAGTTGAAGCAAAGAAAAAGATAATGTAAAATAGGTTCGAACAAGGTTTCTATTTATTTTTAAGTAATGGAATTGCGATCTCTATACTAGGAAAGGAATGATGTTTTTTGAAAAATAAGAAGATAGGTGTTATGATAATTTCGATAGGTACCATATTAATTTTTATGGTTACTTTTTATCTTATATCAAATGGTAAAGTCAAATTATTTGTGTCGAAAGTTGATGTGATTGCACCAGTAATCAATCTTAGCAGTAAAGAAGTACAAATTTATAAAGGGCAAGATATTAAATTTGAAGATTATGTGAAGGATATAGTAGACAATCGAGATTCTGCTCCTTCTTTAGCAATTGAAATGGGCAAATTTAATTCAAATGTGATTGGAATTTATGAGATTAAATATCATGTAAAAGATGCTTCTAATAATGAAACAGTTGAAAAATTAAAGGTGCAAGTAAAAGCAAATCCAGATAATGTAAAGTACCCTGAAGGCGAAGAAAAAATTGCTTGGTTGACATTCGATGATGGTCCATCATCGAATACTGAAGCAGTAATAGATATCTTAGATAAGTATAATGTGAAAGCAACGTTTTTTGTAACAGGAGCAAATCCTAATTATTATTATTTAATTAAAGAAGCAAATGATAGAGGACATACCATTGGATTGCATACTTATTCTCATCGTTATGAGAGTCTTTATAAAAGTGAAGAAGATTTTTATAATGATCTAAATGGGATTGCAGAAATAGTGAAGGAACAGATTGGTTTTGTGCCTACTATTATTAGATTTGCAGGAGGTAGTAGTAATACAGTAAGTAAAAATTATAATGAGGGAATTATGAATAGATTAGTAGTCAATGTAGAAGAAAAGGGATATCGCTATTTTGATTGGAATTGTATTAATGGAGATGGTGGACAAGCAATGAATCATGAAGAATTAATTAAGATGTTAGAGGAAACAACTGAAAACAAGCAATTTGCTATGTTGTTATTTCATGATGGGTCACATAATAGCAAAACTGTTGAAACTTTAGAAGAATCTATTCAATATTTATTGAATGAGGGTTATGTTTTTAGATTGGTTGATGGGGAAACGTATGGTTTTCTACATCAAGTAAATAATTAATAAAGATGTGGGATTGATAATTAAAGTAGTAGGATAATAAATAAATGTTCTTTACAAATGTGTTGATTTAAAGTATAATATTTTTTGCGTATGAAAGATATGCAAAAAATATGGCGATCGTGGCGAAGTGGTTAACGCACCGGATTGTGGCTCCGGCATTCGTGGGTTCGATTCCCATCGTTCGCCCCATTTAAAAGATTCATTAATATAATGTTAATGTTTAAATATCGTTGTTTTATAGAGAGGAATCTTTAATTTTATAAAGAGAGTTTCTCTTTTTTTCTTTTTTTGATATAATTCGATATAACTTTAAATTACTTATTGATATAATAAATAAAAATAAGGGAGGAAAGTATTTATGGATAGTGTTCAAATTAAACAAGAATTACTAGAAAAGAATAATGATACAGGAGAATTGCAAATAAATTTTAATTTAAGATTAGTTGAGCTGTTAGGTAGTCATTTATATACAAAGCTTGCAAACATAATTACCGAATTTATATCAAATTCTTATGATGCAGATGCTGAGAATATAGAAATATTATTTAAGCAAACTAAGGATGATAAAACCTATGATATATCTATTCATGATAATGGGATAGGTATAGCATTTGAGTATGATAATCAAGTACAAGGAATTAATGAAACGTTCCTAAATATTGGAAGAAAAAGAAGAGTAGAAAGTGATGATATAACAAAAAAATATCATAGACAAATACAAGGAAAAAAAGGAATTGGTAAATTAGCTGGTTTTGGAATTACAAATGAAATGGAAATATTTACAACTGCTAATTATATTGGAAATAGATTTACGTTAAATTCTAAAGAGATGGGAGCTTTAGGAAATAAATATAGACCGAAACATATTCATAAAAATAAGCAGGTAAAAATAGAACACGGAACGAGCATTATATTAAGAGATGTAAATATAAATAAAATTGTGGATAAAGCGTTTTTAGATGAATTAGCAGTCTCTATTGCGAAGAGATTTAAGGCTTTTGATGATAATTTTAATTGTATTTTGCAATTGATAAATGGTAGCAACTATAAGGTCTTTTTGAATAATGAATTGTATTTGGATTATTTAAAAGATCAAAAGAAAATGCAGTATATTTGGACTATTCCAGAAGATATAAATAATACGGATTTAGGTCTAGATGAAAATATAATTAAGTTCTTTATTAATAATGGAATATTTGGTGAAATTTTCACTACAGAGACTCCCCTAAGAAAAGAAGACCAAGGTATTATATTATATGCAAATGGAAAACTATGTCAAGAGAACTACAGTTTCAATGAAAGGGCAAATGATAATTTTTATACATACCTGACAGGCTTTCTGAGTGTTGATTATATTGATAAAGATGTTGATATAGATAATATATCTACAGCTAGAGATAGTTTGGTATGGGAAACAAAGGTGACTGATGAACTTAGAGTAAATATGGATGTTTTAATAAAAAAAGTACAAACATTATGGAGAAAGAATAGAAAAGAAGATAAGAAAAAAGAAATTAATTCGGTGTTAAATACTGAAATTGATGATTGGATAAAGACGTTAACTTCATATGAAAAAGGAAGTGCACAAAAATTAGTAGATGTTCTTATTAATGATAGTAATATAAATTCAAGTAAAGCAGGACAATATATTGGATATATTCAAGATATGTATTCTTTCGAATCATTTAAGAACTTTGCAGCTTCTCTTTTAGAAGAGGAAAATTTAGATTATGCAACTGCCTTAGAATTAATAAAAAAATGGCAATTGATTGAAGCGAAAGAGATGGCAAAAGTCGCAACGGGTAGAATAAAAACAATAGAAAATTTTGAAATAATGATTAAAAATAATCGTTCTGAAAGAGATGTCATACAACCATTTTTGGAAGAATTTCCTTGGATATTAGACCCTCAAATAAATGAATTTAAGCGGGAAGTAACATATTCATCTATTTTAAAAGAAAGGTTTCCAGATGATACTCTGGATGAGTCTAATAGGCGAATAGACTTTTTATGTTATAAAGCAGGTGGAGACATAATTGTTTTTGAATTGAAGAGACCTAATATTAAAATAAATGATAAATATATTAGGCAAATATATGATTATCAAAGCTTTTTGGAGGAAAAAATACCTAATCCTTCTATAAAAATTAAGACTTTTTTAATAACTGATAATTGGTCATGTGACAGAACTACACAAAAACAGATAGATACACTGCTTAGCACTAATCTTTTTGAAGTAAAATCTTATACTAATATGATTTCTGATGCTAAACAATACCATTATGATTTAATTGAAGCATATGAGAAGATAGTAAAATTAAAATAAATTGAATTTAACAGCTAAAAACTATTGACTTTTTTAAAATTTAGTGTATCCTGGAATTAATGAGAAAGAGAGTGGTTTTCATGAAAATAATTGACTTATTTGCTGGAGCTGGCGGACTTTCTGAAGGCTTTAGACGTGCAGGCTTTGATGTTGCTTCACATGTAGAAATGAATATAGCAGCTGCTCTTACATTAAAAACTAGAGAGGCCTATTACTATTGTTTAGAACATGAGTTTATTGATAATTATATTACTTATATTACAGGCGGTATAGAGCGGGAACAATTTTATAATCTTATTCCAAATGAAATATTAGCTAAAGTAATAAATGAAGAGATTTCTACTGATACTTTTGCATCTATAACAGAAAGAATAAATGAATTATTAGATGGAGATGATGTTTTAGGAATCATTGGAGGACCACCATGTCAGGCCTACTCTCTTGCAGGTAGATCAAGAGATAGAGATAGAATGGAAAATGATCCGAGGAATTATTTATATCAATATTATTTACAATTTATTGAATATTATCACCCAACTTTTTTTGTTTTTGAAAATGTGCAAGGTTTATTATCAGCCCAAAATGGGCAAATTTTTGGAACTATTCAGGAGAGGATGAGAGAGTTAGGGTATACAATAGACCATAGATTGTTAAATTCTAATGATTTTGGTGTTATACAATCTAGAAAAAGAATTATCATTATTGGTTGGAGAAGTGATCAAAATCTTGAGTATCCGAATTTTGACAATGAAGAACTTGAATATAGTATTAGAGATTTATTTGCCGATCTTCCCAGCATTCATGCTGGGGAAACTAATAATATATATAATACTACAGCAAATGAGTGTTTAAGAAGCTTAAAAATTCGTTCTAATTATTGGAATACTCTTACATATCACACAAGTCGTCCCAATAATAACAATGATTTAGAGATCTATCGTCATTGCTGTAGTGTCTGGAATACAGAGCAGACTCATCTTAAATATTGTGATTTACCAACGCATTTAATGACTCATAGAAATAGCAAAGCATTTTTAGATCGATTTAAGGTTATTGATTATAATGGGATATCTCATACAATTGTTGCACACATTGCAAAGGATGGGCACCATTTCATTCATCCTGATATTAATCAAAATCGTTCGCTTACTGTTAGAGAAGCTGCTAGAATACAAAGCTTTTCCGATGATTATTTTTTTGAAAATTCTAGAACTTCAGCATTTCAACAGATTGGAAATGCTGTACCACCATTAATGGCTGAAAAAATAGCTTTAGCAATACGACAATTATTGGAAGATAATAATTAAACTAAAAGTAACCAAAGTGATATGTACGGTTACTTTTTTCTTGATAAACATATAATTATAATAGAGTCCATAATTTTATTAGAAAGTCAGAACTAGCAACCCAAAACTGCTTTATAGTTATTGAATTAATCATGAAATAACTTTTATGTGTTGTAAAATTAGCTTCATTAATAAAATTAGCAATTATTCCATCTTTACCACTGCTCTCATCACGTAATAACATTATAATTTTTTCTTCAGAAAGAACTCTGTTAATTCTACATGCTCTTTTAACTATATTAATTCGATCTTCTGTTTTTATAGTTTTGTTGGTACTTTTATTTAGTATTTCTCCAGCAGTATTACTATAATAAAATTTATTTTTATCACTATCGGATGGATTAGTTTCTAAATATTTTTTTATGTATAAATTGAATGTTATTTCTATTAATGCTCTTAATGTTAGTGAAGTTGCTATAGGGAAACGCATGTAATCGAGTTGCATTAGCTCCTCCTTAATAATCCATTTCAATTTATCACTTTTCACAGTATCGATGATACTAGAATTAATATAAAATATTGCTTCTTTATTTGTTTTTATTGTTATTTTGGGTTGAACGGTCAATTTAAATTGAATTACTGGATTATTTTGATTATCTCTTTGATAAATGTCAATAGGTACTAGTTGTTTGCCAATGTTTTCTTTTGAAAACTTTGAAATGTTTACCTTAGCTATTAATTTGTGATTTTCACCAAATGATGATGTTAATTGCTCATCAACATATTGTTGGATTTCTTCTTCAGGGTGCAGATAATCTTTTTTAGGTAGTTTTAGATCCTTAATTTTTTTTATTTGATCAGAGATGTATTTAGAATCTAATAATTTGATTTCAGCCAAGGTTTCCTTTCTCATTTTCCCTAATTCTGAAGTTATAGAAAGAATTATTTTATCCAATAGCTTAGAATAATCATTTTTAATAAAACCTTCTCTATTGGTTTTCTCCACTAATAATTCTTTATTGACATCTGATAACTCTACATAACCAAAAGCAGTTTTATTATCAATGTTATCAGCAGAATGCATCAACCTTTTTTCCGCCAGCTTTAACCAATCGTTTAATCCATGTCCAAA
>Ga0153948_1001082_pt1 | contig 14385 bp, 10 predicted proteins | sample TSNJ032MetaG_FD_104696 | JGI IMG/M metagenome (GOLD analysis project Ga0153948, IMG submission 104696) | Attine ant fungus gardens microbial communities from New Jersey, USA - TSNJ032 MetaG | ecosystem: Host-associated > Fungi > Mycelium > Unclassified | place: USA: New Jersey, Wharton State...
GAATGGCATCCTGAGTCTGGATTTGAGTAGACATAGTTATTAGGTGTTCCTACAAATGACACGGATAAGAACCGTGCAACGTTAAAACGTTCCAGTAATGTCGACCACCATTGGTCGAACAAAGAACCCGACTGGAACAAAGCAGCCAGTTTGAAGCGCTGATAAGTTGGCGCGCTTGGGCTGGCAGGTAGGTACTTAGGAGGACAGGCAACACATCGAGGGCAAAGGTTCTGGGCCCGGGGTGAAGATCCTGATCAATTTGCAGGTTGGTTCGGTCAGAGTAAGTGCTCTTCGCAACACCCTTTGCATTCATTCAAAGGCAGTGTCGGCGCAAGATTTACCTGGAAACCATCGAGGGGTCGTTCCCGCTTTTTTCGGTGAAGGGCTTCTGGGAAGAAGGTTGACCGTGGGGATGTGTTCGACCGGAATTGACTTTCAGCTTGGTACTAACGCCGCGGATAGTAACGGAACGTCCTGGGCAATGCAAACGCCGTCGTAAAAAAGATTTCGTGAGTCGCCAGGCATTGAGGTGGTGTCCTGCTCGCGAAGGGATCACCCTGATCAACCGCCGATCGCCACAAAAGCGTGCAGCCATGCCCAGCGCCAACCCGCTTATCCCCAGTCCGAAGCGCAAAACGGGCCAAAAAAGCGCATCGATATAACCGGGTAACAGGTACTTGTGCACATTAGTTGCGCAGACGGTAACCTTGCTGTCATATCAATCCTGACCCCGATGGCTGCCTGTATCAAAAGTTTAAGTCAATGAAAAATATCGTCTTTTTTTGTTGGTGAAAAAATCGTCAGTTTGACTGCGAGCCCCATTCCACAAGGCTTTGCGGAGGTTCGGGAGCGGTTGTCCACTGAGTTATCCACAGCTTCTGTGGATTGTCCCTAGCGCTTGCTCTAGGACGGGCGTGCCGGGTTTTTTTCGACTTTACCTGTACGAAAAAGAGAGTAGAGTGGCGCGCCTTCCGATCTGTCCCACAGTGTTTTATGAAGTTTCGCTCAGTATCAGACTCTGTTACCTCCGAACACCCTCGTGTTACCCCTCCCAAGCGATTTTCCGTGCGTGTGGCCGAATGGCTGCTCGACAGCCCGCGCCTGGGCGATAGCCGTAATGCCAAGCATCTGGCGGGGCGTCTGCTCAAGCAACCGGCGCGCGAAGGCGTGGTCGCCGCGCAAAGTCGTCTCGGCCAATTGATGTGCCGCGAGTGCGGCAATGCCCGTGATCGGCGCATCGGGCAGGATCTGCTGCGCCAGGCCGCCCGCGCCGGCGACCGGCGTGCACAACGGGAACTCGGTCTGCTCGAAGACTGAGCTGTCCAACGCCCCACGCCTTGGTTAACCTTCAGGCTTTATCGAATCGGCAGGAGTGGCTATGGCTATGGACTTGACCAGCGTGTTGCTGGGTCTGGCGGGCGCGGGATTGCCGCTGCTGGCGCTGGCCTGGCAACTGCAACGGCGGGCCAGTGATCGGCAAGCCGAGGTCGCCTTGCTCGAAGAGCGCCTGGCCATGGCGCAACTGGCGCAGGACGGGCTCAACGCTCAGCTGGAGGCCGGCCGCGATGAAATCGTCGACCTCGGCCAGGCCAATGCCGCCAAACAGGCTGAGCTTGCCGCCCTGCGCCGCGAAGTCGAGCTGCTGCAGATCGAGCGCGATGACGCCCGCGACGCTTCCCACGCGTGGAACATCGAGCGCGCCAACAAGGAAGCCGAATTGCGTCGCCTCGACGCCCAGGCTGCGTCACTCAATGCCGAACTGCGCGAGCAACAGGAAAGCCATCAACAACGTCTCAACGACCTGCAAGGCTCGCGCGACGAGCTGCGCGCGCAGTTCGCCGAGCTGGCGGGGAAGATCTTCGATGAGCGTGAACAGCGCTTTGCCGAGACCAGTCAACAGCGCCTCGGTCAGTTGCTCGATCCGCTGAAGGAACGCATCCAGTCCTTCGAAAAACGTGTGGAAGAAAGCTATCAGGCCGAAGCCCGCGAGCGCTTCTCGCTGGCCAAGGAGCTGGAGCGCCTGCAAGCGCTTAACCTGCGCCTGAGTGATGAGGCGACCAACCTGACCCGCGCCCTCAAAGGCCAGAAGACCCAGGGCAACTGGGGTGAGCTGATTCTTGAGCGGGTGTTGGAACACGCCGGTCTGGAGAAGGGCCGCGAGTACCAGACTCAGGTCAACCTCAAGGGGCCGGACGGCGAGCGCTTCCAGCCGGACGTGATCATTTATCTGCCGGGCGACAAGCAGGTGGTGGTCGACTCCAAGGTCAGCCTCACGGCATATCAGCAGTACGTTGCCGCCGAAGACGACACCCTCGGCCAGATCGCGATCAAGCAGCACGTGCTGTCGCTGCGCAGCCACGTCAAAGGCCTCGCCGGCAAGGATTACAAGCGTCTGGAGGGCCTTCATAGCCTCGATTTCGTCTTGCTGTTCGTGCCGATCGAAGCGGCGTTTTCCGCCGCATTGCAGGCTGAGCCTTCGCTGTTTCAGGAAGCATTCGACCGCAACATCGTGATCGTCAGTCCGACTACGTTGCTGGCAACGTTACGGGTGATCGACAGCCTGTGGAAGCAGGAGCGGCAGAGCCAGAACGCCCGGGAAATCGCCGAGCGGGCCGGGTGGCTGTACGACAAGTTCGTGCTGTTCATTCAGGATCTGGACGAAGTCGGCAATCGCCTGCAACAACTGGACAAGGCCTACAGCTCGGCGCGCAACAAACTCACGGAAGGACGCGGCAACCTGGTCAGCCGCAGCGAGCAGCTCAAACTGCTCGGCGCGCGGGCCAGCAAGAGTCTGCCGGCGGATCTGCTGGAGCGGGCGATGACCGATGTCGATGGCCTCGTCGAACTGCCGGAATAAACTCGATTCTGTGGCGAGGAAGCTTGCTCCCGCTGGGGGGCGAAGCACCCCTTGAGTCTGAATCCCCGAATGGCCTGATTCACCGTTTCGCGACTGCTGCGCAGTCGAGCGGGAGCAAGCTCCCTCGCCACAGAGGGGGATTGTTACAGCGGCACATACCGACTCAACAACGCCCGCAACGCCGCCGGTTTCACCGGTTTGGCCAGATAATCCAGCCCCGCCGCATGCACCTGCGCCACCGTCTCCGGCCGGCCATCGGCGCTGATCACCACCCCCGGCACTGGCTCACCCAGTGTGGTGCGCAACCACGCCATCAGCTCGGTTCCCGTGTCGCCATGGTCGAGGTGATAGTCGACCAATGCCAGTTGCGGCCGCACGCCCTCGTTCAGCAACGCCGCACATTCCTCACGATTGCGCGCGGTCCACACCTGACAGCCCCAGCGGGTCAGCAGGCTGTTCATGCCAATCAAAATGCTGTCTTCGTTGTCGATGCACAGCACCTGCGCACCGCTGAGCAGCTTGCCGTTCAACTCCACCGCAGCATTCGTCGGCACCGACTGCGCCCGGGCCAGCGGCACACTGACACTGAACACGCTGCCGCGCCCCGGCCACGAACGTACGCGCAGGGTATGGCCGAGCACGCGACATAAACCGTCGGCAATCGCCAGGCCCAGCCCGAGGCCTTTTTCGGCGCGGGTCTGATGGCTGTCGAGGCGTTTGAATTCCTCGAAAATCACTTGTTGTTTGTCTTCCGGAATCCCCGGCCCGCGATCCCACACTTCTAGGCTCAGCTCGCCATCGCGCCGACGTACGCCCAGCAGCACCGGGCCCTTGGCGTAGCGAAAGGCATTGGTCAGGAAATTCTGCAGAATCCGTCGCAGCAGCTTGATGTCGCTGTCGATGCGCAAACGGCTGCCGCGCACGCGGAAGGTCAGACCCTGTTCCTGGGCCAGCGCCTTGAATTCGGCGCCGAGGGTATCGAACAGTTCGTTAAGGGCAAACGGTTTGCGATCAGGGTTGATCTTGCCGTTTTCCAGGCGGGAAATGTCCAGCAAATCGCTGATCAGGTCTTCTGCCGAACGCAGCGAGCTGTCGAGGTGTTGCACCAGTTTCTGCGCCTCGCTGCTCAAGCCGTCGTCCTGATGTGAGAGGGCGGCAGAGAACAGCCGAGCGGCGTTCAACGGCTGCATCAGGTCATGGCTGACGGCGGCGAGGAAGCGGGTTTTCGACTGGTTGGCGGCCTCGGCATGGCCCTTGGCTTCGGTCAGCGCGACGTTGAGCTGTGACAACTCCTGCGTACGCTCGCTGACCCGTTGCTCCAGCCCCTCATTGGCCTCGGTCAGCGCCTGCTCGGCTTCGCGGAACGCGGTGATGTCGGTGAAACTCATGACGAAACCGCCGCCGGGCATCGGGTTGCCGATCAGCTCGATCACCCGGCCATTGGGGAACAGGCGTTCGGACGTATGTGCGCGGCCCTGACGCATCCAGTGCAGACGCCGGGCGACGTGGACTTCTGCCTCACCGGGGCCGCACAGGCCACGTTCGGCGTTGTAGCGAATGATGTCGGCAATCGGTCGGCCGACGCTGATCAAACCGTCCGGGTAGTTGAACAGCTCCAGATAGCGGCGGTTCCAGGCCACCAGTTTCAGCGACTGGTCGACCACGCTGATGCCCTGGGTGATGTTTTCGATCGCGCCTTGCAGCAGGGCGCGGTTGAACTGCAGGACTTCCGAGGCTTCGTCAGCGATACGGACCACGTCCTCCAGCTGCATTTCCCGACCTTCAATCGCAGCTTTCACTACCGCGCGCGTCGACGAAGCGCCGAGCACACCGGCCAGCAAGCGTTCGGTGTGGGCGATCCATTCGCCATCGGCATTCTGGTTAGGATTGAAGCCTTTGCCCTGGCGGTAGGCGAACCGAATGAAGCTCTGCCGCGCACGTTCTTCACCGACAAAGCGTGCCGCCAGTTGCAGCAAGTCATCGATCTGCACCGCCAGCATCGAACGCGCACTCGGCCGGGCACTGATTTCCTGACCGATGAAACGTCCGGCCTGCCAGTGTTCCGAGACCCGCGTGCGCGACAGCACCGAGACCCAGGCGAACAACGTGAAGTTGCCCGCCAGCGACAGCACCACGCCTTGGGTCAGCGGCGTGATCGGCAGGTTCAGCGGATTGCTGTGCAGCCATGCCAGACCGGGAAACGTGCTCAGCGACCAGCCGAGGCTGTGGGCGGCAATCGGCAGGATCAGCGTGTAGAACCAGAGGAACGTACCGGCGGCCAGACCGGCGAACACCCCACGGCGGTTGGCCTGTTTCCAGTACAGCGCGCCGAGCATCGCCGGGGCCAGTTGGGTGACGGCGGCGAAGGCGATCTGGCCGATGGTTGCGAGGCTTGCGGTGGAGCCGAGCAAGCGGTAACTGACGTAGGCCAGCAACAGAATCAGCACGATGCTCACCCGGCGCACCGAGAGCATCCACTGGCGGAACACTTCGAACGGGCGCTCGGCGTTGTTGCGGCGCAATAGCCACGGCAAGAGCATGTCGTTGGAAACCATGGTCGACAGCGCCACACTGGCTACGATCACCATGCCGGTGGCCGCCGACGCACCGCCGATGAATGCCAGCAGCGCCAAGGCCGGATGGGCCTGGGCCAGCGGCAGGCTGATCACGAACGAGTCGGGCAGTACGTGGCTCGGCAACATCATCTGCCCGGCGAGGGCGATCGGCACCACGAACAGCGCGGCCAGCGCCAGATACGCCGGGAACACCCACTTGGCCAGGCGCAGGTCCTGCGGGTCGATGTTCTCCACCACGGTGACGTGAAACTGCCGCGGCAGGCAGATGATCGCCATCATCGCCACCCCGGTCTGCACCACCATCGACGGCCAGTTGATGGTTTCTTTCCAGTATTGCTCAAGCCGTGGTGCGAGCATCGCCTGATTGAACAGGTCGTCAAAACCGTCGTACAGCCCGTAGGTCACGAACGCGCCAACGGCGAGAAAGGCGAACAGCTTGACCAGCGATTCAAACGCAATCGCCAGCACCATGCCGCGGTGGTGCTCGGTGGCATCGAGGTTGCGCGTACCGAAGACGATGGTGAACAGCGCCAGCACCAGCGACACGATCAGTGCGGTGTCCTGGGCGCGGGTACCCATGGCGTCGGCACCGGCGCCGATCAGCAGGTTCACGCCGAGCACAATGCCTTTGAGTTGCAGAGCGATATAGGGCAGGACGCCAACCAGACAGATCAGCGCCACCACCACCGCCAGCGATTGCGATTTGCCGTAACGCGCGGCGATGAAGTCGGCAATCGAGGTGATGTTCTCCTGTTTGCTGATCATCACCATTTTCTGCAGGACCCACGGCGCGCCCAGCAACAACAGGATCGGCCCAAGGTAGATCGGCAGGAATGACCACAGCTGTTCCGCCGCCTGACCGACCGCGCCGAAGAACGTCCAGCTAGTGCAGTAAACGGCCAGCGACAGGCTGTACACCCACGCGCGCATCCGCGGCGGCAACGGCGTGCTGCGTCGGTCGCCGTAGAAGGCGATGGCGAACATGATGGCCATATAGGCCAGGGCGACGGCGGCGATCAGCCCGGTGGACAACGACATGCAACACTCCCGACAAAAGACTCCCCGGCAGTCCTGCCCGGGCGGACAGTCTCGCATGAGTATGGCGGTTAGTCAGTGTCGACCAAGGTCGTGGCGTGGCGGGGTGTCGCAGGTTTGAAACCAGGTGGTTCTGAGGTGACTGGTCAGGCCTCTTCGCGAGCAAGCTCGCTCCCACATTTGGAATGCAATCCCCTGCGGGAGCGAGCTTGCTCGTGAAAGCATCAGTCCTGTTTCAACGCCATATCGATCAACCGATGCAGCTCATCCACCTCCAGCGCCGCCGCCGAAAACAGAATCCGGAACACCACCGGCGCCACCACCAGATTGATCAGATGATCAACGCTCGGCGCTGCTTCATCCGGGTAGCGGTCAATGATGATCTGCAACTGCGCGCCAAGGATCGTCACGCAATATCCCGGCGTGGCACTGGCCTGCACATCGCGCATCATATTGCGCCCCGGCTCCGAACTCATTTCGTCCAGATATTGCTCGGCCCAGGCGCGGATGTCACCGCGCAGGTCACCGGTCACCGCCGGTTCGCTGTCGGGGCGCATGCGGGCGAGGGCGACGTCGGCGAGTAATGCCGCCAGATCGCCCCAGCGCCGATAGATGGTCGATGGCGTGACTCCGGCCCGCGCCGCAATTTGCGGGACGGTCACCGTGCTGCGCTCCTGTTCTTGCAGAAGTGCGCGGACTGCCGAATGAATCGACTCTTGCACCCGGGCACTGCGGCCACCGGGGCGTAAACCTTCTTTAATAGCCATGCGTCAGACCTTAACACAAAGAATTTGCTTTAAGCCAAAGCCGAGAGCACACTCCGCAAAAGCAAAAAATTAGCTTTTGCGGAGTGTGCCCATGACCAGCCTTGCTTCCAACCGTGGCAGCCTGATTTTTCTGGCGATCACCTTACTCAGTTTTCTCGCCGCTTCCACGGCGCCGACGCCGTTGTATCACCTGTATCAGGATCAACTGCACTTCTCGGCAGCGGTGCTGACCCTGATTTTCGGCGTGTATGCCCTGAGTCTGCTGGCGGCGCTGTTGACGGTCGGTTCGCTGTCCGATCACCTGGGACGTAAACCGGTGATTTTCACTGCCGTGCTGCTCAATGCGCTGGCAATGCTGCTGTTTATCAGCGCCGACAGTGTTGCCTGGCTGATCAGCGCCCGCGTGCTGCAAGGTTTCGCCACCGGCATGGCCACGGCGGTGTTGAGTGCGACACTGCTCGACACCGACCGCCAGCAAGGGCCGTTGATCAACAGCGTCGCACCGTTGCTCGGCATGGCGCTGGGCAGCATGGGCTGCGGCTTGCTGGCCGAGTTCGCACCCGCGCCTTTGCAATTGACCTACTGGCTTCTGCTGGCGCTGTTCGTGTTGCAGGCGATGTACGTCTGGCGTCTGCCGGAAAGCGTCACTCCACAAGCCGGGGCCTGGGCTTCGCTGCGGCCGACCCTGCATGTGCCGGTTCAGGCGCGTTCGACCTTGTGGCGCGTGCTGCCGCTGAACACCGCAACCTGGGCCCTCGGCGGCTTTTTTGCCTCACTGGCACCGTCGCTGGTGCGCACTGCCACCGGTTCGACTTCGAACCTGATCGGCGGCGCGACCGTCTCGGCGCTGACCGTGACCGGGGCGCTGATGATCTTCACTTTGCGCAATCGTCCCGCCGGCAAAGCCCTGCAAATCGGCGCCAGTCTGCTGCCTGTCGGTGTGCTGCTGATTTTGCTTGGCGTGCACAGTGCCAGTCTGGCGCTGTTTTTCCTCGGCACACTGGTCGCCGGTTGCGGCTTTGGCTCGGGTTTCCTCGGCGCGGTGCGCAGCCTGGTGCCGTTGGCCCTGGCGCATGAACGGGCCGGTTTGATGTCGGCGTATTACGCGCTGAGTTATCTGGCGTTCTGCTTGCCGGCGTTGCTGGCTGGGCATTTGACCCGCACGTATGGCTTGCTGTCGACCACCGACGGCTACGGCGCCGCATTGATCGTCCTGGCCGTCGCCGCGTTGCTGCTTAGCCTGCGCCCGCAAGCCGCCAAGGCTTGCAGTGCTCCATAAACGTCGTGCTTTCAGTTACCTTTGGCCGGCCTTCTTTTCACGGATCGACACATGAAGATTATCCGCAGCAAGTCGTTCACCGCCGAGCGTGCCTGGGGTGCGCTGGACATTGCCAGCATGAACGGTATCACCACGCGCCTGCACTGGACCGATCAGCCGTACAAATGGCACGTCAATGATGGTGAAGAAGTGTTCGTGGTGCTCGATGGTCAGGTGCAGATGCGCTATCGCGAACGGGGTGAAGAAAAGCAGGCGCTGCTTGAGGTCGGCGATATCTTCTACGCCTCGGTCGGCACCGAGCACGTGGCGCATCCGCAGGGCGCGGCGCGGATTCTGGTGATCGAGAGCGAAGGTAGTGTTTGACTGCTTATCTGTAAAGTAGATAACAGATAGAGAAATTACCCGTTATATAGATATTCGATTCGGTTCTACCATGGACTCAACCTCACCTGAGGACAGGAGTTCATGATGACTTGCCCCAACATAGCCAAACCCGGCATCAGGCCGTTCCGCCAACTTCAGCATCCGCGTGAAGTGATCCGTCAATTCACCCCGAACTGGTTCGCCGCGACTATGGGCACTGGCGTGCTTGCCCTGGCGCTGGCGCAACTGCCGGTGGCGATTCCCGGGTTGCACGCGGTGGCCGAAGGGTTGTGGCTGTTCAACATTCTGTTGTTCACCCTGTTTACCTTCGCTTATGCCGCGCGCTGGATTTTATTCTTCGATGAAGCGCGGCGGATCTTCGGTCACTCCACGGTATCGATGTTCTTCGGCACCATTCCCATGGGTTTGGCGACCATCATCAACGGCTTTCTGCTGTTCGGTCTGCCACGCTGGGGCGATGGGGTGATTCATCTTGCCGAGGTGCTGTGGTGGCTCGACGTGGCCATGTCGCTGGCCTGTGGAGTGTTGATCCCCTACATGATGTTTACCCGCCAGGAACACAGCATCGACCAGATGACCGCGGTCTGGCTGCTGCCAGTGGTTGCCGCAGAAGTAGCGGCGGCCAGCGGTGGCTTGCTCGCGCCGCATCTGGCCGATGCCCACGCGCAACTGGTGGTGCTGACCACCAGCTACGTGCTCTGGGCATTTTCCCTGCCGGTGGCGTTCAGCATTCTGACCATCCTGTTGCTGCGCATGGCGCTGCATAAACTGCCCCACGAAAACATGGCCGCTTCGAGCTGGCTGGCCCTCGGCCCGATCGGCACCGGCGCATTGGGCATGTTGCTGCTGGGCGCTGATGCACCGGCGATCTTCGCCGCCAACGGCCTGCCCGGCATCGGTGAAATCGCTGCGGGCCTGGGGCTGGTCGCCGGCATCACCCTGTGGGGCTTCGGCTTGTGGTGGATGTTGATGGCGCTGCTGATCACTGCGCGTTACCTGCGTGACGGCATCCCGTTCAACCTCGGCTGGTGGGGTTTTACCTTCCCGCTGGGCGTGTATTCGCTGGCGACCCTCAAGCTCGCCAGCACGCTGAACCTCGGATTTTTCAGTGTGGGGGGCTGCGTGCTGGTGACGTTGCTGGCGGTGATGTGGCTGATCGTTGGTAAACGCACCGTACAAGGCGCATGGCGCGGTGAGCTGTTTGTCTCACCTTGTATTGCAGGGTTGAAGAAATAACCTGAAAAGTTTAGGTAAGGTGTGGCCTGGATCGTTGATCGAGATTCCAATAAGCAGATCCAGGCCATTCTCTACCGACCTCAGGGAAACACGGAAGATGAGTCACCCCTCACAGTTCAACCTGCTTCGCACTCGGCGCTTTCTGCCGTTTTTCATCACACAGTCGCTGGGCGCGTTCAACGACAACGTGTTCAAGCAGTCGCTGATCCTCGCCATTCTGTATCGGCTGACCATCGAGGGTGATCGCTCGATCTGGGTCAACCTGTGTGCGCTGCTGTTTATCCTGCCGTTCTTTCTGTTCTCGGCGCTGGCCGGACAGTTCGGGGAAAAATTCGCCAAGGACGCGCTGATCCGTCTGATCAAACTCGCGGAAATCGCGATCATGGCCGTAGGATCGATCGGCTTCCTGTTCGATCACCTGTCGCTGATGCTGGTGGCGCTGTTTGCCATGGGCACGCATTCGGCGCTGTTCGGGCCGGTGAAGTATTCGATCCTGCCGCAAGCGCTGCGTGAGGATGAACTGGTCGGCGGCAACGGGCTGGTGGAAATGGGCACGTTCCTGGCGATTCTCGCCGGGACCATCGGCGCCGGGATCATCATGTCCTCGACGCACTACGCGCCGCTGGTTTCGACCGCGATTGTCGGGATTGCGGTGCTGGGATATCTCGCCAGTCGCAGCATTCCGCGCGCGGCGGCGGCCTCGCCGGAAATGCGCCTGAACTGGAACATCTTCAGCCAGTCCTGGGCCACGCTGAAACTCGGTCTGGGCCAGACGCCTGCGGTGTCGCGCTCGATTGTCGGCAACTCGTGGTTCTGGTTTGTCGGGGCGATTTACCTGACGCAGATTCCAGCCTACGCCAAGGAATGGATGCACGGCGATGAAACCGTGGTGACGCTGATTCTTACCGTGTTCTCGGTGGGCATTGCGCTGGGTTCGATGCTTTGCGAGAAACTCTCCGGGCGCAAGGTCGAGATCGGTCTGGTGCCGTTCGGCTCGTTCGGTCTGACTGTGTTTGGCCTGCTGCTGTGGTGGCATTCCGGTGGAATCCCGGAGAGCGTCACCGGCCATAGCTGGACCGACGTGTTGGGCTTTGCCCATACCTGGGCGGTGCTGGTGGACATTCTCGGCCTCGGCACTTTTGGTGGCTTCTATATTGTGCCGCTGTACGCGCTGATCCAGTCGCGCACCGCCGAGAATGAGCGGGCACGGGTGATTGCCGCCAACAACATTCTCAACGCTCTGTTCATGGTGGTCTCGGCGATCGTTTCGATCGTGTTGCTGAGTGTGGTCAAACTGTCGATTCCGCAGCTGTTCCTGGTGGTGTCGCTGCTGAACATCGGCGTCAACGCCTACATCTTCAAGATCGTCCCCGAGTTCAGCATGCGTTTCATGATCTGGCTGCTCAGCCATTCCATGTACCGTGTCGAGCACCGTAATCTCGAAGCGATCCCGGACGAGGGCGCGGCGCTGCTGGTGTGCAACCATGTGTCGTTCGTCGATGCACTGCTGATTGGCGGCGCGGTGCGTCGGCCGATTCGCTTTGTCATGTACTACAAAATCTACAACCTGCCAGTGCTGAACTTTATCTTTCGCACGGCGGGGACGATTCCGATTGCCGGACGTAACGAAGACATCCAGATCTACGAAAAGGCCTTCACCCGGATTGCCCAGTATCTGAAGGACGGTGAGCTGGTGTGCATCTTCCCCGAGGGCAAGTTGACCACCGATGGCGAGATCAACGAGTTCAAGGGCGGACTGACGCGGATTCTCGAAGAAACCCCGGTGCCGGTGATTCCGCTGGCGTTGCAGGGGTTGTGGGGGAGTTTCTTCAGCCGCGATCCGGACAAGGGGTTGTTCAAGCGGTTGTGGTCGCGGGTGACGTTGGTGGCGGGTTCGGCAGTGGCGGTGGAAGCGGCGGAGCCGGCGAAGTTGCAGGGGTTGGTGGGGGCGTTGCGCGGGGCAGTTAGATAATCGTTGCCTGATCGGCCCTCATCGTTGGCAAGCCAGCTCCCACAGGTTTTCTGGATTTACACAAGATTTGTGTTCACCGCAGATCCCTGTGGGAGCTGGCTTGCCAGCGATGGGGCCAGTAGCCTAAGCGCTGACCTTGAGGCCAATCAACCCGGTAACGATCAACGCCACACTGGCCAGGCGAATCAGCGCCATCGACTCGCCAAACAGTATGATCCCGGCAATCACCGTGCCTACGGCGCCGACCCCGGTCCAGATCGCATAAGCCGTACCCAGCGGCAATTCCTTCATCGCAAGTCCCAGCAGGCCAAGGCTGATGGCCATGGCCGCAACGGTCAGTACGGTGGGGAGCGGGCGGGTGAAGCCGTCGGTGTATTTCAGGCCGACGGCCCAGCCGACTTCGAACAGGCCGGCGAAAAACAGAATGATCCAGGACATGAGAGACCTCCATCGATTGACGGGGCCGTCCCCAGATTGATAACTCGATCGAGCCGCAGGGTCGTCCCCGCGTTGCGCAATATATTGACGAGCATCACTCCGGGGATCAAGTTCGCGCTCAATCGGCAGCCTGTTGAGCTGCCGTTGCGCGGTCTTCTTTCTCGCTCATCCGGCGGAAATACGTCGAGAGCAGTGCCCCGGAAATGTTGTGCCAGACACTGAACAACGCACTCGGCACCGCCGCCAGCGGCGAGAAGTGCGCACTCGCCAGCGCCGCGCCCAACCCCGAGTTCTGCATGCCGACTTCCAGCGCCAGTGACTTGCGTTGCGCCAGCGGCAACTTGAACAGGCGGCCGGTGAAATAACCCAGCAAGTAGCCGAAGCTGTTGTGCAGCATCACCACGGCCATGATCAGCAGCCCGGATTCGGCAATCTTCGCCTGACTGGCGGCCACCACGGCGGTGACGATGATCACGATGCTGACCACCGACACCAGCGGCAACACATCCACCGCGTGGCGCACCTTGTCGCCGAGCAGGCGTTGCGCGACCACGCCGAGCACGATCGGCAGCAACACCACTTGCAGGATCGACCAGAACAATTCCATGAACGACACCGGCAACCATGCCGACGCCAGCAGCCAGATCAGCGCCGGGGTCAGCAGCGGGGCGAGGAGGGTGGTGACGGCGGCAATCGCCACCGACAGCGCCAGATCGCCGCGGGCCAGCCAGGTCATCACGTTGGAAGAGGTGCCGCTCGGGCAGCAGCCGACCAGAATCACCCCGACCGCGATTTCCGGTGGCAGATGGAAGATCTGGCAGAGCAACCACGCGACACCGGGCATGATCACGAAATGTGCGACCACGCCCAAAGCCACGCGCCACGGATGGCGGGCGACGGCAGCGAAGTCATCGAGTTTGAGGGTCAAGCCCATGCCGAACATCACCAGCCCCAGCAGCGGCACGATCGCGCCCTTGAGCCCGAGGAACCACGCCGGTTGCAGGAACGCGATCACCGCGAAAATCAGAACCCAGTAAGCGAAGGTATTGCCGACAAAGCGGCTCAGTGCAGCCAGTGCGCGCATGGCGTGTTCCTTATTATTAAATGAGCACCACAAAACAACTGTAGGAGTGAGCCTGCTCGCGATAGCGGTTGTTCAGTCAACATTTGCGTTGAATGTCAGTTCCTCATCGCGAGCAGGCTCACTCCTACATTTTGTACGTCACAGGGGTTTAGATCCCCTGCGGCGTCTCTTCACCGCCCAACGCTTCAACCAGCGCCGGCAGGAAGTCACCGAAGGTCAGCATCATCAGGGTGAAGCTGGCGTCCAGTTGGCCCAGCGCTTCGTCACCACCGTCCTGTTCCGCCTGATCCTGCAGCAGGTCTTCGAACTTCAGGCGTTTGACGGTCATCTTGTCGTCGAGCATGAACGACAGCTTGTCCTGCCAGGCCAGTGACAATTGGGTGACCACTTTGCCGGTGCTCAGGTGCAGCTGGATTTCTTCGCTGGTCAGGTCCTGACGCTTGCAACGCACAATGCCACCGTCTTCGTGGGTGTCGCGCAGTTCGCACTCGTCCAGAACGAAGAAGTCCGGGGCGGCTTGCTGGGTGGTGACCCACTCGGTCATCACCGCGGTCGGCGCGGTTTTCACGGTCAGCGGACGCACGGGCAGGGTGCCGAGCACTTCACGCATTGTGGAAAGCAGGTCTTCGGCACGTTTCGGGCTGGCCGAGTTGACCAGGATCAGGCCCTGTTTCGGCGCGATGGCGGCGAAGGTCGACGAGCGACGGATAAAGGCGCGCGGCAGGAACGCCTGGATGATTTCATCCTTGATCTGATC
>Ga0153948_1001086_pt1 | contig 14361 bp, 10 predicted proteins | sample TSNJ032MetaG_FD_104696 | JGI IMG/M metagenome (GOLD analysis project Ga0153948, IMG submission 104696) | Attine ant fungus gardens microbial communities from New Jersey, USA - TSNJ032 MetaG | ecosystem: Host-associated > Fungi > Mycelium > Unclassified | place: USA: New Jersey, Wharton State...
TCTTGCCTGCCGACGGCAATCGCCAGGAGAGCGAAGCGCAAAACAGCCTCACAGGCTGGTCCGGTTTTGCCTCCCGGACGAGATGCCCGGCGGCATTGGCCGCAATGCGGCTTTGCTCATCAATCGCGGAATTGGGCAGAAAGGACGAGAAGTCGAGCGGACTGCCCGGCGTCATTTCCAGCCGGGTTTCCTTGACCGGCATCCACTCTTCCGCAACAGTCGTTTCCGGCCTGAACGCAAGGGCGCCAAGACCGGCAAGACAGGTGAGAAAAGCGGCGAGCGGCTTTCTCATGAGGCCCCTTTCGGGGTCTCTTTCGGGATATCATTCAAGACCCGGCTTTCGATCCAGTCCTGCGGCTTCCGGCGCGGCTGGAAGAAGCCGAGCGGCATGGCAGCCGCATGGAAAATCCATGCCACGACCGCATAGACGCCGAGCGAAACGCTGCGTTCGCGGAGCGACATCAGCACGAAAGGCAACAGCGCGAAGACAAGCGCTGCGACAACGGCCCAAGGCGTGACGAAGCCCAGCAAAAGTGCTGCGATCACCACCAGCCACCAGATATAGACCACGCCCCAGAGGCGCAGTTCCGGTAATTCCTTTATAACATTTTGCCAGTGCGGCTGGCCAACCGCTGCGCGCAGCACCTCGCCCGTGCCGCGCAGATATTTGCTTTTCCAGCGGCGCGTCAAAAGCTTGTAGGCATTCATCGAATAGCCGAAATGCTGTACGAAAGGCCGGTCTAGACGATAGAGTTTCCAGTCATGGGTGCGCAGGCGCACGCCCGCATCAAACTCTTCATGGCCATGCAGATTGCGGTCGGAGAAATAGCCCGCCTGCTCGATGGCGGCACGGCGATAGAGACCGCCGCCATTCATCCGGTCGATATTGCCGGCCTGCTTTTCCGGTGTCTGCCTGCGTGCGCGGCGCTGAAATTCGAGGCTTTCCAGTATCTGGTCCACCACATGCCCGGTCACGCCGCCGGTTTCCGGGTGGTCGGCCATGTATTGCAGGGCGGCGGGAATAAAATCCGGCTCGATGATCATATCGCCGTCGATCAGGCAGATGAAAGGCTGCGTGGAATATTGAAAGCCCAGCTGTGGCCCCAGACCGCAGCTTGCCCGTGCGGGCGCCTCGATCTGCACCACCCGCACAGGGTAGGCGCTGGCAATCTCCACCGTACGGTCCGTCGAGCCGCTATCGGAAACGATGACTTCGACCTGTCCGTCAGGCAAAGCTGCAAGAGCGCTCTCAATCGCAGCGGCGATGCGCTGTTCTTCGTTCAACGTCTTGATGATAATCGAAACTGACATTACCGTCTTGTCCGCTCCCGGTTGATTATCGACAGTCATCGCTTGAAGAGGTTAAACTTCCACGATGATTTCCAGCATTTCATAGTTCTGTTTAGTTTCAAATAAACTAAACCCCGTTATGAAGATGTCGATTCGTCAGTTCATATTGTGCGATCAGCTTATGAACCGGCAAACAAACAGATATTTCAAGGCTGCTGATGTCGAGTGCCAATTTCCAAATCAAAGTGCATGGTCGCGTCGACGACCTATCCAGGGATTGGCCCGACGCCGACGACAGCAGCGGTTGCGCGCTTTATGTCTTCCAGTCCAGAACCTTTCTGCGCGCCTGGGAAGCAAGCTATGGCGAAGCGCATAAGGCTCAGCTTTGCCTGATTGAAGTCCGCGACCAGAATCAGCGGCCCGTCCTGTTCGTCCCGTTTTGCATCATGCAGCGCTATGGTGCACGCATTCTGTCTTTCATGGATGACGGTGTTTCCGATTACAACGCGCCGATCCTTTTTGAAGACGCGCCACATTGGGATGTAGCGGGCGCCGAAGCCCTGCTGAAGCAGATTTTTGCAGCCCTGCCGCCCTTCGACATGGTGGCGTTTGAAAAGATGCCGCAGGAAGTCGAAGGCCGGCCCAATCCTTTCTGGGGCTTGTCCAATCGCGATTGTTCGGCGGGCACGCATTGGGTCACACTCGACCGCCCCATGCCGGAGATCGAACAATCGATCCGCGGCTATAGCACCATTGCCAAGCGCGGTAAGGCGCTGCGCCGCGCCGGGCGCTATCGCTTTCTGGTCACGCGTGACGCACAGGAACGGGCAACCTTTCTCGAAACCATGCTGCAACAAAAGCAGAAGCGTTTTGAAGACACCAAAGTGCCCGGTTTCGAGACCCATCCCGAAAAGCGTCGTTTCTTCGAAATGGTGACCGAACCTCTGGCCGCCGTGAATGCCCTGCACTTTTCCGTTCTGACGATGGATGACGCGGTCGTCGCCACCATGTGGAGCGTCACACGCAAACGGCATTATTGTGCAATGATCACCACCTTCGAAGACGGCATCTGGAACAAATATTCACCCGGCAAAGTGCTGATGCTGCGCCTGATCGAAGCCTTGAAGGCCGATGATTATGATTGCTTCGACCTGGGCTTCGGCAACGAACCCTGGAAGAACGATTTCGCCAACATTGAAATCCCGATGCGCGATTATGTGGTTGCCCGCACCCTGCGCGGCAAGCTCGCGCTCGCCTACCAGCGGACCATCAACGGCCTGCGCACCACCCGCCTTTACAAGCGGCTTCGCCCGCTCAAATGGGAGCTTCTGCGCCGCCTGTCGCGTTAGAGCGCATCTTGTTCCGAAAACCGTTTCACACTTTTCGGGATGCGCTCTAATTCTCAGCCCGCGCGCTTTGGCAGGCGCACCATGAAGGTTGAGCCTTCGCCCAGTTGCGAGCGCACGACAAGACGACCGCGATGACGGGCCAGAATATGCTTCACGATGGCAAGCCCCAGCCCGGTGCCCTTTTGAGCCCGGCTGGTTTCCACATCGATGCGATAGAACCGCTCGGTGAGGCGCGGCAGGTGTTCGGTCGAGATACCCGGCCCGAAATCCTGTACGGAAACCACGACTTCGGGCGCACTGCCGGTTTCATCCGCCTCGAGCTTGACGATGACCTTCTTGCCCGCCTGCCCGTATTTGCAGGCATTTTCGACAAGGTTCTGGAACACCTGTATCAGCTCATCACGGGCGCCGGTCACCAGCAGCGGATGATCGGGCAGGTTGCGCTCGATCGCAACGTCCAGATTGGCGGCCAGCGGGTTCAGCGTGTCTGCGACATGGTTGATAATAGACGTCAGGTCCACGCTTTCATTGACCGCCAGATGCGCCCGCATTTCCAACCGGGACAGCGACAGCAGATCGTCAATCAGGCGCGACATGCGTTCGGCCTGTTTCTGCATGATATCGAGAAAGCGGTCGCGCGCCGCGACGTCGTTGCGCGCTGGCCCCTGCAAGGTTTCGATGAAACCGCGCAACGAGGCAAGCGGCGTGCGCAATTCATGGCTGGCATTGGCGATGAAGTCTGACCGCATGCGGTCGATACGTCGGGTTTCGCTCTGATCGCGGAAGATAAGGACGAACAGCTCGGGCCGCCCTTCCGCATCTGGCAACGCCTTGACCATGGCCTTGTACCAACGGTCGATCGGCACGCGTTCGAAATATTCGATGCTGCGCGGCTCGCCATCGGCAATAACGCCTTGGATGAGCGCATGCATTTCCGGCGCGCGGAAGCGCAGATAGAGCGCGGTTCCGCCTTCAAGAGACTGAAAGGCCTCCAGCGCGGCCGCATTGGCGAACAGCACCGTGCCGCCATGGTCGAAGACGATCATCGGATCAGTGAGGAGATCGGCCAACCGCTCGCCGGAAACACCGGCCATTTCGCTTTGGTCCTCATCCTTGACCGGATCTGCGTCGGGCTCACCGCTGCCGACTTCGTTGGCAACCCAGACCGCCCCCAGCACCACCAGCGCCAGTAGCGCCGCCCGGAACCAGAAAGGCAGTTCCAGAGCCATGACGCAAACCGCCAGAACCATGCTGACAACGAGAACGCCTTTCACCCGCCCCAGCGGAGCAAAGATCGACGCTTCCGGAGCGCGCGTCTCCGGGGCGGTCTCGGCATCATCGGCACGGCGGTTGTCTTCACTCATTGTCTATCCCTTGGACTAGAGCGGTTCCGGTTAAAACGGAATCGGTGAACCGCTCTATCTATTTGTTTTTACGCGCTACCCCACACAAAACTGCTTCGCACTTTTGCTGGAATTGCTCCAGGCCCTGATGCCTTCGCTGAACCTGTTGCCAAAGCCGGAAAACCGTTTTCCCCGACCAGAACACGCGTGACGACAAACCTTTATGCCTCAGTCGAAATCAGCGTCGGCGTCTTTACGTAGCTTCTCATATGCCCATATCATGGATTGATATAAACGAAAGGGAATTGCCGTGGGTGACAGTTCGAAGACAGCTAACAAAAAGAACGACAAAAAAAGCGATACCCCAGCCGCCGATAAGCCCATCAAGCTGAAGCTCGATGGCGAAACCCGCAAGTTCGATATCAACGATCCCAAGCTTCCCAACTGGATCGACGATCAGGCTCTGCAATCGGGCGGCTATCCCTATTCGTCCAGGATGAAGAGCGATGAATATGAGGCGACCCTCGAACGCCTGCAGATTGAGCTCGTCAAGCTGCAATACTGGCTGCAATCGACCGGCGGGCGCGTCATCAGCGTTTTTGAAGGACGCGATGCGGCTGGCAAGGGCGGAACGATCTTTACGATCCGCGAATTCATGAACCCGCGTACTGCGCGCAATGTGGCCCTGCCGAAGCCGACGCCGACCGAAAGCGGCCAGTGGTATTTTCAGCGCTATGTCGCCCATTTCCCGACGGCGGGCGAATTCGTCACCTTCGACCGTTCCTGGTACAACCGGGCCGGTGTCGAAGCAGTGATGGGCTTCTGCACTCCGGCGCAGCTGGAAATCTTCCTGACGGAAACGCCGGATTTCGAGCGCATGATAGTGACGGACGGCATTCACCTGTTCAAGTTCTGGCTCGATATCGGCCAGGAAATGCAGCTGAAGCGCTTCCATGAGCGCCGCCACAGCGCGCTCAAGAGCTGGAAATTCTCCCCGATGGACGTGGCCGGTATTTCGCGCTGGGATGATTATTCCGCAGCGCTCCACACCATGCTTGAGCGTACCGACAGCGGCTATGCGCCATGGACCATCGTGCGTTCCAACGACAAGCGGCGCGCCCGGCTGGCCGCCATCCGGCGCATCCTTTTGACCCTGCCCTATGACGGCCGTGATCTCGACGCTATCGGCCCGGAAGATCAGTCCATTATCGGTCGCGGTTCGGCATTCATCACGCAGTCGTCGACACCCAAATAAAAGATGCTCGGCCTGTGCGGGGTTTTCTCCCAGAGATGGGGTTTGCGCACCAGCTGCCACAAAGCCCGCCAGGCCGAGAGCGAAATCAACACCCAGTAGACCGGTATTCCCGGCAGATAGGCATAACCACCGCGCTCTGTCGGCTCCATGGTTTTTGCGCCGAGCAGATAGAAGCTGAGATAGGCCAGCATAATATTCACCACATCCAGCACCAGCAGCGAGAGGCTGCTTGGAGTCAGCGGCTGCATGACCAGTTTGACCATCAGAACGGCCAGCGTCACCAGCATGATCGGATGCAACAGCGCTGAGCTGATAATGCCGAGCGTATAAATCTGGTTGATGGCAAAGCGCCACCCGCCAAGCTGGCGCAGCGCCGTATAAGGGTCGCGGGCATGCACCAGCCAAGTCTGTATCCAGCCTTTGATCCAGCGCGTGCGCTGCTTGCGCCAGACATCGTAATCCTCCGGCGCGTCCTCGACTGTGCCGCGACTGATGGTGCCGATGCTATATCCATAGCGCGCCAGACGAATGCCGAGATCGGCATCTTCGGTTACGTTGAAAGCATCCCAGCCGCCGACTTCTTCCAGACATGACCGGCGAAAATGATTGGACGTGCCGCCAAGCGGAATGACCAACCCCTGCCCGGCCAGCCAGGGCAGAAGCCCGCGAAACAGCGCCGAATATTCGAAGGCAAACATGCGTGTCAGGAGATTGTGTCGAAAATTGCCGATAATCAGCGGGGCCTGAACGCAGGCAAGCTGTCCGCCATTGCGCAGGAAAGCCTGCCACGCCTCGCGCAACTGATCGGGATGCGGGCGATCCTCGGCATCGAACACCGCAACAATCTCGCCGCGCACAAATTGCAAAGCATAGTTTAGCGCGTTCGGCTTGGTGCGCGGGCCGCCCGGCGGCACGGGAATGACCTCGAAATTGGCAGGCAGATGCTGGCGTTCAATCGCATCGCGTGTCTCGAAATCATCTTCCTCGCAGACGAGTTTGATCTCCAGCTTGCTGCGTGGCCAGTGGATACCGTTGAGCGCGGTAATCAGCTGGCCGATCACCTCTTTTTCCCGATAAAGCGGCACAAGCACGGAATAGACCGGCAAATCCCGTTTCTTCAGCGGCAAGATATCCACGAAGCGCAGACGGCCGCCCGTCGTCACGGCAAACAGCCGGATCAAAACGCAGCCAAAAAAGAACAATGTCATCAGGACATGCATCGTCAGAAATGTCTGCAAAGGCCAGTTGATGATAGCAGCGATCAGCAGATAAAGCGCCATCGCGATGCCGAAGGCCTGCCAGCTATGCAGAACGCGTGCAGCTGAAAGGGATTGCGGTGTCATCTGTCGGGCACGGTCAATCAGCCGCGCACTGTAACGCCGACGCAGGATTTGCCTGAGAAGTGTGGGGGTACAGATACGGATGCGTTTGCGCAGTGATGGATTGGCACGCACATGCTCAAGCAGGCTCCTGATCCGATGCTCCTTTGGCGCAATATAAAGATATGTCGTGCCGTCCTGCCCGATGGTCGTGACCTGCGCAATGTCGGTGAGATTGTGCAAGGCGTATTCATCGAAAATGAACACGCGCGATGGCAGCAGCTCCTGCGTAAAATCCAGACCCAGCAAATCCGCAATCGCTTCGAAAACAGCGGTTTCGCTGACGCCCGGCTGCTGGACAAGCTCCGTGCAAAATGTGGTCCCATTGCGCACCGCTTCGCCATAAGCCCCCAGGAGCAAGCAACGCGCAATGCCACGACGCTGCAATCTGGCAGATATGGCACCGCATATCTCCAGATCGAAGCCACTCGATCCGCTGTTCATAACGCCCCCCGACGCTGGACAAATGATACTCGATAAATATAAATCAGTAATACTTGTTTTATTATATCCTAATTATAGGATATAATTATTTATTACTCTATTTCACTTCACTTATTATTGTAAAAATGAAAGTAAAAGAGTATTGCAAAAAAGCAACCTGTATTTTGTATGCCGAACAGAATGCAACCCTTGCAAGTTGCGCGTTAACGCGAAATTATGCCGCGCATGATAGGAAGCCTGCCAATGAAACGTTGTTTTTCAAGCTTGGTGATTTTGGCTGGCCTGCTGACGGCAAGCCCGACTGCATTCGCGCAGACGGCGCCGTCCGCCCCGGATTTTTTCAACCAGAAGGAACGCCTGCCTTTGCCGTCGCTGCAAAAGCTGACACGACTGCGGTTCATCACTACGGTGGATTTTCCGCCCTTCAACATGCTCAATAATCAGGGGCAGCTCTCCGGCTATAATGTCGATCTGGCCAAAGCGCTCTGCCGCCAGCTCGGCATCGAGGATATTTGCCAGATCGAAGCCGCGCCGTGGAAAGAGCTGGAAGATCGTGTACTGAAAGGCGATGCGGAAGCGATTATCGGCGGCTGGCAGCCCACGGAAGCACGGCGGAAGGATTTCGTCTTTTCGCGCAGCTATATGCGGTTGCCTGCCCGCTTCGCGACGCAGAACAGCAAGATCTTTGCGCAACCTGCTTCGCTCGCTACACACGGCAAATCGGTTGGTGTCATTGCCGGCACGGCGCATGAACAGCTTCTCAAGAGCTATTTCCCCCAAGCGCAGGCAAAGCCTTATCGCGATAGGGCAGCCATGCTGGCGGACCTCAAAGTCGGCAAGCTCGACAGTGTGTTCGATGACGGCATGGCGCTGTCCTTCTGGCTCAACGATGCTGAAAGCGGCAATTGCTGCTCCTTGACCGATGGCCCCTATCTTGCGCCGCAATATCTCGGACCCGGCCTCAGCATTGCCGTTTCTCGCGACGACGCCGCTATTGCAAGCGCAATCAACAATGCCCTGCAAGCCTTGCAGCAAAAGGGCGTCCTGACCGAGCTTTATCTGCGTTATTTTCCGACCAGCTTTTACTGACAATCGCTTCAATCCGGCTGAAGCGACTCAAGCGGAATGCCCGCCGCTCGACTATCGCCCTATGCGTACTCTCGACAGCGCCAAACCAGCGCTCGGGCATGCGTGCCATTTTGACGCAGATTGCTTGTGAAGCGATTTCGAATTTCAGAAAGTTTTGAAACTTCGGATATAACAATACTTACAGTAATAAAGTAAAAATGTTTACTATCAAGCACTTTTGGAGGATTTTGGCACTACTCAGGCTGATAAAGCGGCCAATATCAAGCAGTTACGCGCCGCTTTTACCACAAACATAAGTTAAAATACATCGATTTATTTTGACTTGAAGAAATAAGCCCTCGATCCCTAATCTGGCATGGGGAGAAGGAGGATTTATACGATGTTTGATGGCGTTCCTGCACAATGGCACAAAGCTCCGGAACAAACCAAACGCTCGCCGAATGAAGCGGCGTATGTCTTTCTGGGGATCATGCTGGCGGCACTGTCCGTGCCAGCTGCATTTCTCGGTTGGGCACTGTTTCAAAGCATCGGCTCGCTGCTGCACTGATTAACCTGCAGGCAGAGCATTTCCAGCAAAAGTGCGTAGCGGTTTGAGGAGACCGGCACCTGCTGTGAAAGTGTGATCTGTGAGCCAGTGAGAACATCCCGGTGAGGATGTTCGTGAAACAAGATTTCAGCAAACAAAAAGCCCCGCCGGATAAGCGGGGCTTTTGCTTTTTGGGCTGTCAGCGTGGCGGTCAGATGCCGCCACCCGAACCATTCGGCACATCATCCTCGTCATCCTCCGGCTTCTTCGGCGCTTTGCGCGCGATGATGCTGTAGAACATCGGGATGAAGAGCGTTGCAACGAAGGTTGCCACGAGCATACCGCCGATAACACCGGTACCGATGGAGTGACGGCTGGCCGAGCCTGCGCCCGAGCTGATTGCCAGCGGCACCACGCCGAGAATGAAGGCCAGCGAGGTCATCACAATCGGGCGGAAGCGCAGACGTGCCGCAGACAAGGCCGCATCAAAGGCGGATTTGCCCGTTTCGCGTTCCAGCACGGCAAATTCCACGATCAGAATCGCGTTCTTTGCCGCAAGACCGATGAGTGTCACCAGACCGATCTGGAAATACACGTCATTGGTCAGCCCGCGCAGATGGGTTGCCAGAAGCGCACCGAAGATCGCGAAAGGCACCGCCGTGATAACAGCCAGCGGCAGGCTCCAGCGCTCATACTGGGCAGCCAGAATGAGGAACACCATCAACAGACCGAAGATCATGGCCTGCGAGCCGGTGCCGCTGGTCGTGACTTCCTGATAGGCGGAACCCGTCCACGCGATCTGGAAACCCTGCGGCAGCACTTCCGCAGCCACTTCCTGCATCGCCTTGATGGCGTCGCCTGACGTGTAGCCCGGAGCCGGATTGCCGGTGACCTTCGCAGCATTGAACGCGTTGAAACGTTCGAGCTGGTCGGGGCCGACGATACGCTTGACGGTTACGAGTGCGCTGAGCGGGATCATACTGCCGGAGTCGGCGCGCACGAACACATGTTTCAGATCGCTCGGATCGCGGCGGAACTCCGCCTCGGACTGCAGATTGACCTGATAGTTACGACCGAACAGCGTGAAGTCGTTGACATAGACACTGCCGAAGGTGGCCTGCATGGCGGTGAACACCGAGTTGATCGGCACGCCCATCGCCTTGGCCTTTTCGCGGTCAAGCTGGATGTCGTATTGCGGAACATTCGGATCGAATGTCGTGCGTACGCCTGCAAGCTCGGGCCGCTTGGCAGCTGCATCGGTGAGCAGCTTCGTCGCATTGGTCAGCGATTCCACGCCACCACCCGTGCGGTCCTGAACATAAAGTTCGAAACCGCCGGTCGTGCTGAGGCCGAGGATCGGCGGCGGATTGAAGGCCAGCACAAGGCCGTCCTTGATCCCCGCATTCATGCCCATGATGGCGCCCGGCAGGTTGCGCGCGTCGAGATCCGGCGTCGTGCGTTCCTTCCAGTCCTTGAGCATGATGAACATGGTGCCTGCACTGGTCTTCAGACCGCCCGACAGGAGGTCATAGCCAGACACGGCAAACACGTTTTCCACCGCCGGATGCTTGCGAATATTCTCGCTCGCCTGATTGAGCACAGCCGTCGTGCGTTCCAGCGAAGCTGCCGGAGGCAAGATGGCGACGCTGAACAGGAAGCCCTGATCTTCATCCGGCAAAAGGGAGCTTGGAACCTTCTGGAACAGAAAATAGGTACTGCCCAAAAGGCCGGCAAAGATCAGCAAGCCGATGGCGACGCGCTTCAGGAAGAAGCGAACGCCAGCCGTATAGCCTTCCGTCACCCGATCGAAGAACCGGTTGAAAATGCGGAAAGGTAGGATCGGCTCATGATGGCCCGGCTTCAGGATCAGCGCGCAGAGTGCTGGTGTCAGCGTCAGCGCCACCGTACCGGACAGCACGACCGAAATCGCGATGGTAACGGCGAACTGCTTGTACATTTCGCCGACGAGGCCACCCATGAAGGCGACCGGAATGAACACGGCGCAGAGCACGAGAACAATAGCGACAACCGGCCCCGTCACTTCGCCCATGGCCTTGATGGCGGCCTTGCGCGGTGAAAGTTTCTCGGTCGTCATGATACGTTCGACGTTTTCCAACACCACGATGGCGTCGTCCACGACGATACCGATGGCGAGCACCAGACCGAACAATGTCAGAAGGTTGATCGAGAAGCCCAGCACATACATGCCCGCAAATGTACCGATGATGGAGATCGGCACTGCGATAACGGGAATAAGTGTTGCGCGCCAGTTCTGCAGAAAGATGAACACCACCAGGACGACGAGGATGATAGCCTCGATGAAGGTGTGGATCACTTCCTCGACCGAGACCTTGATGAACTTGGTCGTATCGAACGGGATCGAATAGTTGATGCCCGCCGGGAAGCTGGTTTTCAGCTCATCCATACGATTCTGGATGAGTTCCATCGTGTTGAGCGCGTTTGCGCCCGGCTGCAGATAAACCGCAATCGGAACGGCGGGCGTTCCATTGAGATTACTGTCAACCAGATAGCTTTCTGTGCCCAGTTCAACGCGCGCCACATCTTTCAGACGCAGCGTCGCCGCATTGGGACTGGAACGCAGAATGATGTTTTCAAACGCCTTTGTATCCGGCAGACGGCCTTGCGTCGTGGCCGTATAGGTGAACGGACCTGCCTGCGGATCGGGCTGATCGCCAAAGCGACCCGCTGCAAACTGGGCGTTCTGTTCCTGAATGGCGGTCTGAACATCAGATGGCGTCAAATTATACTGGGCCAACTTGTCCGGACGCAGCCAGATACGCATCGAATAATCGATATTGCCGAGCAGCTGTACGTCGCCCACGCCCGACAGACGCTTCAGATCGTCGATGACGTTCAAAAGCGCATAGTTACCGACATAGGTGCGATCATAACGGCCATTCTCGGCGAACATGGCGACCATGCCCAGAATGGTGGTGGAACGCTTGTCCACGGTCACGCCGAGACGCTGCACTTCCTGCGGAAGCGAAGAGGTCGCGCGCTGAACGCGGTTGTTCACGTTGATCGTGGCCTGATCCGGGTCGGTGCCCAGTGCAAAGGTCACGGTCAGCTGCATGGTGCCGCTGCCAAGGCTCGAGGACTGCATATAGAGCATGTTCTCGACGCCGTTGATCTGCTGCTCAAGCGGAGCAGCAACGGTTTGCGTCACCGTTTCCGCGCTTGCACCCGGATAGGTCGCGGTGACTACCACCTGCGGCGGCGTCAGCTCCGGATACTGCGCAATCGGCAGAATGCGGATGCAGATAAGCCCCGCAAGCACAAGCACAATGGATATGACCGCCGCAAAAACGGGGCGGTCTACGAAAAACTTATTCATTTGTTGCCTGCCGCCTGTTCCTTGCCAGCTTCAGCCGACGATGCTTCCTTGTTGCCGGCCGCAGCAGCGTCGACAGGTTGCACCTTGGCGCCCGGATGCGCCTTGATGACGCCTTCCGTCACAACGCGGTCACCTTCCTTGAGGCCGTCGGAGATCAGCCATTCATCGGTAAGCTCGCGGGCGACCGTGACCGGGCGCACTTCCACGACATCGTCCTTGTTTACGACATAGACGAATTGCAGCTGCGGGCCCTGCATCAAGGCGGCCTTCGGGATCGTTACGGCGTTTTTCACCTGGATGCCGAGGATGACGGCTCGCACGAACTGACCCGGGATCAGACGGCGATCCGGGTTCTGGACCACGGCGCGGGCGCCGAGCGTTCCGGTTTCGGTATCGAGCGAGGACGAGGTGAAGTCGATCGTGCCTTCATGATCATAGGCCTGACCGTCGCCGAACAGGATCTTGATCTTGAGACGGTCGGCATCTTCACCGGTCGCACCGCGTTCGGCGCGCAGTTTCTGGATTTCGGCGGCTTCCGTATCGGTGAACGAGAAGTTCACATAGACCGGATCAAGCTGCGTGATCGAGGTCAGAAGGCTGGACGTCGCATCGGTGCCGATAAGGCTGCCCTCGGACACCTGCTCCTGGCTGGTAATGCCGCTGATCGGCGCGGTCACCTTGGTATAGCTGAGATTGAGTTCAGCGGTACGCAGCTGCGCCTGCGCCGCAGCAACAGCGGCCTTGTTCAGATCGCGGGTCGCAAATGCGGAATCGCGGACTGCGGCGCTCTGCACCTTCTGCTGGACCAGCTGCTCGGCACGCTCGGCGTCGCGGATGGACTGCTGATACTGCGCCTGGGCCTGAGCAACCTGAGCCTGCGCTTTTTCAAGCTCGGCCTGATAGGGAGCCGGGTCGATTTCGAACAGCACTTCGCCAGCCTTGACTTCGGTGCCTTCGACGAAGTTACGATGCAGCAGGATGCCGCCAACGCGGGCGCGCACCTGCACATTGCGATAGGCGCTGATGCGCGCTGCATATTCATAAGTAACGGGCACGTCGTGCGGTCGGATCGTCACGACTGCAACCTGCGCAGGCGGTGCGCCTGCCGGTGCCTGTGCAAAAACAGGCTGCCCTGCAAAAACAAGAAAAGCGGCTCCCACCGCAAAAAGCCGGATAGAACGATGGATGGTCATGATGGGTGTTGCCCTTGTTGTCGCCCTAGAGATGCCCATAAGGTTTGATGCCCATAAGGTGCGGCCAATTAAACATACATATCTGTTTGTAAACACGATTTGGGATGCTATAGTCAATAAGCTCAAAGGTAGATCACGAATGATTTATCCACGGTACAGCCGAAAAAGCAAGGAAATCCAGCCTTTTCCGGTAGATCGAGACAAATATGCGCCGCACCAAAGCCGAAGCCGCCGAAACGCGGGAAGCCATACTGATAGCCGCCGAGCAGATGTTTCTCGAACGCGGAGTCAATCAGTCATCGCTCATGGAAATAGCATCCCATGCGGGCGTGACTCGTGGGGCAATCTATTTCCACTTTCATGACAAGCTCGACATCTTTCAGGCCATCATCGGTCAGGCGCGGTTTCCGCAAGAAGAGATCATGCTGCAGGCGGCGAGCGTCGATCACCCCAACCCGCTGCATGTGCTTGAACAGTCCATTGTTTCCGCGCTGGAACTCTTCGTGACGAATGAACGCCAGCAGGTCATCTTCACCATCATCAACCAGCGCTGCGAATATGTGGGCGAAATGGCCCCGGTGGTGGAGCGCATCAAGGAAGCACGCGACAATGTGCTGTCGCTTTTCACCGGCCTTCTGGATGTGGCCGAGCGGCGCGGCGAACTTTCTCCGGAATGGACTGCCAGTACGGCAGCCCCGATCTTGCTCGCAATTGTCAGCGGGTTGCTCAATGAGTGGCTGCGCAGCGAAAAGAATTTCGATCTGGTGACCGGCGGCAGCAAAGCCGTAAGAACGCATATTCAGTCCTTGCGCAGAACCGGTTGAGCCCCATCAGAGGCGCAAAACACCGCGTCTTTGGCTCTCGATCTCGCCGTTTTGGTCATGGCGGAGCACATTCTTGGTAGGGATGGGCAGTCATAATCCAGCCGGCACTAAAGTGTTTCAGGAAGACTCGACACGCTGATATTTTACGTTTACGTCAATGTAAGCCTTGCGAAGATGTGGAAACTCGACCACATTATTCTTGAGGAAGCGACCCGAGAGGACGGGTAAGCTTTGGGAGATGGGCGGAGAGTGATCCGCCAGAGCATTTCCAGCAAAAGTGCGAAGCGGTTTTGCGTCGGATAATGCGTAAAAAA
>Ga0153948_1001087_pt1 | contig 14354 bp, 24 predicted proteins | sample TSNJ032MetaG_FD_104696 | JGI IMG/M metagenome (GOLD analysis project Ga0153948, IMG submission 104696) | Attine ant fungus gardens microbial communities from New Jersey, USA - TSNJ032 MetaG | ecosystem: Host-associated > Fungi > Mycelium > Unclassified | place: USA: New Jersey, Wharton State...
AGCTTCGACGCCATCTCAAAAGCACTTGGCGATATCATCAGTCTCTTCTCCATCAATCAATGCCAGAACTTCTTTAAGGCTGCTGGGTATGAGGCCGAATAAATGCGACACGCTTTAGACCACGATCGTCAGGCTCTTGCGGGCATTGCTTGATGGGTGCCTCGCCGTCGCCCTTTTTCATTCCGGGCGGAGTGACTGCATCAATCGGACCGTGCTTGCGAACGACGCCCGCAAAATCCAGAAAGAGGCAGTTCTCCTTGCCAGGAAAGAGCCTCAGGCCACGACCCGCCATCTGGACATAGAGGCCTGCTGATAAGGTCGGACGACAAAACGCGACCAGATCGATGATCGGCAGATTTGTGCCTGTCGTCAGCACCGAGTTATTCGTCAGTGCGCGGATCTTGCCAGCCTTGAAGTCCGCCAGAATGCGGTCGCGTTCACCGGTCGGGGTGTCGCCAGTCACAGTCTCACAACTAAAGCCCCGACTACGAATTTCGTCTCGCATATGCCGGGCATGTTCAACGCCGCTGCAAAAGCATAGCCAAGCCTTGCGCTCCGCACCCGACGCCGTGCCATATGTGACGATCTCGTTGACAACCGAGGCAGTGATGTCGTCCTTGTCGATGGCGGCCTGCAGCGCGTTCTGCTTGTAATCGCCGCCTTGTTTGCCGACGCCGGACAGATCAAATGCGGTTGCCATACCCTTTGAAATAGGACGGCAGAGATAACCTTCCTCGATCATTTCGCCGATCGGCTTTTCAAAGCAGATGTCGTCAAAAAGCGCGCCGTCACCTTCCGTCAAAAGCCCCTCACCCAGGCGATAAGGCGTGGCCGTAAGGCCGACCAGCTTCATGTCTGGATTGATGGCGCGCAGACCTTCGATCAGCTTGCCATATTGCGTTTCCGAATTGCGTGGCATCAGGTGGGCTTCATCGACCAGAACGACGTCGATATGGCCGATCTGCTCCGCCTTGTTTGCGATGGTCTGCACGCCGCCGAAAACGATCTGCGCCTTCGCATCCCGCCTTCCTACCCCTGCCGAAAATATTCCCGCCGGAGCGAACGGCCAGATGTTCAAAAGCTCCTGATAGTTGGACAGGATCAACTCGCGTACATGCGTCACCACGAGCACGCGCATGTCGGGCCAGCCTTCGATCAGTTCTTTGCAGATCGTACCAAGCACGAGGCTCTTGCCGCCGCCCGTCGGAAGAACGATAAGAGGTGAGCCGGGTTGTTCGCGCCAGTAGTCGTAAAGGCCGTCAACCGCGGCGCGTTGATAGTCGCGTAAGGTTAGCATGGGGAGGCTGCTTCTATGTCGAAGTTTAAATTGGTTGTTGCACCTGAAGACATGATCACTTCAGATGAAGTGAGATCATTGATGAAAAATGCAACGAAACTTGGCGAGGCTGGCATTGTCGAGCGATGCAGGCGTCGGTTGTTCGAGATCGCAGGTGAACCTTTCGACGATCCTTTGCACCGTAGGTTCTGGCAAATGATTGCCGCGTACGAAGAACTGCTGACAACCAAGAACGGGAAAAAGACCAGAGCTAATCGAACTAGGCAGAAGGTAGAAAAGAAAGGGATCATATCCACCCTCCAATCATGGGTGCACGCCAACGAAACTACTGGCTTTGAAACTCTGATGGCGGCTGGGCTTCCTGAATACACAGGCGAGTACATCATTCTCGAATTCCCCCAACGTTTTGAGAAAACCGACCTACAGGCGGCAATTGAGCGCCTAAATGAGTATGAGGTCGATTTGCCTGAAGCATTTTTTCCTCACGCACATTTGCTAGAGCAATAACTCACACCTCTCCCCTCACCCCATCCACCCAAATCTCACCGGTCGTCAGACGATAAGTAACGGTTTCTGCAACCTCATCCGCATCGATCTGCTCGCCGTTTATCAACCCCGGCAGATAAAGGTGTGCCGGACACCCGTCGCGTTGTTCGTCAATCGACAAAGGCTTGTTCCAGCGCGCGCATGACATGTGGCAATCGCCGCCATGCTCTGGCTGGACGTGAAGACAGGTGCGGCAGTTTACGCGCGGCTGCACACCTTCGTGGCAGACGCCCCGGTGTTTGCAGAACATGCAGCCGAAGAACTCCGGATATTCGCTGATGCGGCTGGGCGGCTCGTCCGAAAACACGATGCGTTCGCAGCGTGCCAGCAACCTCAGACAGAATTCGACATCATATTCGATGCGCTCGGCATAAAGCGTGTCGGTGTTCTTGCACGACGCCAGATACAGGCAGCGTGTCAGGCCGAAATCGTGCATTCCAAGCTGGCACTGGGCAAAATGCAAAGGCTTGGCTTTCTGGCAGCCATGCTTTTGTAGTTCCTTAATGCCCTTCTCGTTGCTCGACTTGAATTCCAGCAGGTGTTCTGTCTTCGGCGCTTCAGGCACGCCCATTGCCTTGCCGTCGCACTTGCCGCGTACGAACCCCGAAACCAGCCTGATTTTGTCCTGTTGCCCGTAGACGTCGACGCCAATGCGCTCGAGGTCGGCGACCAAGCGGTCTTCCTCGATATTGCCGGTGGCGAACAGGCGGAGCTGGCGGCCAGAATGAACCTCGTGCGCTGATACCCAGCGGAAGCCGTACCACAAGGCTCTATCGCATTCGGTGCCCGCCTCGCCCACGCTGATACCCCACGAGTCCCAGGACTTAGCCTGGGCCTCGTAAGCTGCGTAGATGGCGCGGACGGTGCTGGATTCAGCTTTTGGGAGGGGTGCCATCCCCTACACCCGTAGAGGCATAAGCACGCCGGTCCATTCGCCCTCGCCTTTGACGACAGCAGGCGAGCCTGCATCGCCGAGCGCAAAGCGCACGTTCGGTTCATCCAACGCGCCAAGCATGTCGTTGACGTACCGGGCGTTAAAACCGATTTCCAAAGGCTCGCCTTCAAACTCAATCGAAACTTCATCGCTGGCCTTGTCGCCCAACATCAGTCGCAGCACATCGCCAACGGCGAATTTCACGGCCCGCGATTTGTCGTCCGCAACAGCGGCGACACGCTCGACCGCCTTCATGAGCGCCTGCCGGTCGACGGTAAGCACGTTGCTATTCCCGGTTGGAATTACGCGCACATAGTCGGGAAACGTGCCGTCGATCAGCTTGGACGTGATCACAGTCGAGCCAGACGTCACGCGCACCTTGTTCTGGGATAGTTCAACCGTAACCGCGCCTTTCGGCAATAACCCGACCAGCTTACGGGGCAGGATTACGCCGTAGTCCAAATCACCGGCAGGGCCCGTATTTCGCATCAGCCGGTGCCCGTCGGTCGCGACAGCTACCAAGCGTTCGTCGACCGCATGCAGATAGACGCCGTTGAGGTAATAGCGGGTTTCTTCGGTCGAGATACAATGCACACAAGGCGCCACAAGCGCTGCCAGATCCAGCTCAAGTGTGGTGTCGAATTTCCCAGCGCTGAAGGACGGGAAGTCTTCGGCGGGCAGCGTATCCAGTTTGTAACGACTGCGACCGGACGCGACGGTAAGGCGGCCTCCAACGCTAGCTGCATCCAGCTCAAGGGTAATGTCGCTCGTTGCGCGCTTTGCGATGTCCGCAAGCATCTTGCCGGGAACGGTTACGTTGCCGGGTTGACAGTCGAGTACCGGCAAGCTTGTGGTGATTTCCACATCCAGATCGGTGCCGGTAAGCCGTAGCTGTCCGTCCTCGACTGCCAAGAGCACGTTGGCGAGAATAGGAATGGAATTGCGGCTTTCGATGGCACGGTTGACGGCAGCCAAGGCGTGCGCGAGCTGTGAGCGGTCAATACTGACTCTCATCAAAGTCTCCTCGTGTGAAGGATGGTGTTAGTGGCGGTTCTTGGTGAGTTCGCCAGCGTCGCCGCGAAAATCAACGTCGGGTAAGATCGACTGGGGCTTGAAGATCACGCGATAGTGGTAGGCGCTCACGTCGGCACTTTCCAACTGCTCGACAAACGCGCTCGTGTTGTCGGACAGCACGAGCGTATGGCGCTTGTATGCGCTCGGCCCGGTCTTGCAGATCACATTGAATGCCGTGCCGCCAGAGTTCAGGTCCATTGAGCAGCGCCCTTCTATCGTCAGCATGTAGCTATCGGTGATACCGTTGTAGAAAACCACACGACGGCTGATTTCGAAGTTATCAGCGGCTCGCTTGATGTTTTCATTGGCCACATTCGCGTCGCTGTTGCAGCCAGCCAGCAAAGCAAGTGCGAGTGCGCTCGCAAGCATCTTCATCTTGTTCATAATAGTCTCCTCGTGTTCTGTGGTGGGAGGCGCGGTTGGTAGCCGCGCCTGCTGGTTAACTTAACCCCAGGGGCGCTTCTTGCCCGCCGCAGCGGCTGCGGCCGCAGGCTTGTTGCCGTTTGCCGCTGCGGATCGGTTGTCATTGGCCGGACGGGCCTGCGCTACAGGCTGGTTTGCGTCGATCGAAGGTTGGGGGACGTTACCTTCGTCGGGATAAAAGAGTTTCCGAATACGGTTGCTGGCGTTGTATGCTTTGCCCGTCTTCTTGCTGACGCCAGCGGGATTTTGGACAATCTGCGCAGTGAAAGTGATGAACTGGATCTGCTCGGTATCTTCCAGAGGCCCGTCATGACCAACCGCCCGGCAGAGCTTGGCGAGGTCTTTCTGACCACGTTCCTGTCTTTGAGCGTCCCGGTTCTGAACGTCGACCCAGTGCCAAATGCGGCGGCCCTTGTATTCCTCCGGCTCGACCACATCGATTGTGAAATTCACCGCGATGTCCGTTCCGTCGACTTTTACATCGCCGGCGGAGATTTCGAGCTTTGCAATCATGTTGGGCAGCAGCTCGAAATCAGACTGTTCGGTGCTGTGATCCTGCGGGTTAAATTGAACGCCTAGTTGCGCCATGTGTCATTTCCTCGTGTTGTTGGTGGTGTGGTTAGATATTCGTTACGGATGTTTAACTATTAACCATTTTCTTCTCATGGTAATTCGCTGCTGCGTAAGTAATCATGGGAGGAGGATTACTTTGCGCCGTCGCTCCGCGCGCTCCGTCCGCAGCGGAGCGACGTCTTTTACTTAGTACAGCGGCGTTGGGGTTTGGGCGTTTACGCCTTCGCTCGATGAATAGCCGGGCGGAAGAACCCGCCGATGAAACCGAGCGAAGCACCGATCTGCCACATCGCAAGGCCTGCCGCGTTGATGCCAACGGCGGCAAGGAAGGCGTGGATAGTTTCTGTGAAGAACAGACCAACGACCCAGCCCACGAACGCGCCACCGAGAACGCCTATCAGCGGTGCGAAGAAAAGGATGGCTGCGATGGCTACAAGGCCAGCTAGAGCTTTTTCCATTAAGCGGCGTCCCCTTGGTCATTGTCGTTGGCAACCGGCCAGAATTTGGCAATGTCGGTAAAGCCCTGCCCTTTGCGGTAAACGACGCTGTCGGGCATCGAATAACGGTTTTTGGCATTGAAGCCTGCCGCCTCGTTGAAGTGCACCTGGCGCTCTTTGCCGCCCTCGGCGTGGCTAACCTTCGTCTGGCGCGCCACTTCCTTCTCTTTGATGGAGATGCGGTAATTCATGAAAGCGACGATGTCAGACTTCTCTCGAACCAGTGCATTCGACCTTTTATGCAATTTGGGCTGATACCGGCTATATGGATCAGTAGTCGGGCTGTCGAAGCGCACGATTTCAGGGTGCGCCAGCATGACCACATACATTCCTGCACGAGACAGCGCAGACACCGCTGCCATGAGCTCATTCCATTCGGTATCGGCTTCCACGTAGCCTTTCCCGAACCCGGCCTCCTCGATGCCATTGATACCGAGGCGGGCCGATGTCGCACGCCAGACAAGCGGTTCCAGCCCGTCGAGGCTGTCGATAATCACGGTGCGCCGGTCGTGCTCTTCGGTCAGCAGTTCGCCGATGACGTTCAGGAGATCGTCGAAGGATTCAATCGTGCCGGGGGTTGCCATTTCGATGTCAGACGGCGGACGCTCACCTTCGGTTGCCAGATAGATCGGGTCCGGGAATTCCGCTGCGAGCGACGTCTTTCCGATGCCATCGACGCCGTAGAGAAGGATCACAGGCGGATCATTTCTCTTGGTCGACTTGAGGCTTGAAAGAGATAGAGCCATAGGTCTCCTCGTGTTCAGTAGGTGTGGTGGGTAACGGCGATTGCGGCGATGACGGCCGCAAGTATGAGCCAGCCGACTAGCCATGCAGGCGGGCTTGTGAGGGCGGTTGCGTAGTTGTCGCGTGGAGGTCTGAGGGGCATCAGTGTGCACCCCACAGATAAAGCAGCCCATAGAACGGCAACAGCAGGTTCCAGAACAGGAAGGCTGCGATTGTCGTGGCGATTGCCAGCGCGAACGCTGCAAGCGCCAAGGACTGCCCGATGCGACCGACACCGGGCTTTCGCCCTGGATCAATGTGCGGCATGTCAGCCGTGGCTTTTGTGGTGAAGGAAATCATGCCAACACCCATGCGTAAAAGCCCACCGTCAATGCGAGCGCAGCAACGACTGCCAAGCCCCAGAGAAAGCGGTCACCAAGGCCGAGCGTGGTTTCCGGCTCGTAGAAGGTGTCGCCATCCGCATAGTCTTTGGGCGCATAGTTGCGCGTGTGGCTGTACGTGGTGGAGGTCATGCTGCCCTCCGAATAACGACATCGGCAATGCGCGAGTCAGCGAGAACGAACACACCGAACTTCTGGCCCGGATATTTGACGGCAAGCCGTTCAGCCTCATCAGTGGCGGATTGTTCGCTTTTATGAACCTTCGGCTTCTCAGACGGTTTGGGCTGGCCGCTTTCGATCAGGGCGACGATTGCGGGTGCGGTCGAAGGCGCATTGTCATTGCTGTTCGGCTCGTCGACCCATTCGGCGATGAGGTCGTGTTCCCGATCCCTGTAGAGCGAGAAGTTGCCGCCCTCGTACCAATCACATTGGTCGGTCGCGATAATACGTTTACTGGCCACCCATCCAAACGCCTGCCTCCGCATCGGCCCAACCTTCCGTCCATCGCGGGTGCGGTAGAACTTGCCGGTTTCGATGGTGAGGGCTGGCTTGTCGGTTGCGTCAGCAACGGGCACGCGTTCCACAGTGAATTCGCTTACAAGGCGATGACGTTTGTCGCCAACATTATCTGTGAAGACGACAATCGCCTCACCATCTTGTTCATAAATCTCTTGGACATAAAAAGTATTACCGGCCCTGTAGTCTTTGCAGGAATCATCAAATTTGGCCGTAATTCTATCGCCAACCTTCACTGTTTGCTTGTCAGCCATTACGCTACTCCCCTCGTCTTGGTGTTTTTCGTAAGCTTCACCTTTTTGGTGAAATCGACCGGAATGACGTTGTCGTCTTCAGGTTTGTCAGCCTCGACACCGCCGCCGTCCTCTTCAAAAACGGGCTCGACTTCGAAGCGCGAGACCTCAAGCTGCACAAGGCCCGTGCCGGGAATCATGAAACGCACAGTCAGCCAGCGAAAGCTGTCGCGCTCCTCGACAATGATGCCCTTCCACTTCCAAAGCCGGTGGACGACGATTTCGCCGGGCAAATCCCAGCATTCACCGCATTCGCAGGTCATGCGGCACCTCTTTTCGGTGCGCGGTGGTAGGTGACAGGCGCATTGGAAACGTAACGCCCGTCAATAAGGCGAGCCGCAGAGCGTGCTTCCGCTTTTTGCACAGCTGTCCGGTAAGGCTTGCGGTTTGTCATGTCCCGCTCGCCAGTTCGCGTATATTTCGTTTTCAAGGTATGCCCTCCTCATCGGGAGGTTAGTCGTCGGCCCCGTCATCCTCGCGGTCGGCCTGCCTTTCGGGAATTGTGCTGCCTCGTAAGGCTAGTGGACTGTGCCCGTAAATGGACCGTCCAGAATGGTTATGCGGGGCAACGAGACATAAATGTCCATGCACCCTCCCGAATAACCGCCGTTAAAAGTTGCGCGCCGCACAACAGTCTTCTCTGTTGGGCTTGGTGGCGGTAGCGTGGGCGACCTCTCCGAAAGCAGCGACCAAGCGTGGCCTCTGGTAATGCCCATCAGTTCCGCGATCCTCCCAAATGAAGCGCCTTGTTTACGGTGCGCGGCGGCAGTTGCCTGCAGTTCGTGTCTTGATGAATGCTGCATGTCTCCTCGTGTCGGTTGGTGATGGTTGACAAGCGCCGCATCTATCGGCATCTGTCTCGTCGGCCGGGGTGGTACCTGGCAAGGAAACCCCGGCGTAGAAGTGGCTTCGGCCCTCCTCGTGTTAACCGGGATGTACGGGAGCGGCGGGGTAACGGGTGGTGCCGACCCACAACGCCGCTCTTTTTAGATTTCGTCGTTGGAACCAAATTCGCCACCAAGTAGTTTTCTTCTTGATAAACAAGGAGATCACTATGCTTACAGCCGGTGTGATGTGGCTTTTTGGCGTTCCGCTCGTCGTCGTAATTCTTGTCTACTTCCTATTCCTCAGAAGGCGTTAACGCCTTCGTCTGGGAACGCCGAAAGCGCCGGCCGTGTTTCAGCGGCCAGCGTCCCTGATAATTTCTATGGCGGCACGTCAACGAGAGCCGGTTCGCTTCTGTCGGCAACTTTCGTCATTCGCTCTCTCCTCTATTTCGATTGCGCCTGAGCGCGGCTTCTATCTGTTGAGTGCCGATATCCTTGGGAGCATGTTTTCTGGCATCATGAGGTAGGCCCTCCTTCGAACTGTCCGGCGTCTTCTGCGTCGGTTGATGACGCATAAATATGACAGATTCGCACCAATGTCAACACACGATGACAAATTCGCACGTTACATTTTCACATCAATATGCGAAAAGCACATCATGGACAACGATTTCGCCCAGCGCCTTCGTACGGCGCGTGAAGCAAAGAATATGAGTCAAGCCGATCTTGCCGCCCTCATCGGCCGCGACAAGTCGTCGATCAGTTTGCTTGAAGGCGGGAAGCGCGGTGCCAGCGTGGATTTTGTTGCCCGCCTAGCGCGTGCATTAGATCTTAGTGAAGACTGGCTGGCATTTGGCAAAGGGCAAATGTTCCAGACGCGGGAGCCGATAACAGGCGAGCGCCCTGCCGATGTATTCACACCTAAATTAATCCCCGGCAACGAACTGGTTGGCGACCAACGCGACCTCCCCGTCTATGCAGCTGCCAAGGGTGGCGACGGTCACGTGATTATTACGTTCGATCCAATCAGCTATATGAAGATGCCTGCTGTACTGCAGGGCGTTAAGGGCGGCTATGGCCTTCTATTGTCGGGAGATTCCATGGTTCCGGCCTATCGGCCCGGTGAAACCGCGCTCGTGAACCCCAATCTTCCGCCCATGCGCGACGAAGATGTGATCCTTTATCACACAAGCGAAATGGACGAGAACGAGGCCATCATTAAACGCCTAGTTGGCTATAACGATCGCGAATGGATGCTTGAGCAGTACAATCCGCACAAGGAATTCAAAGAGTTCCGTGCGGACTGGCCCGTATGCCATCGTGTTGTAGGGAAATATAACACGCGCTGACTAGCAGTTTGCGGCCTCTAGGACGGTCTCTGGCACGCGTCCGAACATTGCAATTACTTCAGCCTGATTATTCCAACGATAGACCGCAATGACTGCGGGCTTTATCGGCGCGAGTCTTTCCGCCAACCTCACAGCCTGGTCTTCGTTTTCAACCTCGATCGGATTGTCAGGAACGATTCCCCACCGGCACTCGGTGAAGGATTGAACGACAAATAACGCAGCCATCCGCCTCTCCTCAGTATGAGGCTAAGGATTCCACTTGCAGCGGAACATTTCAAGAACAATTTACAGTTAATAAACCATATCATTTTTGAGTATGTGTTTTTGTCATCATACAGCGTTGACATTGGTTGACTATATCGCATATAACGATGACACCACAGCACGAAGACAGCCTCACCAGCTTGATCTGCTGACCATCCAAAACACGAGGAGAAACCCACATGACTGCAACGACACCGAGAAGAAGAAGCTCAAAGCCTCGCCTGAATGAAATCATCGGCGGCGGGTTCTTTGTATTCCGCCGCGGCAAGAAGACTGGCCGCGTTGGCGTCTATACCACCATGCCATACGAACACGGCTCGTTTGAGCAGGCTTTGGCCGAGGCGACGCGTCTCGCTGCCCTTTGCCCCGGCGAGACCTTCGAAGTTTTCCAGACGAGCGGCGCAGTGGCTTGCTGTGCTCCAGTTGAGCTGTCGGAGGCTGCATAAGATGGAGCGCGACCCCAACACTGAACTGGAGGATGCGCCCATCCCGCGCGGGCAAAAAAACATCGTCGATGCGCTGACAGCGATTTACCCGCGTCGCATCTACATCGACGAACTCGTCGACAACGTCTACGCCTTTGACCCAAACGGCGGTCCTGATGGCGCGCAAAACGTTGTGCGAGTGCAAATCAGTCGCCTCCGAAAGCTCCTGCCTTCCTTTGGCTGGACGATTCCGCAGACAAACGGCCAGCAAGGTCAACGAGGGTTCCACCGTCTCGTGCCAGTTGCCGAGAACGACAACGTACCGGCAAAAGACCGGAGGGCAGCAGCATGAAACGCTCCCTTTTGGAATTACTCGCCGACGACGATTTTGAAACTGAAACCGACGCACCGAAGGCCGGGAATGTCGAGCCTATGCGCCGTCCTGATTATCGCGCCAAGAAACATGCACGCCCACAGCCGTGGATAAGGTATGCGGCACGAGAAGCGGTCGAGATGACAGTTGTTATTGGGTTTGTTGTGGCTGTTTGCGGCGTTGGGTTGGGGCTCACTGCATGAGGCGCGAAAGATAGCGACGGGGCGCTTACCCCCCCCGAACCCCCAAGATTAACGGCCTTTGCGCATCTGGCGCCACGGCTTTTTGCACCCACCAAACACGAGGAGAAGAACATGCACAGACATGTATCGACGACGCACACCATTGTGGCACCCACCCTGACCGCCGCCGAATTCCAACAGCAAGGCACGACCGCTGCGCAGGTATTGTCGATCTCGAAGGCCGTGCGCGCGCTTGGCTATCACTCCGAGGCCGAGACGCTGCGCAACACCGCTTTCGAACTGGCGCGCATTACCGGCGTTCGGTTCCGCTATGGCGCTCCGCGCCAGCGTCGCAATCCAGCCAATGACAATCGCCGTCGACTGCAGAGGCAGTAAGGGTTCGGAACACCTAAGCTGCGATATCGCTATCAAGGCTCATCAAGTATTCGACGAGCTCTTCCGCATCTCTCTTCCGGAGAGAACAGCACACTTGGCCATTAAGCGAGACAGGTTGGTTCGTGACCGTTTCTTGTACTGACCAGAGACCATCTGGTTGTTGAGAAATGTAATAAAAATGACTTGTCATAGCCAGCCCTCGCCACAGTGCATTCGACATCTTATCTCTCCCGCTATTCAATTATTAGGACAAATACCCCATCAACCAGAGCACAAGAATTACAGGGAGGGGTAATCCAATGAGCCAAAGCAATCCGCCCTTCAGCATGTGCAACAATCTCCATCATTTCATTCCGCGCACTAACGCCGGAGGACGTTCGATGGTTCCGCTAAAGATCATGAATTGAGAAGATTTAATCAGCCAGTTTGTAGGAGCAGCTATGCCCCTTATAGCCCGCCGCCCCAAACTAGACGCGTTTGACGGGGAAGCCGAACACGACATAACATTTGCGGATTGTTGGCGCGCCATGCTCGCCGCCTCCGTACTTGGGGAGCCGAGCGAATGAAACTGACAGAAACAATGCTGCATGGCCTAGCCCAAATGGCTCGGTATAGTGATCGCCGGGGCAATCCCGTTATGGCGGAGCCGAATGAGAATACCGGCAAGGCTTTAATGAAGCGCGGCTTGATTGAACTGACTGGAAGCAATGGAGGAGTAAACCTTTACGACATCACCGAAGCCGGTCGCCAAGCCCTGAAAGGCGGTCAGTGATGTCAGCACGAGACTACAAGCGAATTCTTATTATCGCTGGGGCAATAGTCGCCTTCATCGTTGCCTATAACAACTTTCCGCAAATTCACATCGGAGAGCGTGCGCAAGGCAGCTACGAGGATGGAAGCGCAACAGACGAGGATGTTTCGAAGGCAGTGCAGGAAGCACAGAAAGCCGCGGAGAAGGCAGGCCGTGTCGTGTCGCCGGAAAGTGAGTGAGCGGTGCCAGCTTACACCTACGCCGACACTGAACGATGGCTAGACGCTATTGCCGGTGTAATTGCATCATTTCCTGAGACCGAAGCGAAGCTGATTCCACTTTATGAACGGGTGGAAGTCATGCAGCGCAATCTCACTGCGAACGACAATATTCGCGACCGCATCAAATCACGGCTGCGTCGAACGGCAGCGTGAATTTTTCCATCTGTTCTTTTCGCCATTCCAAGGAACCGCCCGTGCCATATCGTGGGCGGTCAACTGTATGGCCCATCAGCATCCGGCGCAGTTCATCGTCCAGGCCCGCCTCTTTCATGCGATCCTCGAATGAGTGGCGAAGCGAATAGACGGTATAGCCGGCACCCTTCGGAAAAAGCTCGTTGTCCTTGAAATACTTATTCAGCGTCGCCGATAGCGTGTCTTCCTTGTTCTTGTAACGAGGGAAGCCATTCCGATGTTTCTTAAAAACCTCATGCGCTATGCCGACCAACGGCAGCTTGCGAACAGACGAAGCGGTTTTAATCTCACGCGGATCTGCAGCATCTTTCCGTGGCGCAATCAGGATATGCGGAACTTTGTCGGCCAAGAATATGTGCTCGGCCGTAATGTTGCAAAGTTCGCTTGGCCGACAGCCCGTTTCAATCATCGCTAGCACGATCCCGCGTGCCTCATCGTTCATACTGACGAGCGGGCCGTATGTCAGGAACTTGTCGCTGATCAACTGCGTCGGGATCGGTGGCCGTGACTTTTCAACCTTCTCTGCAAAGCTTAAATCGCGGAAAGGATTCGGACGATCCCTGTCGCCCATATGCTTGAAGTATTCAGCAAAGAGAACACGCATCCCGCCCATCATGCGATTGCCCATACTGGCGGATATCGGCTGCTTCCCTTTGGCTGGCTTCGTTATCATTTGTAGCCAAACCTTATAGAATTTCTGGGCGTCTTCGCGGGTTATGTCAGCGATTGCTTTATCTGAGACAATCTTCACAAAATGATCGATCGCCCGCTGCTTGTGCGCGCGCCAACGTTTCTTCTGGATTTCGCTCTTTCCAATCAGTTCATCAGGCGTAATTTCATCGAAGTAGATTTTCAACGCCTGCTTTACAGAGACCGACGGGATGCTTGCGGCTCCCACGGTTGCAGTGTCTTCAGCAGGATTCCCCGTGACGAGTTGTAAACGGCCAGCCAGCGCATCATCAGTCAGCAAAAGCAATTTTTCTGCTGGCACATAGGAAATGCCGATAGCGTCGGCTCGCTTAATGGCTGCATCATAAAAGGCGCGCGCTTTATCTCCGTCAGCTCCGGCCTTCAGCATTGACCAAAGTGCATCGTCAGCAGATTCGTACTCGTTGCGCTTCGTCATCGCGCGAGCCAGGTCATTTGTCTTTAAGCTGATCCTGACAATCGGGGCTCGGCCATCCTTGGACGCGACGTCCGTCGGCACTCGCCTGACGTATTGGTAGACGCCATCACGATCTTTCAAATAACGGTGCGGATCAGTTTTGATGCGATAACCAGCCATACAAGCATGATAACATACTGTGGCACACATTGTAGCGCATTTTGTAGCACAGTATGTATCACAAAATGGTACGTTTAAGATCGAACCAACAATAAAAATTCCGCCTAAGCGGTTGATATTGCTATATTATTTTTGATGAATGGCTGAAAGTAATGGTACGGTCGGTTGGAGTTGAACCAACGACCTCAGGAGCCACAATCCTGCGCTCTAACCAACTGAGCTACGACCGCGTACCTTTGCCGGATCAAGCGCCTCAGCGCCGCCGACAGGGGGTCACATACGGAGAATCGATCCATATTGCAAGCGATTATAGCGCTCTTTTTTCAGAAATTCCCAATTGTCTGATTCAATGTCGAATTCCACCCATATTCTACAGAGACTGGTAACCATTGCAGGTGGCTGGCTGTGAACAACCGAAATATCGGGCACAACCTGTAAAATTGCCATTCCGGCATTAACTAATGAAATAGAAAATCGGGCTCATACCGTATGGAAATATGGACCCGCGGCCTCAGTGAGCTTATTAACAGGCGGTTAATGGCTACGACGGGGCGGTCGAAAGAACAGATAAGGACCGGTATGTCTGGATCATACCCATTCATCGATATTGCCGCGCTGGACGCTATCCGCGAAGGCTTTGCCAAAGGCGACGCGCAGATCGTGCTGACACGCGATCTGTCGGCTGTGCTTTGGGTGAACGGCGCCGGAGCCAGACTGTTCGGCTTCGACCGTATCGAGGATATGATCGGCAG
>Ga0153948_1001089_pt1 | contig 14329 bp, 7 predicted proteins | sample TSNJ032MetaG_FD_104696 | JGI IMG/M metagenome (GOLD analysis project Ga0153948, IMG submission 104696) | Attine ant fungus gardens microbial communities from New Jersey, USA - TSNJ032 MetaG | ecosystem: Host-associated > Fungi > Mycelium > Unclassified | place: USA: New Jersey, Wharton State...
TCAATTTGTTATATGGTCCTTCAACGCAGTCTTTTAAGACTATCCGACTCATTGTTCCATGCGCACGACTCTCCATCCATACGTTTATAATTTATCTAATTGTGGATTATTTATATCACTGACGGTGGTAAATCAATTATGTAATATCATGATAATAGATCGACTTTCGAATCAATTCTAACAAGATGATCCCTGAGGCACCCATGTACAGTACTGTAGAGGACCTGTATTCTACCGCAGACTGCGACCGAGCATCGCGTTACAACGTAGGCTAAAAACAAACTACTAGATTATAACCATCCTAGTTCCCAGCCTGACAATCAAACGCACATCTTTCCCACTCCCTTCAAACACAAGTATTCTTGGTCTATGTTGAGCCGAGCGTCAACGGGTTAGGAAACGCTTGTAACAGATATTCATCCTTTCCTTGCCCTTGAGGCACACTTAGTAAGAGCGACATCCCCTTTTGACTTGGCCAGACGCAAACTCCTATCATATTTATCTTATGAACATAACTAAAATTGGTAACTCGATTTTCAGCGAAGCTTCGAAGCAGGGTCTGTTCAACGGTACTCCGACTTGCTTCTTTGCATTCAAACAGGCATGTGAAGGCGTGATTATTTATGCTTCGAGTGTAATTCAACATGTTCAATGAATGGCATACGACAGGGATTCATGCAGTAAGTCCCTATTCTATTAGCCTGGGATCGTCGGAAATAGCAAGTAATTCTAGAACCAGAATCCGCATGTCCGCAGGTAAGGAGTCAAGATCCCTCTCTATGCACGATCAATGGCGGCATCTATTACCAGGGGGGGCTTAGTAGTCCTGCAACCACATGTCAGGGCGTTGAAGCCTAGACACGAGGAAAGGACATCTACTCAGACACCACATTTCCCTTGTCTCTTACCGTGAGCTACTCCTCAACATAGGAAGAGGGGACAACTTAGATAGCCATCACCAGTAGATTATTTGTAAAAGAATCGGTATTCTCAGAAAAAAAGCCGATCCAGTGAAGGGATAATACATGGGTTCTTAATAATTAATGCACAGTCCATATTAGTAGACATAAATCAGACTGACAGCTTGAATGCCATCATTGAGCTCGTAGTTGGTATCGACCATTCATCCATTCAGTAGTGAAGGTTGAGAACCCACTGTCAAAAAACAGCATCATCAGTATCTATGAGAATCGCTTGCTGACACATGTGCTACTAGAGCACGATCTTTAGGGGTGGGGTACTGCAACACAAATAGCATCAAAAGGCATAGCACCACTTCATAGATGTTCCAGACACACATAAGAATTCATCTGGTCCGGAGAACTCCACTGAGCAAGATGTTGGTGGGTCATAGAGCGATAGGTTTGAGGAGCGGTAGTTCGTTGAACGGGACTGGGATAAGGGTCATAGCAAGATTGATAGGAAGCTTCTGTGATCATCGAGAACACATTGGAAGAGGGATTGTATTGTGAGGGGTATGTTGGAAGGGGATCGTATTGTGAGGGGTATGTTGGAAGGGGATCACTTGACCTGGGTATGTCCCTCAGTGGTGATTAGTTTATCATGGCATTATGATCATGGTATTGGACTTACATCGAAGGATATACGACGTCCAGGTCCGTTTGAATGGGTTGGAGTTGTAGATATGCATCACTAAGCCACGCTTAGAAAGTGTTTAGGATAGAGATAAGGGATATTTACTTTAGTCTCTTTCGTGTCGTAAGAGACATCAAATTGAGGTCAATATCATGTTGCTGATGATGACGCGGAGATGGCTCTCGAGTGGGAGGAGTGCCAGAACTTTCTGAGATGGAAGAATCAGTGGTGGAAGACCTTCCGTCGATGGAATTCTTCCGAGCGGAGGTTTTCTTTCGTGCAGGGACACCATTAGGCCAAGTGCACTAGAAAATTTTCAGTGTCCGTTGAATTGACTGTCGGGATGTAACTCACTTCTCTCTGGCCATGAGTACAGCGCATGCACTTCGGTTTTGTCTCATCGCACTAGATAAGTAGTTTAGTATCTCAATCAAATCAGACAGCTTCACAGTCGATGACTCACCTTAATCTTTTTGACTCGACATGTCAAACAACCCGTCTTACTGCGAGTGTACTTGGGACGTTTTCTGGGAGCAACTTCGGGACGAGGTGGTTCAACATGGTGAACATAGTTATGACCGATGGAAGGCGTCGAATAGTATTGCGCATGAGGAAAATATTGGAAAGCTGCAGGACTGAGATGAAGGTGTTAGTAACAATATGAGGAGGAAGCAGAAGCGAACAAACTATGAGATGCTGTCGGCCATGGACAAACAAAGAGGGAGAAGCCTTTGACTTCAGCGTTTTCGCGTAGCATTTATAAATGTTTGCGAATGACATTTTTGAACAAGACCTGGTGGTCACCAATCAGGGTAGATCACCGAGTTCATCAGATCTGGGGTCCCTGTAATTGTTGCATATCTTCCAAATTCCTAGGAGATGCCATGTATAGAGTGATCTTGTTTGTTCTATGAAAACAAAAGCTTCTCTTCACCCCATATATCAGGTACAGTCAGATTGTAGACTATAAATTCATCGGACGCGAGGAGTTTGGCTCCTTGATAAGTTCAAATGGCATGATTAATGAATTCGTGTCCATAGAGAAATTCCTAAACCCAATCGAACTCGACTCGCTCAGCTTGGGTCTTTTACCGGAGCCGTCGACTCGTTCCCATCAGTTATCTGGCTGAAAACCAAAAGACCAAGTAGCAACATCTAATAGATTACTCCGGGGTGACCAAAGCCTGGGGACAAAAATGGAGCTATCTCCGCCGAAATCCGGGAAGGCTCAAACAAAAATGGCTGACTTGATCGCAGAGTTTCACCACCTGACATGTGGAAGTGTTTTTACTTTGGCCTCGTCTTCTGCTGTCACATACGGTCCATTGACAACTCTGGATGAGTTTTGCTTCTGCCATTGATTTCTGATAAACGAGGGGCCAAACACGGCTACGGATACCACTCTCTGTAGCGGAGTATTTTTGGCCCCCATGATGCGATTGCTGTAAGAAGTCCGCCCCACCGAGGAAATCACCCTTTGATGACACCGAGGATTTCCCTTTCAATGCGTTTTTCTGCACATTGCACCAATAGGCCCATCATTCAGAGTCGCATGAGTTATATCGTATGGCACCCACTCCCCCCGATGGACAGGACATGAGCACTGAATTCTTACTCAGACCTGCAGTTAGTCTTCTGAACATTGACTTGGGACTTGAAGTATCAGATCATGGTGGCTGCAGGAGGAAAAGGCTGGAGCAAAGGATCAATGACCATACTCAGAGATGTCGCGGTACTGGTGAAATACAATTGTTGCTGTTGTGAGTGTTGGGCCGGCATGCTTATTATCGTTGGAATCCCTGATGTGAGGACCAGGGGTGACTATTCCTCTGCTGTTGAGCTTATGTACTTTCTGCAGATACTGGACCGTTCTCGCTTGGTCCGCTTAGCATAATTGCAGACATACCACAACGCATGTATCTTTTGTCGAGGCAAAGAAACTATCCGGGTGTGTTCCCAAAGCATTGTATTTGCGAGTAGTCTAAGCCCATCCTCGATAAGCTCGCGCCACCTCTGCTTAAACGAGCCATCAAATAAGGACTTGATTGTGTTGCCTTGACAAGGACCGAAAAATGAACACCTTTATCATGGCCGCAAGTATTGTGTAAGTAATGTATTCAGCAGAAAGGCATGTCCCTGATCCTAGGCAGGTTGTCGGATATCCGAATACTGACGCAATCCTGAAATTCTTGAAGCATACACCGGTTTGTTTTGACAAAAATGTCCACAATTTGTAACCACTGAGTGCTTAACCGCCACATCCCGCGGAGCGAAATGAAGATGTCCTCGCAGCTATTCAGTTGAAACTCTGGACCGTAGTTGATCTGTCGACAATGTTCCATTTTCCTAGCAACCCTCGTCTAGTTTGCTGTGCGACAGGCCATTTGGCAGAGAAGGCTTCATCATTGATACGCGTAGGATCAGACTTGTTGCTCAGGTAGAAGAGGGTATTTTCTGTGTCATGGTCATCTCATCATTTTTCTCTCCAACAGCTCGTCTGGAACTCGAAAAGTGCCTTGCGTCTGTTTGAATCAGTGAGCTTGCGCACACCTCCACGTCGAGATTGAGGCCAGAAATTTCAGATCTAATGGATCCCTGAAGTCAACGGAGAAGCAAATCACCTATTCGACAATCCGACAGCGATCCATTGTTTCCTAATTAATCTAAGGGAGCCAAGCTTTTCAGGAGGCACTCGTCGGGAAGGAGGACGATAATTTAACATTGAGACGTGGCTTGAAAAGCAGACTGTAGCCTGCAAGCTGGAATAGATATGATCGTCCCCGAGGAAGCAGGTGGTTCGGTAACTTACGCTCTACCAACAGTAAGGCGTTGGGTAGTATGCACCTGGTTCTCACATTAAAAATGGCACCCCTTCGCTACACAATGATGAACCAAATTGCCCCTTGCGCCATAATCAAAGGGCACGGGAACCATGAGTTTTGATGAGCTATACAGAAGTTCCATCTCTCAGACAGTGCGGAGATGAGAGAGGGAATCACCAGCTGTGAGACCTTTGTGGCAAGGCCCTGTCTTTTCCTGCTGAATAATCAGATAAAATATTCTTAGTTGGTCCGAATGATTTCCTCGGAGGCTTACTAGGACCCCGAAACTCATTTCCGATCTCGGACACAAAAGGGGATAACCAGTCGACTGTTACGATCCTGGTTGGTATATGGTATCAACCAGGTCGAAGACCTACCCTATGAACAACTACGGTATATGTGACAAAGGAACGTATTCTCGACCGCTTGTGTCAATATACTCTTGAACAACAAACTAATTTTGTTGTCACGAATGCAAGTGTCAATAGATCATTACAAGCGATATTTGTTGCTTACGAGTGGAAGCCCGGGCAACAAATCCTCCCATCTAAAGCAGCATCTGGTGGAATCACTGCGCTGAATACTGAACTTGTCGCTATCTGACTTGGCATTACCAAGGCTGCAAATATGGATGTCAACCACATCGTCAACATCACAAATTCTCTACCATCGGCTAGAAACGCTATCAATTACTCCCATCATTCAGGACAATCACTCGTCATCATCAAGTACCTCAAAGCTTTTTTTAATCGCATTTTCAAATTCCATTGAATCTTGAGATTGCCCGAGTAAAGCTAGGTGGTCTCTCTACATTAAAGTCAATGAAGATGCCAAAAAATATTCCTGTGTTTAACAACCACAATCCGTTCACTCCGCCCGATACACTAACTCGTTTATCGACCAATGGATCACATAACAAGGGCCATCATCTCTTGAACCTTAGGATTGACAGGGAAAAAAAACTCATTCGGCCATCATACCTCAAGGGAGAGGGAGGATGGTTAAAACGCATGGGTGTTTCTGTACCTCTATGCGCCAGAGCCACAAGAGCTATCCCAAATCACACTCCCATAGGAAATTATAAGAAGAGATTCATCTCAAACAGAACTCGTGTCCATGTGGCTTCGAGACTAAAGCCCACATAATAATAAACAATTGCCACCGGTTCACATACAAGCACGAAGACAGGATGATTTCGAAGAACTTGATTGCCTTTCTTACAGACAGTCCAACAGCGTTCGCATGGGCTAGCGTTTCTCATTAGGATGCGACAACTATTTTTTTCTTTTCTTTGTTTAGTAGGAATGATCGTAGAGTACCGTGTACTTTACCGCGGACTGCGATCGAGCACCGAGTTTTAAGTGTCAGAAAAGATCTAACATGCGAAACATTCAACAAGGTACTGGTGAATCTTATCCACTCCCTTGTCCTCAGTTTCTGTGCTATCACTTACGTCGAACAAGAACATGCGCCCTTGCATCCGACCTGATTAGATTGCCAAGGTGCGCCGCTGCATATAAAGAATATTATCAATACAAGCAAGGAACGAGCCATCTCAGCTGAGGATGCACTACGATCCAACAAAGTCGGAGATATCAAGATTCAGATCAGTGATGCAGACATTGTGAAACATCATTCTACTCTCCCTAGGAGTATGAAAAGGTGTTTTCATTTTACTGCATTTTGTTCAGCTGTTGTCAGTACAAGTCCCTGGATAATGGACAAAACCGGAAAATTCAGACCAAAAATCTGGGGAAGAGTCTATGACGAGGATCCCGCTGCATATGTAATTCCTTCCTTACATTGTTTGATTGGCTGCTCCGTGGTGTTCGTCTTCATCAGTACCGAGTACCGAGTGAAACACAATCACGCCTAAGGAACTGATAAGTCCATATTTTTTTGTACATTTCACAAAAATTTCTACATAATCCACGACCTTTTATCACTGTCAGCCTGGGGTAGGGTTTCTAGTACATACTGTATATCCAAACAGAAGCAGCGCTCGTTACGCAACAAGCAGATCATGAGTAACAACGGTGAAAAAAGTTGGACGACTGGGCTCAGGACGAGGGTATGCAAATATAGAGAATGGGTAACAAAGTGGCATCATGACCAGTAGTGTGGGATAGGAAATCTGTGTTGAGGTGAGCTGGACAGGGTCACTTGATCACAGCTCGCTATGATTTGATAGAGAAGATCCGGCACGGGTTGATGAGGGCCTGGATTGAGAACTTAAGATAAGATAGGGCCACAGCAAAAGATAATTTACTTACTGGTCGCTTGGTTTCCTCTTCGGCCAACCGTAAACCTCACTAATCCATTTAGCCATATCTCCTTCTTTTCTCATTTTCATCGTATTGACGATCCAAGGATGTTCCAGCATTTGCCCAGGGGCTGGACGATATTGTGGATCAACGACCAGACTTGTAGCAATTGATATCAACGCTGATAGGGAGGAATAAAAAGAACATACGCTTGTTTGATGAAATCCTTCATATCATGAGTCCACTGAACATTTGGTTCATCCTCGAGGCGGGGAGGCTGGATGTGAAACAATTAACTGAAATAGTCCTACTATGCTGAATTGGTATACCTCGTTTTGAGTGATATGAACCATCAGTTCAATAGGAGGTAGATCATTTGGGAAGGGAAATCGGTTTTGAACTAATTCGAGGAGAGTGATACCAGTAGACCATACGTCCGATCTAATTGTATATTTATCCCCAGATATCCTTTCCGGCTTGAGAAAACAAGATCAGTATCGATTTTACAATTGCAAAGTAAGAATACTGACAGCCATGTAAAAACTCGTGCCCGTAAAAGTATTCGCAAGCGAGTCCACGAGTTCCCCAGAGACACCAAAATCGCACAGTCTTACAATACCCTGATTTGTCAAGAGAATATTCGAAGGCTTGATGTCACGGTGTATAGTCTTTTTCCGGTGGAGATAAGCAAGCCCTTGAAGAATCTGAGCACAGAATGAGATTGGCAAGACACAAACTTGAACGTGGGCCGTAAACTCACTCCTTCAGCTAAGCGACCAGCAATCTTTTCGCCGACAATGGCGCCGTGGTCGCGAAGCCGTTTTCCGACTGCTTCTAAACTACCTCCCTCACAGTACTCCATGAGGATTTTGACCTCACTCGTGGATGGAGAGATGTAGGCACCATAAAAGCGAATGATATTGATGTGCTGAGTAGTGGTCATGATATGTACCTCACGCAACAGCTGCCTGGGCGCTTGGCGTGTAGTGATGGTTTTCCTCGCTATGATTTTTCCTGATCTCTTGTCTTTGACCTTGTGAACCGCGCCGCCAGCACCCTCACCCAATCTTTGTAGCTCCTCAATCACTTCATCCGACCAGTTACCAAGATTTGCAGCCGAAGGATCGGGCTCGAGGTCAGTGTCGTCCTGGGGGGAAAGAGGCTGAGTAGTCAAGTTGTCAATTCCTTTGATCAAGCTATCAAGACTGTCCAGAGGCTCAGAGGCGGTACGACTGGGCATAGTTGTGTCCCGGAAGGGCCGTAAGGTGGGCGCATCGTCTGGTGACCCGTAATCAGGGGGCTGGAAATCAGGCCCACCATTGTAGTAATCGATGGGGACAGTCTCATCAATTCTCAGTCGAAGACGACCAGGCTTCTGAGGAGCAGGTCTTTCAGAGGGCTGGAGATCAGGGTCGCCATTGTAGTAGGTGATGGGGGCAGTCCCATCAATTTTCAAGCGAAGACCAGGGGGCCTCTGAGGAGCAGGTCTTTCAGGTGACTTCAAACTAGGAGGGATGGAGGGTGCTGGGCGCTGTGAATTGTACACACTGGGCGACCCAGTCCTGATGGGACCACGGGGACCGGCTGGTCGTGAGACGCCGGGCCTCTCCATCCTTTGCCTTGGATGAGAGGATGTAGAGGATGAGACTATGGACGACAGTATGGTAACTTGTGGAAGCTCAGTGGCACAACGACAGACGTGGACAAGAGTATAAGGGTATGACCAATCTATCATTTGTCCTTGTTTTGTCATCACTTCTTTCTTTCTTTCTTCTTTCTTTCTCTGACCTCATGACCTCCGACTCCCCCCGTTCTATATCTTCAAGCGTGTCATCCACGTCTTCCACGCCCACTGCCGCTCGCAGGCGACCTGAGGCGTTGCGACTCACACATATTGGGTGCGTTTTTATGCTTCACCGTCTGGGACACTCATTCACCTCCGTCCCAGTATTGACCCTAGCGAAATCATTGGCAAAGTCCTTCGGAGAGCCCGACAGTCTTCTACGCATCCTACGATCACTCTTGACTTCGCGGATCATACTACTATTCAGGTTCTTGTCGACGGCTATGATCCCATTCATCGCGGCATCCCCAAGCAGCTCGAAATGGACGATGGCCTTGACGCTATCCTTTCCGCTAACACGTCCCTTGACCTCGAGGTCATAGACTGCGCGTTTGTTACACTACACGACGTTGCATTTGACTGCAAGTATACCCGATATTCATCAAATTCAGTTTCTTGGGAACAAAAGTACCTTGGTCTCGCCCTCAAATTCTCGGAGAAGAACCCGCGTTGGCACTGCATATGGGCTTGTATGGAGGAGCGCCACGAAAAGCTGCCCACCTGTGTCTTTCGTAGTTATGATGATGTTTACTTGGAAAAGCTCCACCGCACTCCGAGGAAAAAAAACAAGCGGTCAAAATCTTCACGTCAGGATATTCCACTATAGGCTCCTTTGGTTGGGTACGTGTCCTTGCGCAGCAGAGAAGTCTGGTCTCATAATCGAGTTTATTGCAGATTGCCTTGTTCATATCTGCATCTGCCGCCTACACTATCTAATTTGTACTCATAGGACCTCGTTTTCTGCAACCTAACTTTGCTATATGCCAGGAGCTTTCCTATTACAGCTAGCTGCTTCGTACTTGCCTTGCACTGCTATTCTTGCTGCATTCTCTATGTACCCGTCTCTTCAAAAGCTAGCGTGCTGTCAAATACCCTGTATTCCTTCTTCAAAGCATTTGATGCCCTTTAATATATTATCATTGCTCCGATGTATGTTCCCCTCAAATTTGTCGTAGATGATCACGACTGGGTTTTATCTGTCGTTTCCTATGACTAAATCATTTCAAAGCCATCAGGATGCAATTTAGCTTTATTAATGCGCTCCTTGAGCTCCTTGATGCCACTCACTGTATTCCGCAGCTATCGGACGGATTGTCAGTCGGTCACTTGAAAAAGCAAGAGTCTAATCACATCGTGACGACCAATCAGCTTGTGAACACATCCATAGACAGTTGCGATCAACCAAAGTACTAGTTACCACTATCAAAGCTAGCAACCCTTTATTGACAAGGCCATTTAATTTTGCGGCATGATCATTACTTATTTCTCAACCATGTCCGCTTCCTTGATATGAAACGGACCACGAAGACATGTCTAAAAGTATCAACATAACATCCCAACACATTGGCATCTCCCGGTTGTTTAATTCAGGTGGGCCAGTTAATTACTCGGTCCAACAGGTGGCGATATGTTGACCGATATGGTCTCTGCCAAAATCAACTAGGAGATTCTGCCAAAAGATGAGTGTCCCTAGCTGATTTCTGAGACAAACTTTGCACGGGAATGCGGCGCTAGCTAATTTCAGCTCCAGATTTACGGGCGTTGATTTTGTGAATCAGGAGACTATACGAGGAAAGAAGCCAATTCTCATAGTTGCTAGTGTGAAAATGGAACAATGCCCGAGACAGGCAGGTTGTCAAGATGTTCGGACTATCTTTCCCATTATCTCGGGCTCTCGGTGCGTACGAAATTCGAGTCGAGCAGAAACTGAAGCAACACCAAAACTTTGGCGCCGGTGAATCTCTCGCGCGATTCACGGCATTGTCTAAGAAGCACTAGAACAAGCATCCCGTCTCCCAAAAGATAGCTTACAGACGTCTTCAATGATTCCTATAGTACACTGATTACAATTTGAGGGTCCTCATGCGCTGACCCATCCCCGATCAAGCGACGCATATTGACGGGCAAAAACAAGGCAATGTTCCAGACCATGTCCAAACATAGATCTGAGAGTATGTCGAGTTCGCAAAATTGACTCCAACATGGACCGGTGATGACCTTGCGAGTAGTGACTTAGAACGCCTGTACAATTTCCGAGGAGCAATTTGAACAAAGATAACATGAGGCCACGGAATTCAGGAGTGGAGACCAATAATTTCATGTATGAGTCATCATAAATGGAGTTGAAGTGGTCCCAAGAGCAAACGTAAAGACCTACAAGCTGTACTCACAGGAATTACAAATCACAGTTGGGGCGGTTTGTGTATCGAGAGGGTGATATCACTTGGCACAGGAGGTGATCCTATCCCACGCTTTGTTTGGCTTTTCATCTATGTCGACAATAACAACTGAGACATCCCCTCGTATATCCTTCGCGTCAATCACGCCCAACAACCTTGGAACTGTTCGTAAACTCAACTCAGTCCTCTTCCCAATTAAGTATAGTGAAAAATTCTATCGTGACATCCTCAAACCAGAGCTGGAAGAGTTCTGCAAGCTCAGTGCGGACTTCCAACATCATTACTACCACCTTCACTGACAGAATCATTTCAGTCTATTTTAATGACATCCCAGTATGTCGTCCATCTTTCATGGCTTGTATCTATCATGTACCTCTGTTGCGAAGGTTGGAATCATATGCTGCCGGATAGAGAATAAGGATGATCAGACAAGTTTGTATATCATGACCATGGGCGTCTTGGCCGTAAGTCGATTATCTCCCTCAAAGGTGCAAGCAGACCCCTGATTAACCCAAATAAGCCATACAGATCCCGAGGCCTGGGGTCACAAAGCCTTCAATCAGTACTCGAGACCGCGGAAAATCATACTAAGCCCAAATTCTCAAAAGTCTACCTCCATGTACAAGTGTCCAATGATCTAGCCAAAGCCTTCTATGAACGCCATGGATTCATAGAAGTGAAAATACACGAGGGCTATTATAGGAGAATCGATCCTCATGACGCCTGGGTGCTCGAGAAAATACTTTGAAGGTCGAGCTGAAGAAACCATTGAAGGTCGATACAAACCATGCAGGTGTGCGCATAATTATATAGATGTTTCTATGTAAAGTACAATAGTTACAGATATCCAAGCTGAAGATATTAACCGAATTTTAGATGGTCTATTGAACAGTTCATGAAGACCATGGCTCCTCCGGCTTGCCGCATGCCTTGACAAGCTTGACAAGTATATCAGCGATTGCTTACACTATGTGTAATTCCTCTCACCTGATGACGCTTTAGTGCATCTTTTCTCGTGAAGGTTTTCCCGCAGCCTCCATTACAGAAATAAGGCTTTTCGCCAGAGTGTGTCTCTCTGTGCCTCTTGAGATCATGTTGGCGATTAAATGACAATGTGCACAAGTCACATGAAAATGGGCGTGAGGGAGATGCTGAATATTGGGATGGCGATGTTGGCGCTGGTGTCAGAGGAATTTGAGGTGGATATTGCGGTGACGTCTGATAAGATGTCGGGCTCGACGGCTGCGAAATGTATGCATCCTGTATTTGAGAGTAGGACCTCTCCTGTGTTCGCCCCTCCAATGATGAATACTGTGAATAGGCATAAGACTGTGAAGCCGACCGGCCATAGGTCGTGGGATAGGAACGCGTTGATTGTGGTTGGTGGACTGATGGATGATGAGTGTGGCGTTGGCCGTGTAAAGTGGCGTTATCTTCAGAAGCGTGGCTCGGGGTAGATGAATAAGCATGGTACCCTGCAGTCAAGGCATTTGTGTGGTTATTTGAGTTCGAATAGTACGAGGACGAATAGCCTTCGCCTCTGGTCGATGAATGGATTTCCCCATCGTAGATCTGGCCCATTGTCTGAGCAGAAGCCGAAGGCGCAATGCCCTGATATTCGACAGGGGAATAATTGGCTGCAGGAGGATAAGGTGCAGAAATGTTGGTCCAATGCATACTTGAGTATTGGTAGGATCGACGGTCAGCCATAGACAACTCGAATAGAATGAGAGTTTTCCGCCCAGATCCCGGCATAAATATCTCGAAGAAACGGGCGCTTGAATCTCCGTTTTCGTCGCCAGGTTTTGGTTGTATTGCCAAGGCTGGTCATCAACTAGTTCTGCAGTCAAGTATGTGTACCTGACTTCAATTTGATGTCCTCGACGTCAAATCGCGACCTGTCGTTTGCAGATACCCCGTCTCCATGTTAATTTGGGTCCGGAATTGGTTAGTTCAAGAGGGCGCAGCCGCTATTTTTTCTGAATCCAGAACGAGATATACAATGCTTGAAGTCATCATTCGGAGATTTCCCGTCTCCCATCAGTATATGGGAATCCCCACACAAGTGCGTCATGAACTGCACCCCGGGAGAGATGCTGACTCTGTTGACCCGAGGACCGCATTACTGGCCACCAATCACTGCTTTATCGTGGTTTATCGATGGGGAGCACGGTTCTTGAGTCAGACAATTTACCAAACAGCCAAGCTACCCTTTGGATCAAATATAGAAGTATTACCTTATTGACGTGGCTTCACTACCCAATACGTTCCTGGTCATTCACAAATAGTAGCTTCCATAAACTGTCTCGTGTTCCAGGAATAACTGTGCTGGGCGTTCGGCGCATGCTAACAGTAAAAAGGCAATGTGAAGAGCTTGAATAGAAATCGTCTTTGGAACGACAGGACGTAAATTTTTATCGGCTCGAAACAATGATGGGATAGGTACTGATGCGTCACTTGATTCTGCAGTGTGCCGTACCTTGATGCGTAATATGATCAACGATCCAAGGGTTTCAAATGAATAGCAAACAGGTGCCAGAAGGTTACCGAACAAGATTTCCCTTACCGCAGTTTCAGGGTGGCAGTGCTATGTGCCAAAAACACTCTGCTCCATAGATCGCTACCGCCAAAACCGTTAGACACGAGATAGTCTGTCTGTCTATCATCCTTTCTCATTTCGTATCTGTACTATTGAACTAAAACCAAGCTAGTGCTATAAAAATGGCCTCGTAAAGATCTAAGGTGACTCATCATTGAATATAATATGGTAATTGAGTGACATCATGTCAAACTAGTATTCAGTATTCAGTAATCTAATCGTTCGTCCAGCCTTCCGTGAATCGGATTTGGATACAATCACGTCGCAATGGTCCATCATTGATCGATCAGCATGTTCACTATTTAGCCAGGCTCAACCTACGCTCAACCTACGAGAACGTCTCGGGGCCAGTCTATTCAACCAATGTTGTACATTACCTCCGTCGGTCCTTGATCGGCTGTTTGGAGAACGTTAATCTGTTGGGAGGCAGAGGTTCAAGAGTCTTAATTGGATCAGTTTGGGGCTGATCGTTCAATTGTATTGTAACCTGAAATTAAACAGACACTTATCAGTGGGGTTTTGTCCACTCACGGTAGCGAGCAATCACCAGGCAACCGTTACTTACGTGACTTTTTGCAAGAGGAAGAACGTATTTTCCGCTTGCGAAGCCAGGTACTATGAAGTGCATTGGTAAATTCTTAAGGACAGGCAAGCAACTGTCAGCCAGTGATGAGTAATTGCGTCTCGCTCCAAACAAGCGTGCTAAACAGTGCAGCTGATTGATTTCGTTGTTCTGAAGAAATTTCAAAATACAGGGTACCATTCAACGGGACGGAGCAATCGTTTCTTAAAAATATCCCTTAAATAGCTCATCTCCAAGTTCTTATTTCTGTTTGTCCAATCTATAAGATCCATCGACCAGATATGGATGCCCGGTCGATTTCTTCCGTCAGTATATATCATGAGTGAGGAAGTACCCTGCGAATTATTCCTTGTTTGGCAATTGTATACTAGGCTCAGGCTATGTTTCAATGTCAAACGTTTCTCAAACATAACAACCTAGATTTTACGCTGTTGAATGACGA
>Ga0153948_1001093_pt1 | contig 14288 bp, 11 predicted proteins | sample TSNJ032MetaG_FD_104696 | JGI IMG/M metagenome (GOLD analysis project Ga0153948, IMG submission 104696) | Attine ant fungus gardens microbial communities from New Jersey, USA - TSNJ032 MetaG | ecosystem: Host-associated > Fungi > Mycelium > Unclassified | place: USA: New Jersey, Wharton State...
CGGCATCCTCGCCGGGCCCGGGCACTTCTACGGCGACTCCTTCCCCGAGCACGTGCGGCTGTCGCTCACGGCGACCGACGAGCGGATCGCCGCGGCGGCCTCCCGACTGCGCGCTTTTGGAGACTCCCTCTAACGCGATGCGGTCCGCTTTGCGTGATGCGACAGTAGCCGTGCGCGTTCGTTAGGCTGTACCCGCACGAATGATTGCAGCGCTGCCACGATCGGCGCGCGTGGTTATGCCCGTACCCAAGACCTGGAGGCGTTGTGACTGGACTCGGCACCGAGAATGCACCGGCGGAGCGTGTCGGCTCCACCGATGGCGAGGCGGCCGTCGCCGAACTGCGCTACCCGGGCGGTGTCGCCGAGTTCCCCATCCTGCCGAGCACGTCCGGCGCGTCGAGCATCGACCTCTCCAGCCTCACCAAGCAGACCGGGCTGACCAGCCTGGACTACGGCTTCGTCAACACCGCGGCGACGCGGTCGGCGATCACGTACATCGACGGTGACCAGGGCATCCTGCGCTACCGCGGCTACCCGATCGAGCAGATCGCCGAGAACTCGTCCTTCCTCGAGACGGCGTGGCTCCTCATCCACGGCGAGCTGCCGACGCCGAGCGAGCTGGCCGACTTCGACGAGCGCATCCGCCGTCACACCCTCCTCCACGAGGACCTGCGCCGCTTCTTCAGCGCCCTCCCGCACGACGCGCACCCCATGTCGGTGCTGTCGAGCGCCGTCTCCGCGCTGTCGACCTTCTACCAGGACTCGCTCAGCGTCTCCGACCCCGAGCAGGTCGAGCTCTCGACCATCCGCCTGCTCGCGAAGCTGCCGGTCATCGCCGCGTACGCGCACAAGAAGAGCCTCGGCCAGGCCTTCCTGTACCCGGACAACTCGCTGAGCTTCGTCGACAACTTCCTGCGCCTCAACTTCGGCACCCTCGCCGAGCCGTACGAGGTCAACCCCGTGCTGTCGCGTGCGCTCGAGCGCCTCCTCATGCTCCACGAGGACCACGAGCAGAACGCCTCCACCTCGACCGTCCGCCTCGTCGGCTCGACGCAGGCCAACCTCTTCGCCTCCGTCTCGGCCGGCATCAACGCTCTCTACGGCCCGCTGCACGGCGGCGCCAACGAGGCCGTGCTCGACATGCTCGCCGGCATCCGCGACTCGGGCGAGAGCGTCCAGAAGTTCGTCGAGCGGGTCAAGAACAAAGAGTCCGGCGTCAAGCTCATGGGCTTCGGCCACCGCGTCTACAAGAACTTCGACCCCCGCGCCAAGCTCGTCAAGCAGTCGGCGGACGAGGTGCTCGCCGCCCTCGGCGTGCACGACCCGCTCCTCGACATCGCCAAGGAGCTGGAGGAGGTCGCCCTCGCCGACCAGTACTTCATCGACCGCAAGCTGTACCCCAACGTGGACTTCTACACCGGCGTGATCTACAAGGCGATGGGCTTCCCGACCCGGATGTTCACCGTCCTCTTCGCGATCGGCCGCCTCCCGGGCTGGATCGCCCACTGGCGCGAGATGAACCTCGACCCCGCCACCAAGATCGGCCGGCCGCAGCAGCTCTACACGGGCAGCCCCGAGCGCTCCTGGCCGACCAGCCGCTGAGCGCCGGCGGGGCGCGAGCGGGCGCGCGCCCGCGCGCGCTCCGTGGGCTGGCGCTCTCGCGCTGCTGCTCCCGCGCGACCCGTGGGCTAGCGCTCTCGCGCTCCGGCTTCGGCGCGCCCTGTGGATGAGCGCGGCTCACTCGTCGCGACACGCCCTCGTGCGTGTGCCGCGCGCCGCGAGAAGGGCGTGTTGCGACCGTTCGCGGGTGAGCGGTGCGGGAGGGTGCCGCGAAGGCGGTGCGTCGCCCCGCACGCACGTTCCCGCGCGCACTGTGGATGAGCGCGGCTCACTCGTCGTGACACGCCCTCGTGCGTGTGCCACGCGGCGCGAGAAGGGCGTGTCGTGACCGTTCAGCGGCTGCGCGCGCCGCGCGCCGCGCGCCGCGCGCTCAGCGCGACGACGGGCGCAGCGTCAGCGTCTGCGTGGCGGCCGCGGCGATGGCGGTGCGGCTGAAGGGCCAGGGGAGGGTCTTGTTCACGGCCCAGAGGTCGGTCTGGTCGGCGTAGTGGGGGTCGAAGGCGTGGCCGGAGGAGCCGGCGAGGTTGATCCAGCGGCTGCGGTCGAAGTCCGCCAGGTCGACGATCATGCGCATCGACGGGACGCGGTCGGCTCCGTAGCCGACGGATGCGTCCCACCCGGTGGCGTCGACGACGCTTGACCCGCCGCCGACCGGGTAGGGGCCGCGGTTGAGCAGCCACTCCACGGGCGCGATCCCGGAGCTGCCGAGGCTGGCGTTGGTCAGGGTGAGCGTGTGGATGCGGTCCCAGCGCCAGTGCGCGGGGTCGTCGCCCATCAGTGAGCGCGCCTCGGTCCAGGCCTGGTCGGCGGCGCGGGCGATCATGCCGTTGCGGTCGCTGATGCCGAGGTCGGAGTCCGCCCACCAGGCCGAGTCGGGCTGGGTGACGAGGTTCTGCACCACGGCGAACCAGCGGTCCCCTCCCGCCGGCTGGGCGGACGCGGGGAGCTTGCGGCCGAAGGCGTCGTGCAGGAGGTTCTTCCAGAACACGTTGAAGTAGGCGGCGGCGGCGCTGTCGGCGTCGTCGTGGAAGTCCCAGCCGGCGAGCAGCGCGGCACCGCGCGCGGCCCCGGAGCCCGGCTCTGCGGCCTCGCCGGCGGTCCGCAGCAGCGGGACGAGCGTGGCCGCGTTCGCATCGTAGGTGTCGCCCTGGATGGCGGCCATCTGCGCGGCGGTGATCTTCGTGCCGGCGGCGACGAGCGCCTGCACTCGCACGGCGATCTGGTTGGCGCGGTAGCCGTACTCCCAGTCGCGGGTGATCATGACGGGGTAGTCGGGGCCGACCGCGGCGTTGTTGGCGGTGACGATGTACCCGCTGGGTGGGTCGAGCACCGACGGGAGCTGGTCGTACGGGACGGTGCCCACCCAGCCGTACTGACTCGTCCAGCCCGGAACGGGCACGGTCCCGTCCCCGGCGGCCCGGATCGGGACGGAGCCCGGCGCCTGGTAGCCGATGTGACCGTCCACGTCGGCGTAGACGAGGTTCTGCGACGGCACCTGGAAGTCCGCGGCCGCGGCGCGGAAGCTCGTCCAGTCGGTGGCGGTGTCGAAGGCGAAGATGGCGCCCGCGGTGGGGCCGGGCGTGAGCGCGGTCCACTCCAGCGAGAGCTGGTACTCCTGCGCGGGCACCCCCAGCTTGCCGGCCTGGTCCTTCGCGATCGCCGCGTAGTCGTCGCTGAGATCGGTGATGAGCGGACCGTGGCGGGTGGAGCGGATCGTGAGGTCGACATCCTTGCCGCCCGCGACCCTGATCGTCTCGTGGCGGATCTCGAGCGGCACCTGCGCGCCGTCGTACTCGTAGGTGTCGCCGGTGACCTTCTCGACGTAGAGGTCCGCGACGTCGGGGCCGAGGTTGGTGAACCCCCAGGAGACGCGGTCGTTGTGCCCGATCACGACGCCGGGGAACCCGGAGAACCCGAAGCCGCTGACGTCGAACGGGCACTCCGCGTTCACGGTCGCGCAGTGCAGCCCGACCTGGTACCAGACCGACGGCATGGACGCGCCGAGGTGCGGGTCGTTGGCGAGCAGCGGCTTGCCGGTGGCGGTGAGGGCGCCGGAGACGACCCAGGAGTTGGAGCCGATGTCGCTGCCGGCCGGACCCATCAGGCGGGGGAGGGACTCCAGGCTGGCCGACACCTGCTCCAGCTGCGCGCGATAGTCCGCGGGCGGTGCGGCGGCGAGCGCCTGCGCGTCCGTCCCGTTCGACGCGGCGGCCCCGGCATCCGCCGCGGAGGCGGTGCTCGGGGTGTCGGGTGTCGTCCGTGCCGGGTCCCCGCCGCCCTCCGCGGTGATGGTCGGGTGCGCCGCGTAGTCGTAGCCCGGGTGGAGGTCGGCGATCTGCTGCGGGGTGAGGGAGGCGGCCAGCAGCCCGCGGTCCACCTCCTCTTCCAGATTGGAGCGGAGGTCCCACGCCATCGCCTTGAGCCAGGCGATGGAGTCCGCCGGGGTCCACTTCTCCGGCTTGTAGTCGGGGTTCTGCAGGCCGAGCACGGCGTACTCGACGCTCAGCTCGGCCCCGGAGTGCGCGGCCAGGTACGCGTTCACCCCGTCGGCGTAGTCCTGGTAGTAGCGGAGCGCGGTCGGGTCGAGGAGCTTCACCTCCTGCTCGGCGACGCGGCGCCAGCCGAGGGTGCGGATGAAGGTGTCGGTCGGCACCTGGCTCGCGCCGAACATCTCCGAGAGCCGGCCCGCGGTGACGTGCCGGCGGAAGTCCATCTCCCAGAACCGGTCCTGGGCGTGCACGAATCCTTGCGCGCGGAAGAGGTCGTCCGCGGTGGAGGCGACTATCTGCGGGATGCCGGCGCCGTCGCGGTAGACGGTCACGGGCTTCTGGAGGCCGGGCACGTCGAGCGATCCGGAGGTCTGCGGGAACGAGCGCGTCACGGTCCAGAAGCCGACGCCGCCGGCGATCGCCGCCGCGACCAGGAGCACGGCCAGGATGCCGCCCACGGCGCGCAGGACCCGATGGTGCCGTCGCAGTCTGGGGGTGTCGTCGCCCACGTCCCTCCTCGTGCTCGGTGCCTTCCTTGGACCCTAACGCACGCCGGTGACGTGGCGGCAGCGGGTCAGCGGGCCGTGAGCGCCGCCCACGCCATCCGCTCCAGGACCGGGCGCACGGCGGCCGCGTCGGCGTGCGCCGAGCCGACGCGGGCGGAGTGCGGGGTGGAGTTGATGAGCCCGAAGGTCGCCTGCACGCGCACGCGCAGCTCGTCCGGGGCGAGGGAGGGGTGGAGCTCGCCGAGCACGCGGGTCCATAGGTCGACGTAGCGGCGCTGGAGGCGGCGGACCTCGCGCCGGTCGTCGCCGGGGAGGGCGTCGAGGTCGCGGTCCTGCACGCGGATGGTGTCGGGCGCGCCGAGCGCGAAGTCGACGTGGAAGGCGATCAGGGCGCGGAGGGCGCCGGCCGCATCCCCGCTCTCCTCCTGCACGGTCGTGCCGCCGTCGAGGAGCCCCTGGCTCACGTCGACCAGCAGGGCGGCGAGCACCGCCTGCTTGGAGGGGAAGTGCCGGTACACGGCGGGGCCGCTCACGCCGACCGCCGATCCGAGGTCTTCGATCGAGACCCCGTTGTAGCCGCGCTCGGCGAACAGCCCGGCGGCGGCGTCGAGCAGGGCGGCGCGGCGGTCGGCCTTGGCGCGGCTGCGCTGGGTGGGCCGGCCGGGGGCGTCGAGATCGGTCATGCGGTCTCCCGAGAGGGTGGACATTTCGGTTAATGAACACTAACCTAAAACTGGGTTAGCGACCACTAACCGAATGTCGACGACGACAGGGAGCACGATGCCCGCCACCACCACCCAGCGCGAGCTGGTCGCCGAGCTGCGCGAGCGCCTCGCCGTCGCGGCGGCGGGCGGCCCCGAACGTTCCCGCGAGCGCCACGTCGCCCGCGGCAAGCTGCTCCCACGCGACCGCATCGACACCCTCCTGGACGAGGGCAGCCCGTTCCTCGAGGTCGCGCCGCTGGCCGCGACGGGGATGTACGGCGACGAGAGCCCGGCCGCCGGTGTGATCGCCGGAATCGGCCTCGTCCACGGCCGGCACGTGATGGTCGTCTGCAACGACGCCACGGTCAAGGGCGGCACGTACTACCCGATGACGGTCAAGAAGCACCTGCGCGCGCAGGAGATCGCGCTCGAGAACCGCCTCCCGTGCATCTACCTCGTCGACTCGGGCGGAGCATTCCTGCCGATGCAGGACGACGTGTTCCCCGACCGCGACCACTTCGGCCGCATCTTCTACAACCAGGCCCGGCTGTCCGCGGCGAAGATCCCGCAGATCGCCGCCGTGCTCGGATCGTGCACCGCGGGCGGCGCCTACGTCCCGGCGATGAGCGACGAGACGGTGATCGTGCGCAACCAGGGCACGATCTTCCTCGGCGGCCCGCCGCTGGTGAAGGCGGCGATCGGCGAGATCGTGACGGCCGAGGAGCTGGGCGGCGGCGACCTCCACGCCCGCACCTCCGGCGTCGTCGACCACCTCGCCGAGAACGACGAGCACGCGCTCGCGATCGTCCGCGACATCGTCGCCACGCTGCCGCAGCCGGCGGCACCGGCCTGGGAGGTCGTGCCCGCAGAGGAGCCCGCCGTCGACCCCTCCGACCTCTATGACATCGTGCCGGTCGACGTCCAGGCGCCCTACGACGTGCACGAGGTGATCGACCGGATCGTGGACGCCGGGGGGCTGCACGAGTTCAAGCCCGAGTACGGCACGACGCTCGTCACCGGCTTCGCCCGCATCCACGGCCACCCGGTCGGCATCGTCGCCAACAAAGGGGTGCTGTTCAGCGAGTCGGCGCTCAAGGGCGCGCACTTCATCGAGCTGTGCGACCAGCGCGGCATCCCGCTGCTGTTCCTGCAGAACATCTCCGGCTTCATGGTCGGCCGCGACTACGAGGCCGGCGGCATCGCCAAGAACGGCGCGAAGATGGTCACCGCCGTCGCCACCGCCCGGGTGCCCAAGCTCACCGTGGTGATCGGCGGCTCGTTCGGCGCCGGCAACTACTCGATGTGCGGTCGCGCGTACTCGCCCCGCTTCCTCTGGATGTGGCCGGCCGCGCGCATCTCGGTGATGGGAGGGGCGCAGGCGGCGAGCGTGCTCGCGACCGTGAAGCGCGACCAGCTCGAAGGCGCCGGCGAGGAGTGGAGCGCCGACGACGAGGCCGCGTTCCGCGCCCCGATCGCCGAGCGCTACGAGGAGCAGGGCGACCCGTACTACTCGACCGCCCGGCTGTGGGACGACGGCGTGATCGACCCCGCCGAGACCCGCACCGTCCTGGGCCTCGCGCTCGACGTCTGCTCCCGCAGCCCGCTGCCCGACACGGCCTTCGGGCTCTTCCGGATGTGACCGCCATGACCGTCCCGTTCTCCTCCGTGCTCGTCGCCAACCGCGGCGAGATCGCCTGCCGCGTCATACGCACCCTGCGCCGCCTCGGCATCCGCTCCATCGCGGTCTACAGCGACGCCGACCGGAACGCCCCGCACGTCGCGCTCGCCGACGTCGCCGTGCGGCTGGGCCCGGCGCCCGCCCGCGAGAGCTATCTCGACGTCGATGCGATCGTCGCGGCCGCCACCGCGACCGGTGCGGGTGCCGTGCATCCCGGCTACGGGTTCCTCTCCGAGAACGCCGAGCTCGCCCAGGCCTGTGCTGCCGCCGGCGTCGTCTTCGTCGGCCCGGGCGTCCACGCGCTGGAAGTCATGGGCGACAAGATCGCCGCGAAGCGCGAGGTCGAGTCGCACGGCGTGCCGACCATCCCGGGCATCGCGGAACCGGAGCTCGACGACGATGCCCTGATCGCCGCCGCCCGGCGGATCGGCTTCCCGGTGCTGGTCAAGCCGTCCGCGGGCGGCGGCGGCAAGGGGATGCAGGCCGTGCGCGACGCGGCCGACCTTCCCGAGGCGCTGCGCACCGCCCGGCGGGTCGCCGCCTCCGCCTTCGGCGACGACACCCTCTTCCTGGAGCGCCTCGTCGACGCGCCCCGCCACATCGAGGTGCAGGTGCTGGCAGACACGCACGGCACGGTGGTGCACCTCGGCGAGCGCGAGTGCTCGCTCCAGCGCCGCCACCAGAAGGTGATCGAGGAGGCGCCGTCGCCCCTCCTCGACGGCGAGACCCGGGCGCGGATCGGCGCGGCGGCGTGCCGCGTGGCCGAGAGCGTGGACTACGTCGGGGCCGGCACTGTCGAGTTCCTCGTCTCGGCGGAGGCGCCGGACGAGTTCTTCTTCATGGAGATGAACACCCGGCTGCAGGTCGAGCATCCCGTCACCGAGCTGGTCACCGGGCTCGACCTGGTGGAGTGGCAGCTGCGCATCGCCGCGGGGGAGCCGCTCGGCTTCGCGCAGCGGGACGTGCGCCTGGACGGGCACGCCGTCGAGGCCCGCGTCTATGCCGAGGACCCCGACTGGGGCTTCCTCCCCGGAGGCGGTCGCGTCCTCGCGCTCCGGGAGCCGACCGGGGAGGGCGTCCGCGTCGACAGCGGGCTCGCGGCCGGGCTGGAGGTCGTCACCGAGTACGACCCGATGCTGTCGAAGGTGATCGCCTGGGGCGAGGACCGTCCCTCCGCTCTGGCCCGGCTCGACGCCGCCCTCGCGCGCACCAGCATCCTGGGCGCGACGAACAACGTGGGCTGGCTGCGCGACCTGCTCGCCGACCCGGAGGTCGTGGACGGGACGATGGACACCACGCTCATCGACCGCCGGCACTCCGAGCGCGAACCCGCGGCGTCGTCGGTCTCTGAGGTCGTGCTGGCGGCGCTGCTCGCTCATCGTGCCCGGGAGGCCGTCGCCCCGCACAGCGCCGGTGCGCTGTGGTCCGCGCCCTCGGGCTGGCGGATGGCGAGCCCCCGCCCGGTGTCGTACGACGTGGACGGGATGACCGTCGCGGTCGCCGACGACGGCGCTCGCGTGCTGCTCGGCGACGCGGAGCACACCACCGAGCTCACGGTGCACCGCGGCCGCGACGGCGAGCCGGACCACGCCCTCCTCACCCTCGACGGCATCACGGCCGGATACGACATCGCGCTGGACGGCCCCACCCTCTGGCTCGCGAGCGGCGGACGCACCCGCGGCCTGCGGCTGCGCACGCGGGAGGAGCGGCTGGCCGAGGCGCTCGCCGCGGTCGAGCGCGGCGACGCGGCCGCGCATCCCGAGCTGCGCTCGCCCATGCCCGGGACCGTCGTGGCCGTGCCGGTCGCCGACGGGGACACCGTGGCGGCGGGGGACACCGTCGCCGTCGTGGAGGCCATGAAGATGGAGCACCGCCTCCTCGCCCCGATCTCGGGCGTCGTCCGCGTGCAGGTCGCCACCGGCGACCTCGTGCGGCTCGATCAGCTCGTCGCCCGCGTCGACGCGACACCATCGCCCGACGACGCGGAACCCCATGGACAGTCACCACGAGAGACAGGAACCCCATGACCATGCAGATGACCGGGCGGACCGCCCCCGCCGCCGACACCGACGTCGCCGGCTTCGAGCTCACCGCCGAGCAGCGCGCCCTGCGGGACGAGGTGCGGGAGTTCGCCGACACCGTCGTCGCGCCCGCCGCGTACGAGTACGACACCAAGCGCAGCCTCCCGTACGGCATCATCGCCGAGATGGGCCGGATGGGGCTGTTCGGGCTGCCGTTCCCCGTCGAGTACGGCGGCCAGGGCAAGGACTATCTCTCGCTCTGCCTCGCCGTCGAGCAGCTGGGGCGCGTCGACCAGTCGATCGGCGTCACCCTGGAGGCCGGCGTCGGCCTCGGCGCCATGCCGATCTTCCGCAGCGGCAGCGAGGAGCAGAAGCAGCGCTGGCTGCCGATGCTCGCGAAGGGCGAGGCCCTCGCCGGGTTCGGGCTGACCGAGGCGGACGCCGGGTCGGACGCCTCCGGCACCAAGACGACCGCCGTGCTCCGCGACGGCGAGTGGGTCATCGACGGCACCAAGCAGTTCATCACCAACTCCGGCTCCGAGATCACCGCTCTCGTGACCATCACCGCCGTGACCGGCGAGGAGCGTCGCGCCGACGGGTCGATCAAGAAGGAGCTGTCGGCCATCATCGTGCCGAGCGGCACCCCCGGCTTCGTCGCCGAGCCCGTCTACGACAAGGTCGGCTGGCACACCTCCGACACGCACCCGCTGACGCTCACCGACGTCCACGTGCCCGAGGAGAATCTGCTGGGGGAGCGCGGCCGCGGCTACGCGAATTTCGTCGCCACCCTGGACGAGGGGCGCGTCGCCTTTGCCGCGCTCTGCACGGGCGCCGCGCAGGGCTGCCTGGAGGAGGCGCTCGCCTACGCCAAGACCCGCAACGTCTTCGGCCGGCCGATCGGCTCCAACCAGCACATCGCCTTCAAGCTCGCGCGGATGCAGGCCCGGGTGCACACCGCCCGGCTCGCCTACTACGACGCCTGCTTCAAGCTGATGGCCGGCAAGCCGTTCAAGATGGAGGCCTCCATCGCCAAGCTCACCGCCAGCGAGGCCGCGATGGACAACGCCCGCGACGCCACGCAGATCTTCGGCGGCTACGGCTTCCTCAACGAGAACCCGGTCGCCCGCCACTACCGCGACTCGAAGATCCTGGAGATCGGCGAAGGCACCTCGGAGGTCCAGCTCATGGTTATCTCCCGGGCTCTCGGCTTCACCGCCTGAGCCGGGCCGCGGTGCGCGACAATGACAGAGGCTCGACGGTGAGAGAGGGAGGCATCCCGTGATCGACAAGACGGTGGCCACGGCGGCGGAGGCCGTCGCGGACGTGGGCGACGGCGCGAGCCTGGCGGTCGGCGGTTTCGGCCTGTGCGGCATCCCGAGCGCCCTGATCGGTGCGCTGCTGGAGGCCGGCACGACCGACCTCGAGGTGGTCAGCAACAACTGCGGCGTCGACGACTGGGGCCTCGGGCTGCTGCTCGCCGAGCGACGTATCCGCAAGATGATCAGCTCCTACGTGGGGGAGAACAAGGAGTTCGCCCGGCAGTTCCTCTCGGGCGAACTGGAGGTCGAGCTCACCCCGCAGGGCACGCTCGCCGAGAAGCTGCGCGCGGGCGGGGCGGGCATCCCCGCCTTCTACACCCCGGCCGGCGTCGGCACCCAGATCGCGCAGGGCGGTCTGCCCCGCCGGTACGCGCCGGACGGCTCGGTCGCGGTCGCCTCCGAGCCGAAGGAGGTGCGCACCTTCGACGGCGCCGACTACGTGCTGGAGGAGTCGCTTCGACCCGAGTTCGCCCTCGTGCACGCGGCGAAGGGCGACCGGCACGGCAACCTCGTGTTCCACGCCGCGGCGATGAACTTCAACCCGCTCGCCGCCATGGCCGGGCGCATCACCATCGCCGAGGTGGAGGAGCTGGTGGAGCCGGGGGAGATCGACCCCGGCGCGGTCCACTGCCCGGGCATCTTCGTCCAGCGGGTCGTCCACGCGCCCGGCGTCGAGAAGCGGATCGAGCGGCGCACCGTCGCCGAAGGGAGCCGGTCATGAGCCTCACCCGCACCGAGCTCGCCGCCCGCGTGGCGCGCGAGCTGCGCAACGGCCAGTACGTCAACCTCGGGATCGGCATGCCGACGCTCATCCCGAACTACATCCCCGAGGGGGTGGAGGTCATCCTGCACTCCGAGAACGGGGTGCTCGGCGTCGGACCGTACCCGGCGGACGCCGACGTGGATCCGGACCTGATCAACGCCGGCAAGGAGACAGTGACCGTCGAGCGCGGCGCCGCCTACTTCGACTCGGCGCTGTCGTTCGGGATGGTGCGCGGCGGGCACGTCGACGTGGCGGTGCTCGGGGCGATGGAGGTCTCCGAGACCGGCGACCTCGCCAACTGGATGATCCCCGGCAAGATGGTCAAGGGGATGGGCGGTGCGATGGACCTCGTGTTCGGCGCCAAACGGCTCATCGTGATGATGGAGCACGTGGACCGCGAAGGCCGCCCGAAGATCCTCCGGGAGTGCACCCTCCCGCTGACCGGTTCCGGCTGCGTCGACCGCATCATCACCGACCTCGCCGTCATCGACGTCACGCCGGACGGGCTGGTGCTGCGCGAGCTGGCGCCGGGCGTCTCCGTCGACGAGGTCGTCGCCGCCACCGGCGCGCCGCTCGCGGTCGAGCTGGAGGCGGCGTCGTGAAGGAGGTGGAACAGCGCGGGCTCTACTACGAGGAGCTGGAGCTCGAGACGCGCTACCTGCACCGGCCGGGGCGCACGCTCACGGAGGCCGACAACGTCCTGTTCACGACCCTGACCATGAACACGCAGGCGCTGCACCTCGACGCCGCGTGGTCGGCCCGCCAGCCGTTCGGCGAGCGGCTCGTCAACTCGATGCTGACCCTCTCCACCCTGGTCGGCTCCTCGGTGGCGCAGCTCACGCAGGGCACGATCGTCGCCAACCTCGGCTTCGAGCAGGTCGCGTTCCCGCACCCGATGCACCACGGCGACACGCTGTACGCCGAGACGGTCGTCACCGCCAAGCGGCTCTCCGCCTCCCGCCCCGGCCAGGGGATCGTCACCCTGGAGCACACCGGCCGCAACCAGGACGGCGTCGTCGTCGCGACCGCGACGCGGCAGGTCATGGTGTGGTGCCGGGAGGCGCACGAGCGGTCGACGACGTGACCGACCGCGCCTTCCCGTGGGGACCCGCCCTGCTGTTCTGCCCGGCGGACCGGCCCGACCGCTACGCCAAGGCGCTCGACCGGGCGGACGCCGTCATCCTGGATCTCGAAGACGCCGTCGACCCCGCGCGGCGTCCGGCGGCACGGGAGGCGCTGGCCGCGTCGCGTCTCGATCCCGCGCGGGTGATCGTCCGGGTCAACCCGGCGGGAAGCAGTGACCACGACGCCGATCTCGCCGCGCTGGAGCTGACGCCCTACCGGGCCGTGATGCTCCCCAAGGCGGAGCGCGCCGCCGACCTCGCGGCGTTCGACGGCATGGCCGTCATCGCCCTCTGCGAGACCGCGGCCGGGGTGCTGGCGGCGCCCGAGCTCGCGCGCGCCCGGAACGTGCTGGCGCTCATGTGGGGCGCGGAGGACCTGGTCGCGTCGCTGGGCGGCACGTCGAGCCGGCACGTGGACGGCACCTATCGCGACGTCGCCCGTCACGCCCGCTCCGCGGTGCTGCTCGCGGCGGGCGCGGCGGGGGTGCACGCCGTGGACACCGTGCACCTCGACATCGCGGATCTGGACGGCTTGCGCGCGGAGGCGGAGGACGCCGTCGCGGTGGGATTCGCGGCGACGGCGTGCATCCATCCCGGGCAGGTCGAGACCGTCCGGGCGGCCTACCGTCCGACGCCCGAGGAAGCGGCCAGGGCGCGCGAGCTGCTCGCCGCGGCCGAGGAGGCGGGGGAAGGGGTCTTCCGCTTCGACGGCGGCATGGTCGACGGGCCGGTGCTGGCCCATGCCCGCGCGGTCGTCCGCCGGGCGTCCGCGGCCGCCGGTCCGGGCGAGCCGTGATGAAACCGTGATCTAGGTTTCTGTCGCAGTTCACCCGTTTCCCCGACGGCGTGTCGTGGGTTTGACGTAGCCTTCACATAGAGTTCGGGAGTAGATCATTCTCGAATCGATTCGACAGTACGATCCGGCCGGTCAGCGGCAGGATCGGGTGCAGGGGGATGAGATGCCGCAATTGCTTCCCCTGCGCCTGCTCGAGACGGTCGGTCTGCGCACCGCCCCCGTCGCGACTCCCATCGTGGAGCCGTCGACCGACACCGGCGGCCCGCTCGACTTCGACCCCGCCCTGGAGCGCACCGGGCCCCTCTCGATCATCGCCCCGCGCCGCATCGGCGAGAGCGACCTCACCGTCTACCCGCTGTCGCTCGGCGCGAGCGTCTTCGGCTGGACGGCCGACGGCGACACGTCGCTCGACATCCTCGACCGCTTCGCCGCACTCGGCGGCGACTTCGTCGACACCGCCGACAGCTACGTCGGCGGCCGCAGCGAGGTCCTCATCGGCAAGTGGATGCGCGAGCGCGGCAACCGCGACCACGTCACCGTCGCCACCAAGGTCGGCCGGCACCACGAGAACCCGGGCCTCGGCTCGGTCAGCATCGTCCGCGCCGTCGAGGCGTCGCTCGAGCGTCTGCAGACCGACCGCATCGACCTGCTCTACTTCCACGACGACGACCCCGACGTGCCCCTGGAGGACAGCCTCGCGACCGCCGAGTGGCTGATCGAGTCCGGCAAGGTGCGCTACCTCGCCGCGTCCAACTTCAGCGCCGACCGCCTGATCGAGGCGCGCATCCTGGCGTCGTCCGGGCTGCCCAAGTTCGTCGCCATCCAGACCCAGTACAACCTGATGCACCGGTCCGAGTTCGAGAGCGCGCTGCGCATCGTCGCGGCCGCGCAGGGGCTGTCCGTCATGCCGTACTACGCGCTCGCCAACGGCTTCCTGACCGGCAAGTACCGCTCGAAGGGCGACCTGACCGCCGACGCCAGGAGCGTGCGCGCCTCCGCGTACGTCAACCGCCGCGGCCAGCGCGTGCTCGCCGTGGTCGACCGCATCGCGACCGAGCACGGCGTCGAACCCGCGAGCATCGCGATCGCGTGGCTCCTGGCCAAGCGCAGCGTCGCCGCACCCGTGGCGAGCGCCAGCCGCCCCGACCAGGTCAACGCCCTCATGGCCGCCGCCGGCATCCGCCTCACCCGCGCCCAGATGCTCGACCTGGACCGCGTCTCCGAGTAGTCGGCTCACGCTCGCGCACATTCGGCACGAATGTCGCGAA
>Ga0153948_1001095_pt1 | contig 14267 bp, 10 predicted proteins | sample TSNJ032MetaG_FD_104696 | JGI IMG/M metagenome (GOLD analysis project Ga0153948, IMG submission 104696) | Attine ant fungus gardens microbial communities from New Jersey, USA - TSNJ032 MetaG | ecosystem: Host-associated > Fungi > Mycelium > Unclassified | place: USA: New Jersey, Wharton State...
AATGCAATAATTACTAGGATGTTCCGGAGAGGAGGTAGTGGCAATGGGGTCATGGTCACAGATCATGACACTTCAAATATTCAGAATTAGTAAAGGTAAAAATCTATGTTGGAGGCACAGTAATTGTTTTCTAGACTATAACCCAAGAGTTCATTCTAACACTTAGGCAATAATTAGATTCTGAGCTCTGTGAACAACTATTGAGTCATTTCTATGGCAATGCCAGCATATCCCTAAGCATGACCATATAGATAGCTTTAAGTATACCCTCAAGAGAAGGATCACATGAGGGAAAGGGTTTCAGCAGAATGTACTGCAACAAGATCAGAGCTTCGTAGCCATAGCATTGTCACGCTCTCGGTATCTCGGACTCGCATCCCCGTACCTCGCACCTCCATCTAATATTGTGTGTGTACCGGTTATATGAGCAGAAGCAGGGGAAGCCAAAAACAATGCTATTCCGGCCGCATCTTCTGGTTTTCCGAGACGACCTGTAGGCTGGTTTGCTCTGAAGACTTCCTCACCTGCCGTTCGAAGTCCAAAAGCAGTCATTTTGCTTGGGAAGACTCTAAAATAGAAGAAAGTTGGTGAATATTTCAATCAAATACCAATCAATGACTGGTGTACCCTGGAAGAATTGCGTTCACTCTGATTGGAAACTGATCAGCAAGATGGGAGATTGTAAGGAAGTGGAGCAATGTACGTAATAAACTGGGGTCCAAGTTTGACCGCCAGGGCTGATGTCAGATGATTTACTGGGGAACAAGCATTCTTTTGAATACTGATACTGAATCTGAAGGAAGACTCACCTGCGGCCTTGCTAGGTTGGTCTAAAGTGGATTATGAGCAAAGACTTTGCAAATGATAGAGAAAGATTGCCATACAGCTCCACGTGCCACTCCCAGAAACACTCAAAGAACTCTCACATTGAGGAATAATGGAAGAAGTCGAAGAAATATTGATGACTCGACCAGGATCGTTATTACAGGCATCCTTGGTTAGAAGGTCAGTCAAACTGGGATCAGAGCTCAATGAACTGGATAATTAGTCAAAGGCATCTTTACACACCCAGCCGTCACTAATAATAGTTTGAATTATTACTGTTTGGTGATGGCGAGTTGGCAGAACGTACAGTAAAATATGGATTTTACATTGACGTTGAACACACTATCCCAACCTTCCGCTTCTGGAAAGTCGTTGTAAGGTCCACCCCATGTCTTTCCCGAGTTGTTCACAAGTACATGGAGCTTTTTTTCACGTTTGCGGAACTCCTGGATAAGTGCGTTGCATCCAGCTTTAGACTATACGGAAACAGCGATTAACATTCGGTAGTGCTACTATGTGAAGGTCACTCACACCGACGTCTGCGACAATGTAGTCAACTTTGGAATGAGAAATATTCCTGATATCCGCGACAGCCTAGGACAGATGAAGTATAAGAGAAGACCGATAGATACACAATGGCAGACAAACTTCTTGAAGTTGCTTTTCCTTCCTCGCTGCAAGGTACACATGAGCACCATTTTGCGCAAAGCCACTTGCCATCATCTTTCCAATTCCGGAACCACCTCCAGTGATGAGAACTCAAAACGAACACATAAGCCTACGTAGATAAAGTGATCCGTCATACTTACCAATTTTGTCCTTGACATTAAACAAGGAAGAGATGGAAAGATCTTTATACTCTAGTTTAAGTCAGGAATAGGATTATTGGTCTTGAGGGCTTACTATCGGCCATTCGAGAGCTTGGCTGCTGGAAGGAAAGCTCGACTTGATGTTGTGTCGTCGGCTTTTGTAGTTGCCGGGACTTGATTTCAGAAGCACGTGACATAGTGTTAGTACATGAGTGTGTGTACATAAGTGATATCGATTTCTGTAGAATCCTACTTGCAGCTCCTAAATATATCAAGAGCATAAAATATGGTAATGTGCAGTAACACCTGTCAAAGAAGAACTCAGTCCCTGAATGCACAGAACCAAATGCACTATGGGACCCACTAGGGACATATCCACTAGGCCACAGGTCCATATGATTATGTCAGGACAAGCTAAACTAGAAATGGTAGAAAGTAATTACATAAGCCCAGAAATTCAGTTATCAGACCTTGAACAGACTGTCTACATACACCACATGATAAAAAGCTAAATTAAGAAAAAAGATCAGAACCTTGGCCTCAGTGCCTGCAAATAAGTGGCTCAATGCTCACTCCCAAGGATGAGTACAAAGCAAGAGCCTAGTCACTCTGAAGTAGTCAAGGACCAAGCTTAAGTAACCCAGTGCAAGGCCCCAAGCCAATATACAAAGTGTAATACAATTCCTCCTTATATACACTTCATATGTATTTAATTATATATATCTAAGTAGTAGCAAATTGATTACAAATGGTGTACCTTAGTCAGTGTACCCTCACAATTTTTCAATATATATATTCAACAAGTTAGAAGTGTGGCAAGTGGAAATAAGAGCTCAACCTATTCATATGGTTCAAATCAATCAAATAATGGAGGAATGGAGGAATGAAGAGGCAGATGGATATGATTCACCTGAGAAAGTAATAAGCTACAGGAGGTGCCTAAGTCAACTATAGTAACAGTGTGGATAACAAGATACCTGAAATGTCACCTAGATAGGTGGATAACTGAAGTATGGGGACATACTCCTTTGCCCTGTTTATACTACAATCAGGTAATACTTGAGTAATTAGATGATTAAACTCTAACAGAGACATCACATCTTGCGTCTGGCACTAAAGCACCTTCTCTATTGGTCACGTTTCTCAGCGGCACATGAAATGGCATCGGGCAAAGACTGACTGTCACTGACTGTCACTCTTGCCCATAATACTGGCCTGTATGCCAGGGAGCCAATTGTTGGAAGAGTCATCCTCGTGACTACTAATATTGTTCGACGAAACCATGCAGGTGATGGATGAGAACAAGAAGGTGCGCGAGGGTGACTATGTTACACAAAAGAGTAGTGCTAAGCATCAAGTCCGATGGAGGCCAGTTCCGTGTTTAACGTTGTCATATATAGATATAATTGTTCATTTAGACATCCCTGTGGCTTTTTGAAGCGATGCAAGAATAGCATCTACAGTGTCAACATGTTTATCGACAAGCTTTTGGAGCTGCAGCAGAGGTCAACTCTAGTAATCTATAGACAGTCATTCACAGACCTCTTCATACTCAACCGAATGCCTCTGATATTTTCCACGTTTGATACTTGTTTGATGGAGTTTCCTTATTTGAACGCGAATTTCTTCAGCTTTCCGTTTTGCTCCGTTAAAAAACTCTTTACGGGCATCTATAGTAGGCCTTTGGGGAGAAGTTTCTGTCACTCGACTGGACTAGGTATTCTGACGGTCTACGGACTTAGGAATAGGAATCTTTATGGTTCTATCATCCTGTCGGTGAAGAGCAACGCCGGAAATCTTCGCTTCATAGATCGATCTTTCAGTAGCTTTCATATTCTACGGAAGTTGATCAGTATCACGACAAGGTTCGTGGAGAAGTAGCTCACATTTTCGTCAAACAATGTGACAAGCAGAGTGGTACCATCTCGTACTCCAACAGTCGCAATATCCTCTAGCCTATACTCCCTGTCGGATACCTTGACACGTACCGGGGACAACAAATTAGGTGTTACACGGCCACTTGCCCGAATCTCAAGCCCTTGGCATTCTTTGCGAAACCATTCTACAGCATTTGTCATCGACGTATCTGCCTTTGTGTACTCTGCAAGAGCCGCTTCGTCTGTGATACGTTGTTTTGATCCTGGAACAAACTTATCGGTGGATTTCATCCTGCCCTTGATTGCAAAGTTTCGCTTGGCCATTCTAGGAAAGGAGACCCGAGTGCTGACCCGACTGGTGATCGGTACAGATGCGGATAATACATAACTTCGAAGGGCGAGGCGAAATAGTGACATGGAGGTTGGACAAAAGTTTTGATCGCCGGCATTTCGTAAGCTGATGCCGACCACATACAAGTGCAAATGATGATGTCTAGTTCCAACGCTGTGTACCAGTCACAGGAGATATAATTGATGCCGTCACCTTATCTCTCGCATTCAGAGATGATGAAGGCTATGAGGAAATTAGTTGACCCCAAGGATCCTGGTTCTTGGGACACTGCATGGTAGCCATTAAATTTATTGATTATCATCGAAGCCAACTTATTCGGAATGCATTAGGAAAGCAGGACTAACGCCTTGGGATGCAGGAGAAATACAACCTCCTCTGAAAGAAGTCATTGAAAGTAGCAGTAATGGAATTCAGTGGCCAAGGCAAGGAGCTGCACTGGTCCCAGGGTGTGGTTCTGTACGGTCTATTTAATCCCACCTATCGTTTAGCTAAGCACCTATAGCAGGGCTACGATGTCATATATCTAGCATCTGCACTCGGTATGAAGGTTACAGGGTTGGATACCTCTCAAACGGCGGTTGATAAAGCACTTGCGTTCGTTTTTGACATTGTTGCGTCATGATGAAATGTTGACTTCATCCCTTGCAGGTCTACAGCAGACAACCCCCCTTCACGAGGAGAAGCGCGATTTGAGGTTGCTGATTTTTTCCAGTACAAGCCTGATGAACTTTTCAAACTCATCTATGACTATACGTAAGTTAGAGACATCTTCTGTGGCCCTTCGCGATTGGTGGGGTATATATTCAATGTGATGCAGATTCTTCGTTGCTATACCACCTTCTCGTCGTGACGAATGGGGAAAGAAGATGGCCGCGATAATTGCCCCAGGGGGCTATTTGATCACATTAGTCTTCCCCATCGATCCTCCAACGGATGTTGATCCTCCAACGGATGTTGGTCCTCCCTTCTACGTTCGCCCTGAACACTACGATAAGCCTCTTTCCGCTGCTTTCGAGAAAATTGTTGATCAGGATCCGACAAATTCGGCCCCTTCTCACACCGGTCGTGAGAGATTGATGGTCTGGAGGAGAAAGGCTCTTTAAGTTGGGCATGTGCACTAGGAATTGGATATGCCCATGTCCATCAAGTTGCTATGCATGACAAAGGGTTTCATAGACAACCTAGATTATATGTTTTGTAATGAAATTTGTTTTGATGAAATGCCCATCTGATTTTGAGATACAAATGTAGCACAGAATCGTATGTTGTGTTCTCAGTCTCATTTAGCCTGCTGTTACAAAAGCTTCAAAATTCAATGTTTGGAAAACCATAATGAACCAGACCAGAACCTAAATACCATATCAAGAATCTATACTATATCTATGAAAGTGAGGTGGTTCATACATACTCATACTGCAGTTCAAGTCATAAGTCAAGGCTGTACTACACCATAGAGACGAAACCTGTAACACTTGCCTGCTCTTTCAGTCATGTGTCTTTACTGTGTTTAGCTTTCTCTTTGTTCACGTCATTCTTGTTGGAAAGGATATATGATTAGTGAGTATTTAGGCAGCATACTGGCAGTAACCAAATAACTTGCCAGAGGTATATGGACATACTGGAATCACAGGTTGGAACCTCATTTCAAATGAAAGCTGGCTATGTTTATGACTACATTATTATTCAATGAAACATTAGCTTTATGACCTATGGCATGTATAATACAGGGAAGGGTGTAATGCCCGTCAAATCGTTACTGGGTAGACTTTACAACGTCTGTAGTAATATACCTAAGTCAAACTACAATCAACAAGACTCTGCCGCATCAACATGTCTTGTACTGTCGAGTCAATCTATGTATCAAAGTCATTTTCAACAAGGTAATAGTTCACTTACAGTTGGTCAATACATATCCAGTAGACTTCGTATCCTACGAGATTCAGCTTAGTCCAGTACCTTTCGACCGGATTCCTTACTCACAGTTGCCGTGGTAAAGTGGCAGTAAAACACTCTTTCTACCTTTGAGTTTGTCGTTAGCACACGACCTTCATTAATCGTTTTCAGTTATGAAAGTGGGAAAGCTGGACAATATGCACCAAACTTCCTTTGCAAGTCTGTCAAGAATCGATGAATGATTAAGTCATCTCGAAGGACAAGATGGACAATGGTAGCGGGGAAATGCTTACACCCAGAGATGCTCTGAAAGTCATTCTCTCGATCACCGTACGAAGTGACATGGTCGCTGAATCGAACACCCGCTGCCAGTTTTTGTTGGAAGATGTCAAATTTGTTCAAGAATAGAATCAAATTCGTTCGTTGAAGATGCTTATTAGAGACAACCTCCTTCCATAACTGGGCGGAGTCATACTGGTAAGGATAAGGCGATGTCAGTGATGACACAGAGAGTAATGAAGAGCCTACCAGCCGATTTGTTTTAGGGTCTTCTTCAAGCATCTGATCAAATGCACTAGGAGTATTCTTTGATAAGAAGACTTCGCCCCACAAGACCAAGACTTTACCTGATTGCGACTAGGAAGATGATTGCATCCATATTATCAAAATATGGAACCCAGGCCGCTGTGAGATCATATTTAGAAATCAATGACCAAAACAGACGAGAAAAGGAACGAACCTCGCTAGAAACGCGGAATCAGTGAGGAACTATTGAAATTGATTGAACAACGCACCTGAGTACGATGTCCGCCGACATCATAGATCCGCCAATGTCTCGCTAGTGAAGATCCTGAAGAATATGATCAGTGAGAAGAACCAATCAAATGGTACTTCATGTACCGTGACTGATGGTAAAACTATGTTCAGTGACCCCTGTTCGCATACAAGTTGGTTACATAACATCTTTCAGTGAAGAAACTCTTACCTAATGTCTTCAACCGGGCATGAAGGATATCATCTATGGAGGGGTCAAATTTGCCAGACATTCATCGCACACGAGATTCCTACCATCAGTTGGGAGGTAATGGGGCGTTGTAACCCGATCCAAAGCATCGAGGAAACTAAGTATGTTAGTCAGTCAAATACCATCCCTAGAACAATAATCCTCACAAGCCAGTCTGTTCTCTCATCTTGATTTTGAGCTTGATAAGGAGTGTTTGAATGACGGGATCAGTCCATAGATGAATCATGTCCTCAGAGCATGCATTTAAGACTGTCCCTGGATCTTCTGGATCATCCCAGTCGATCATTTCCTCGCTGGTTATACTGTCTCCGTCTGTTTTCATGAACTTCTGGAAGTAATCTTTCCACGGAGATGCTGAGTTCACTGCAACTTCCTGACTAGGGAATGAGGCAACAGGGCACAACCGACGGATCAAGGTCTTTTCGATCTCAAGAAGGGGCGACAAACGCTGCTTAATCTTCAAATGCTCAGTCGTCAGGGTTGGTAGGTCTTTGGCAGTCTGTTCATCCCCATCGTGTCTTTGAGGCCACTGTGCTCGTGTCATAGCATTAATTATCAGACGAAATGCTTGGATAATATTGAGCTGGATAATGGCTCTCCACGAGACCCGTTCCTTTCGAAAGACCTGTCCTGGGATGTCAAGAAAACAATCACCGTCAAACATCAATAAGGACTTGCCATTGAATTATGCAAAAGCTGAAAATCTGAGTCCAACAACAATGAGCAGGAAAATGTAGAATGGAAAAGAAGACTTCACTTTTTAGCGTTGTTGATTTACCTGGAATCCTAAATCAGCTGAATTTTAGGTACCTCCTAGATGAACTCACCGGACTCGCTCTGGCCTTCGAATTTTGTGAGGCGCAAGATACTATGAAAAACGTAATATGACATCTTACCGAGCAACAGTATCTTAATTGATTTCTCGGTTTTCCCCTCCTTGTCTATCTGTTCGTCGATTGAATCAGAGACACGTTTGGCTTCCCTCTCCCTCTCCAATCGACTCTCGCGCTCTGCGTAGGATTCGGAAGGTGGAGGTGCAATCGCATCTGTTAATGGATCCCTAGAGGAATCAGAGACTAGCTTTGCCAAGATTTTTGCTGTCATTGTACAGATTGCCAATCCGAGGAGTGAAATCCTTAGGGACAGGGAAGACGTCGATGAGAAGAGGAGAAAACAGCCTGGCGAATACTGGAGTGAGCTATATGTACCAGACAGCCACAAACTGTCCATCGCTTCTTTTCCCATACAGCTGTAGATCTCAGCCGAGGAGCTGATCTAGCCAAGCCGAAGGAAAGAAGCACATGGCATTTGTCGAGCCGAATTGTGTAGGCATGGTCGAGGTAGTAATGTTGAGTGAAACCAGAGACCCTTATGGAATCTTCAGTGTTTGGTAATGATATGTTGCTGATTAGCAGCCGCAAAGTGGATTATAGTATTACTCGGGTGCCTTAAGAGCCAATGAGTATATGTCCAAAGAGCAGGTATCGATAGGGATCGATTAGTCACTCCCGCAACAACAGGGTGTGCAAGAAATATCGGATACACCACGTGGTGGGATCACAGACTTGCGAACGGTTGACGTCAGCGTTCAACACATGGACCATGTCCAGACTAGCCCAATGAATAAAATCTCTTGTTTCCAATGTCTCAGAAGTATATGCGTACTGAGACATTCCTTGATGCCGCATGACCTAAAAGAACTAATCATCTTGCAGAACATCGGGAATGGGACTAACTGACACCATCAGTTTCAAGTAGATGTGTGCTTCGTGGAACTTATAGACCGCTTAGTAATATCACTTGGGCCAGGTTTTCCGATCACCGTTCGACTTGTCTGTGGGAATGTCAGCTGAGTGGGGCTCGCTAAAGCATCCTCCTCCTGCTTCCAATCCATTTATAACATACCCCGAAGAGATGAGCGGATTGAATGACTCGTACAAAGTCTCTCGCAAACGGATTTCTAAAATCATCTCTTCCCCCAAGTTGCAATAATCACACAATAATTACGCAAGGCACGAGAGCTTCAGCTATGCTGCTTTGGCGATACTTGTCCAACCCACAGAAGCATTCAAGTAATTTCATTGATTAAGAACAGCTTCGATCTCATTCTCCTTCCAGCAAAGAGCATGATTTGGCTCCTCGTGGCTGTCTGTGATACCAAGGCATCAAACAAGAGCTTATGCCACCCCTGTCAAAAATTCAAAATTCTACATGCATCCTCGTGGAGCTATCACAAATGGAGTAAACTTATCATAGCTAAGATTTCCAGCCCTCTTTTGGCCACAATATTGCTGGCTGGTGCCTTCTCGGGATAAATGTCATGACGATGGTGCTGAACTGTCAAGTCTTTGGTTGTTCAATCAATAGTTACCCCAGGAATAATACTAGTGGTGTGTCATAAACACCTTCAACCCCCCTATCATCACCGAAAACCTCGAATAACATCATCTACTTAGAAGCTCAGGTCAAAGTCAAGCGGGAACAAGACAAGAACAATTCTCCGGTCAATTGTACGTTACCAATGCCCTGCTCATGCTCCCTGTGTGCACAAAGATATTCACAGGCCACAACCCGACTCGGTCATAATAGGTTCTGTCGAAGTCAAAACTGTGAACTGTACCTACTTTGACTCGTCGCATGTAACGCATCGAGTGCCTTCAGAGACGATTCGAACCCGCTTGAGAAACCGAAGTTGACAGTCGTAGTAATAATGTCGACGGGGTTTAGTTCTGACATCGGGCTCTGACGTCTTGCTGATAAACCATAACACAGGAAATTTTGTGGGTATTGAACAATTCAAAAGAATCAACTTTATCCATAAGAATGAATGTCAGGGTACGAACTTAACAATTATATATTACTTAAAGCTACCTACGAAATTTGTGCTAGTTAGCCTCAAATTATCAACTTTGTGCAATCACACTTTTGAACCACTGAGTTTTTCTTCAAAGTCAATCCAACCACTAAGCCAATCAAGTTCTTCTTATCAACAGGAGCAGCACAAGAGCTCCAGTGGAGTCCAGTGCAGACTAGGGCCTGATAGAAAGAAGCCTGGAGTGTGGACAAGTGATGGCTTACTCACCAGGAATGTAACAAAGTTAGTCCATGTGGATAGAAATTTTTATGAGTCAATATCACAGGTGACAATGACAATGAAGCAGAAAGTGTTGTAAAATTTTACCTATTCACAGTGTACCAGATAGACTACTAAGCATATTCTATTTTGAGAGATTAAGAGGGGTCAAAGATGTCCCTATCCCCTATCAACCTCTTGCCAGGAATTAACTCAGTCCCTGTGTATGACATCTAGCAAGGCAGTTATCATAGCTGCATAGAATTGGATCATTAAAGTATAAGTTATTTCCTATACCTAATACTAGATCTTAGTATGTACTCAAGTCAACTGTATGATTCACTGTATGATTGATAAATAAATATTAGACAAAAACTTGCTATCAAAAGACGACAGAAAACACTCCAAAAGGAAGGAAAGCATGTTGAACCAATTTGTATTTATTAGGACAACCGATCGTGGCAATGGCAGCCCTTGCAACTCAATTGAATTGGTCATTGTAACTGGTTATAATCGTGCTTTTAGTACAAGAAACAAGGTATGAATACAATACAACTGTATGACAACACACGCAGATTAGGTTTGGCGCCCATCAAAATTACTCGTATCACCCTTCCATAGACAAAACAATGGTCTTTCAGGCAAGGTTGGTTTCTTCCCTGATATTACACGAGGCAGTATATGTATATGTTACATGTTACAAAAGCTGCGTGTATCCCTTCGTTAATCTGATTGTGATGTTATCACTATGCATGTTTATGGGTCATTTGTTGTCAGAGAAAGCAAAGATCTGTGCTCGTACAGGGTGAATGGCGCCCGAAGCGGAGATGTACATAGGACTTACCACGTGGGCAGGAACTCATTGACATACCCATGGCGGCCGATGATTTACTCAGGGACACTTGTGAGGTCAGTCAGGCTCATGTAAAGCCGGATATTGTCATGAAAATCAAAAAGAGCGAGAGCATTCCGCGCGGACCGGGACGATGTCTCTCTTCAGTTGATCATCCATTTGTGGCGGTTAATATTAGGAAGATTCCCAATGCCAGATTGCTTGGCAACATGGGCGAAAAGTTGCCAAAGCGGTGCATGATCATTACAGATCAGTTGGTAATGCTAAGGATCTTGTACGCCGATCAAGCGTTAGGGGCTCTCTGCTTCGCAGACACAAGCTATTCATTGGAAACCCTGAATGCAATCGTTGACAGATAGCCATGTCTTTTGCTCCAAGTCCTCTGAACACGGAGATGCGCCGCTCTGTCTCCCGAGAAGACCGACCATAGCGTGTGACAAGATCAATAAGTCGTAGAGGAGTTGTAGTCGACCACCGAGAATGTCGGGTAACTAGCGCCCGAGATGGACGGGTAGGGGAGCAGAGACGGCTGGGGGAGGCCAGTGAGACGGCTACGGAACTAAGGAGCTAGAAGATTTCCGCCGAGGTGCGGAGAGCACGGTGTGTGCACAGCATCGGACAAATAGAGACACACCAGGTATGTTTTTTTTGGAGATGGAATAAAAGGCGATGAGTGATTGGCAGAACCTGCAATGGCGTGCTGGCTTTCTCTCCCCACCGAGCTCAAGCTCCAGGTAATTGAAAATCTCGCCCCCGGCGATGTCGACGCCCTTTCCCAATCCTGCCTCGCCTCCTACCGCGCCTGTGTTCCTGCTCGCTTTAGAGTATGTTCTTACCATCTCTGCTTGTCTCGTTCTCACTCTTTTACAGTCCATAAAACTCTCTAGCTTTTCTTCTCTTGCTCGTTTCCTTCAGAACGTGCCCCGCAGCTACTGTGCTAGCATTGAAACCCTTGAACTCACAACCCATGACGACCTGTTTCTCCAAACCCACCCCTGTCTCCGAGAGCGCTCAGACGCTGTCGTTGCTCTTCTGTCTGCTTGTCCCCGTCTCGCCGCTCTGACTCTTCATGTCGCTGGTTCTCTTCACCCTTTGGTCATCTCGCCCTTTCCCTTCCTCGCAAACTTGAAACAACTTTCCATTACAAACGCCGCCTCAGAGCAAACCTTCCCCTTGCAAGTCTTTCTTGCTTAGTCAATAATTTTCTCTCTTTACTCACGGTGTTGTCTCTAGGAGCGAACGTCTTGTCGTTGCTATCGCTGCGTCCTGCAAAAACCTCCAAGATCTCTCTCTCGATCGCATCACCCGCTCAGAGCTACACGCACCCGAACTCCGAGGTATACCATACATCCCCCTTGTCCGTGGCGATGACGACGTCCCGGATCACCCTCTCCTCGGATCAGACCTTCGCCTCCCGTCTTTACTCCGGATCCCCTCCCTCCAGAAACTTACTATCCGAGATACCCATCTTGGCGATGAGAACTGGTGCATCACTCCAGTCGCGTGTCGGCTACATTTCCTCGACCTCGGAAGTTGTTACCACGAGGATGACGATTTCAACCGCATTTGCTTAGAGAAAATTATGGCTGCCGTCGGACCCACTATTGATGAATTTTCTCTCACGACAGCTGTGTCCAATGATAAACTCTTCTCCAAGTCCTCCGAAACTCCATTGACTAAATTGCGGAAACTTCATATCACCCCATTCTTCCCCCTCGACAGTGTCGTGAAGACAATCTCGAATCTTGCTGGTTCACCCATCGAAAAGCTGTCAATGCAATGCTACGAGGACGACGTTGTTGACGTTTGCACTGCCTTGGAAGAGTTCTTGACCCTGAAAACAGAGCGTGGATCCGAGTTTTATCACAAACTAAGCCGAATTGATGTTTCAGTCACTAGTGCTGGGTACAGGGCGACAGACGATGAGGTAGAAGAGCGGAAAAAGGCTGCAAAAAAACTGCAGAGATTTTGTCAACAACTTCGACTGTCAAGTGCTGTTCAAGAATATGGTGCCTCTCAACGCCCAGTTGCTTCTTCTCGGAGGGCCAGTATGTCTTATGCTGTTCAAGTTGGTGTTGGTGCCACCAAAACTTCCTCTATTGCTCCTCGTCCTACCAAGGCGAGGTCAATGACCATTCACTAGACGACAGTGGTTGCATTATTCTCGTTTTCTTTTTTTTCTGGTCAGCATATCGGGCTACCCTACGTTTCTCATACTAATCTAGCACTTCTATTTACGTTGGTTTGCATGGACATTTCAGCATACGATCATGTACATCATATGTAATACTAGCACCTTATCTTGTGAATTTGCGGTCTAGATCCTGGCTGGTAGAAAATTTGCTGCTGAACGGTATACAAGCGAGGTATGATGATCAAAAACTCAGGAACGCAGGAAGGAGGGGTGGGAAAAAAAATAAAAAACAAAAGCAACTCAAACTTCACTCAAACTTCCCCGGAGTTTCATCGTCGTTTAGAATAAAAACTCCTGTGAAAAAGATCCGCGCATTTCACCGCCCTGACACTCCAATCCAAGCCTATCTATACTTGTTTTCGTTTGAGAGATACAAAGATAAATCCATCAGCACCTGACATCGGCTAAAATTCAAAAAAATGACAAGCAAGCGTAAATATGTCCATAGTGGGGTAGAGATCAAGCTAAAAGGAATGGATATCTGTCTATTCTATTCTTGACTGTACCGACTCCGAAGATCAACTTCTCTTTCTTCGTAACTCGGAAGGAGATGAAACATCAATTCACTGCCATGACAGGGGTCGGCGGAGAAAGACAAAAAAACAAGGTTTTTTTTGGATGATGCAACATCGCTTTTTACCCTTTTTCGCGTATGCGGAGAGAGAGGAAACGTGCGTGTGTGTCAGAGCTATTGTAGTCGACTTCGACTGTACATGTGTACATCCGAATTGTCATTCCGTAGACAAAGCAGACCGGATATCGACACTCTCTTTCTCTCTTCGCGCGCATACACACAGGTTCGCTTCGATGATGGTTCCTAATTTTAATTTCAATTCTAGTCTATAGCAGCAATCTTTTTCTCTTCACAATACAGTCCAGATATAGCAACCTTTCTCACCACCCCGTTCTCTTGTCGGATTAGAAACTCTTCTACTCATAGAAAGTATCTTAGCACATGAAATGCCCTCCAAAAAACATCAATCATGACTCTTTGTTGAACGACAGCTGAACCGACTTTTTTCCATTTCCTAATCGCTTGTTGTCTCGTTATCATACAACTCCTCGGTAACTCCTAGGAGGTCTGTTGTCTGTTTGCACTGCGTGATCCCTCCGAGGCATAACCCCAACTCGATGACTTGACAACTTGACGTTCCATATCCGTACAGCCAGCATCATAATATAATATACAGATATCAGTTCGGTTGTTCCTTGTGATTTGTGATCCTAGGAGTCCGCTTAGACACATCATGACATGACATAACATCATATCCCAAGACTTTTACAAAAACGAATCCTCGGATCTGACACGACAACGACAACAACGACAACAATGACAACGACAACAACAATGACAATAATGACAACAA
>Ga0153948_1001098_pt1 | contig 14209 bp, 14 predicted proteins | sample TSNJ032MetaG_FD_104696 | JGI IMG/M metagenome (GOLD analysis project Ga0153948, IMG submission 104696) | Attine ant fungus gardens microbial communities from New Jersey, USA - TSNJ032 MetaG | ecosystem: Host-associated > Fungi > Mycelium > Unclassified | place: USA: New Jersey, Wharton State...
ATTTTTACGTTTTTTGGGATAATATACAAGATAAGTGCGATAACATATTTACTCTTAAAGGAAGATATACTATAATACATATTAACACACCATTGGGAAGGAGCTTTCAGATATGAAACGATTGAAGAAATTATTTATAATATCCGTTTTTATGTTGGCGTTGCTTTTGTCAGGCTGTAGCCAACTTTTTTCAAACGAAACCACAAACGAGTCGACGTATTCCAATGATTTTGATGAGTTTATGTTGGACACCTTTAAAGACTATGTGTCATCAGATGCTTTGACCCTCCAATATTCGCTTAAGAACCCCGATGCTTACGAAATCACATTGGACGAAATATCTCTAGGCGAAATCGATTTTTCAGATTTGGAGGAAATGAAAGAAGAAAGTGAAGCAATTTTGAAGCATTTAAAAAGCTTTGACTATGATAGCCTGTCTGCCGAGCAGCAATTAACATACGATATCTTCTTAAGCTACACAGAAATTGATTCTGATTTTTATGATTTGTTTTTTTATGAGGAAATACTTAACCCAACCACGGGCATTCAAACCCAGCTGCCCGTGCTTTTAGCTGAATATGCTTTCTATGATAAAGAGGATGTTGAGAATTATCTCCTGTTATTAGATAGTGTTGATGATTATTTCAAAAGTATTATGGATTTTCAAAAGGAAAAATCAGCCCTTGGCCTATTTATGGCCGACTTCACTGCCGACGACATCATTCTTCAGTGCGAAGCTTTTATTGCTGATCCCGAATCCAATCTCCTTCTGGAGATTTTTAAAGAAAAATTAGACACCGAGCTTCCTTCTCTAAGTGAGCAAGAAAAGCAACGCTATATTAAGGCCAATAACGAAGTTGTTATAAACTCGATTATCCCTGCTTATCAGCTGCTTATCGATGGATTAACCGAATTAAAGGGATCCGGAACGAACGAAGGCGGTCTTTATCATTTTGAAAAAGGTTCCAGTTATTATCCTTTACTCGTCAGAAGCCAAACCGGTTCCAGCAAAACACCAGATGAACTCATCAGCATGGTAGAAGAGGCAATGCAGAACTGCTTTACAAATATAAGCCTGATCTACATGAAGGATAACGATATTTTAACCAAACTAGAAGATGTGACGTATGCCTACACCGAACCTTCGAAGAGCCTTGAGCATCTTAAGGATTCAATGTCAGAAAGCTTTCCTGAACCGGCAGATGTTGACTACACGATTAAATATGTTCATAGCTCTTTGCAAGAAAACATCAGTCCTGCATTCTATCTGACGCCGCAGATCGACAATATCACAAACAATGTGATTTATATCAACGGCAGCGATAAGTATTCCTCCGAGTCATTATTCCCAACTCTGGCTCACGAAGGCTACCCTGGCCATTTATACCAGACGTCCTATTTTTACAATACTGACCCCGCCGAGATACGTACTATTTTAAATTTCAGCGGATATTCCGAAGGCTGGGCAACTTATGTAGAGGGTCTTTCTTATCAATGGGCTGGGCTTGATGATACAGTTGCGGAGATGATGGAGGCAAATTTAGAGTATTCTCTCTGTATTTATGCACGGATTGACTTAGGCATACATCATGAAGGCTGGCTACTTAATGATGTGAAAGATTATCTGGCAAATCTTGGTATCATGGATGCGGATATTGTTGATGAGATTTACAAAGCCATCGTTTGTACTCCGGGAAATTATCTTTCGTACTGCATCGGCAGCCTTGAAATCAAAGAGCTTCGTGACAAAGCAGAGGATATGTTGGATAACCAATTCAATGAAAAGGACTTTCACCAGTTTCTACTAGAGATCGGTCCCGCCCAATTTGATATAATTGATAAGTACATGGAGCAATGGATTTCCCTCATCAGCAAAGATATTCCTGAAAATTAACCTAAATTATTTATTGTGGCTAAATATTCGGTTGAATCTTTGTTAATTTCTTGACTTTTATCTTAATTAATATTAATATATAATGGCGAGGAAATTTCGAAATTATATTAATAGGAGGAATAACTGATGTCAACAAAAGCATATTATCCCAGAACCGAAATCGGTGCTGGCAAAACAGGTTTTACGAAAACCCGTTCTATCATTGAAACCGCTTTTTATGGCAATAACGTAATTAAGGTTAATACATTAAAGGAAGCTTATGAATTAGCTAAGAACTCACCTGGTACTGTTGTCACCGACATGCCCGTTTATAGAGGTGAGGAGTTCGGTCTCGAGAAAGATGCTAAAGTATTACTGTTCAATGACGGATCTATTACAGGACGTTATGCTGCTGCAAGAAGAATTGCAGGTGAGCCGAATGTAAACTGCGACGAGCTAGATAAGATGGTTATGGATGCCGTTTATGATACCAGATGGAAGATGATGTACCATGCCGAGGTTTACGTAGGCCTGGATCCTGAATTCATGGTCAAAGCCCATCTCTTAATCCCAGAGGGTGAAGAGAATATCATGTATTCTTGGATGCTTAATTTCCAATATATGTCTGATGAATATGTCAGAATGTATAAGAACTCCAGGTCAGTAGGCGATGGAAAGGAAGCGGATATTTATATTTTCTCAGACCCGCAATGGCCAGGAACAGATAAACCAGGCTACGATCCTAAGTGCCTGTGCTATTTCAACACAGATCAAAACTGTGCCGCTATTTTAGGTATGAGATACTTTGGCGAACATAAGAAGGGCACCCTTACAATGGTATGGGCTATTGCCAATCGTAATGGCTATGCTTCATGCCATGGTGGACAAAAGGAATATACCTTGAATGACGGTTCAAAGTATGTAGCATCTGTTTTCGGTTTGTCCGGCTCTGGTAAGTCTACGATTACTCATGCTAAGCATGATAATAAATATGATGTTACAGTTCTTCATGACGATGCTTTTATTATCAACTCTGATACCTGTGCATCGATTGCTTTAGAACCAACTTACTTTGACAAGACTCAGGATTATCCTCTTGATTGTGAAGATAACAAGTATCTGTTGACCGCCCAGAACTGTGCCGCAACCTACGATGAGAACGGGGACATTGTCCTTGTAACAGAAGATATTAGAAACGGGAATGGACGCGCAATCAAGTCTAAGCTTTGGTCACCAAATCGCGTGGACAAGATCAATTCGCCTGTTAATTCAATCTTCTGGATTATGAAGGATCCTACGATTCCACCGATCGTCAAGCTAAAAGGCGCTTCCCTTGCATCGGTTATGGGCGCGACTCTTGCCACGAAACGTTCAACAGCAGAAAGACTTGCCGAGGGTGTGGATCCTAATGCATTAGTTGTTGTTCCTTATGCCAACCCATTTAGAACCTATCCCCTTTCTAATGACTATGATAAGTTTTTGAAATTAGTTGCTGATAAGAATGTGGATTGCTACATTATTAATACAGGCGATTTTATGGGCAAGAAGGTTCAGCCGAAGGATACTCTGGGCGTGATCGAGGCCATTGTCGAAGGAAAGGCCGATTTCAAGCAATGGGGCCCGATGGAAGATATTGAGATTTTTGAATGGGAAGGTTTTATTCCAGATCTTAATGACGCCGAATACAAGGCTCAATTAAAGGCTCGTATGAATGACAGGGTTGATTTTGTCAAGTCAAGAGAAACATTTAAGGATGGTTATGATAAATTGCCTGATGATGCGCTGGCCGCATTGAAGAAGGTTGTCGAGCAATTAGGTTAAACACATCATGATAAGGTACATTCTGGGTCAGTGCAGCCGCAGAATGTACCTTATGAAATGTTAGAATAGAGAATAAAGGTGGCATCTTCATGGAAGAATATTATATATTGACCTTTGAGAATACTCATCAAGCTATTGCTTGCGAAAAAGCTATGCAAAACCAAGGCTTACCTGTTAGAATTATTCCGGTGCCCACCGAGCTTACCGCCGGCTGCGGTCTGGCCCTACGCTTTGATGAAGAGCACTTCACTCCTGTGCTTGAGGTGCTGGATATGATAGAATATGTCTCCTTATACAAGGTCAAAAAAGATGGTTTTATTAAGGAGCTTATTAAGATTCAGTGATTTTGACTTCTTTTAGAAGTTTCTTCAGTTTCTGAGATGTGTCTTTGCTAAGAACATGCTCTATCTGATGCGCTTCTTTAACGGCTGTCTCCTTGGTGACCTTCAATACATCGGTGAGAAATGCATATGCCGCCTGATAGGCCTCACATATTTGATCGGCAGTTTCCTTACCTTCCTGTGTCAGCGAGATCGTGCCATAGTGCTCATGATTAATATATCCCAATCCCTTAAGACCTTGAACCGCTTTGTTAACACTTGCCTTTGATACTCCCAGAGTCAATGCAATATCTGTGACTCTGACAGTCTTCCTCATGCTTTCTAGAATACAGATTTCCTTCAGGTAATCCTCAAGTGAGACTGACAGACCTTGCTTCATTATCAAAATAACCTCTCCTATCGAATCTTAGCGAAATACTCATCCATCTGCTTCAATGCTCTAATTAAAATCGCGCACTCTTCATCATTCAAACCTTCTCTCATAGCTTCAACCATCATTAAATGGAACTTTTCATGATGATGATATGCTCTGATTCCTTTTGGAGACAATGAAATTAATACGACGCGTTTATCCCTGGAGCTCCTTATACGGGTTACGTAGCCCTTCTTCACGAGATTATTCACCGCAATAGTCAATGTGCCTACAGTAACCCCCACCTTTTTTGCCACAGCCGACATGCTCTTTGAAGCATTGATGCCTATGGCTTCTAAAATATGCATATCATTAACAGATATATCTTTATAATCGCTATCACTTACATAACGGCGTTCAAAATTCAGTGTATTATTGAATAAATATACCAACAGTGTATTCAACTGAAGATATGGATCCATAAAGTATCTCCTCTCAGAGTGAATAGATTGGTTTTATTATATACCATTTCCAAAGTTATATCAAGAAAACGCTTCATATCACTATGCTTTTGTGCTATAATATATTTCGTCATAAAATTTATCAAACTATCCAAAAGGAATGATTATATGAAGTTTACTAAAATGCATGGCTGCGGTAATGATTACATTTATGTCAATTGTTTTAAAGAACGAATAGACAACCCAGAAGTCTTATCAAGAGCTCTAAGTGACCGACACTTTGGCATTGGCTCCGATGGAATGATTTTGATCTGCCCTTCAGATAATGCAGACTTTAGAATGCAAATGTATAATTCTGATGGCACAGAGGGTAAGATGTGCGGCAACGGTGTCCGTTGCATCGCAAAGTACGTTTATGACTATGGTCTTACTGACAAGAGCACCATTTCATTGGAAACGAAAGGCGGCATTAAGTATCTGGATATGCATATCTCAGATGGCAAAGTGGCATCTGCTACTGTAGATATGGGAACACCCGTTTTGGCATCAGAATTAATTCCGGTCGCGTTCCCTAAGCATCAGGTCATTAATGAACCGTTAAACATTGGTGGCACGGAATATAAGATCACCTGTGTATCGATGGGCAACCCTCATGTTGTCGTGTTTGTTTCCGACCTTTCCTCCCTTGATTTAGAACATACCGGTCCTCTCTTTGAACATCATCCGATGTTTCCAGAGGGCGTTAACACAGAATTTGTCGAGCTTATTGATGATAACACCATCCGCATGCGCGTTTGGGAAAGAGGTTCAGGGGAAACCCTTGCCTGCGGCACAGGCGCCTGTGCCAGCGTTATGGCATGTATCTTAAATGGCAAGACCGGGCATCAGGTAACGGTGCACCTTTTAGGCGGGGATTTAGAGATACGCCATGATGAATCCAGCAACCATGTTTTTATGAGGGGACCAGCAACCACTGTGTTTGATGGTGAGATTGATATTGAACAGTGTTTAAAGAAAGGATAGTTAAGATGCTATTATCTCAATTACTTGAAGAATTAGAATTTATATGCATACAAGGCCATACTGACATTCCCATTACCCGACTGATATATAACTCTAAAGACGCCTGCACGGATGGCGTTTTTGTCTGCCTGTCGGGAGCTAGGTTTGATGGGCATGATTATATAGATGAAGTGGTATCTAAGGGCGTCACTGCTATTATTACTGAAAAGGATGTCCCCCTTGCCAAGGGCTTAACAATTATTCGGGTCGAGAATACCCGTTACGCACTTGCATGTATGTCTGCGGCATTTTTCGGTCATCCTGCCAGAGAATTAATTACTGTAGGGGTCACAGGAACAAAGGGCAAGACGACGACTGCTTATATGATCAAGGCCATTCTTGAGAAAGCAGGCATCAAGACCGGCTTAATCGGCACTATTGAAATTATTATCGGTGATAAACATATTCCTGCCCTTAACACGACGCCTGAATCCTTTATTGTTCAGCAATACTTTCGTGAAATGGTGGATGCCGGCTGTAAATGCGTCGCTATGGAGGTTTCATCTCAAGGTCTGATGCTGCACAGGGTCAGCGGTTTTACTTTTGATTACAGTATCTTTACCAATCTTGAAAAGGATCACATCGGACCTAATGAGCATAAAGATTTTGAAGATTATCTTCACTGCAAATCAATGCTATTTAAGCAAAGCAAACAGGGCATCGCAAACATAGATGACGTACATTTTACAGCTGTTATGGAAGGGCATGCCTGTCAATTAGATACTTTTGGCTTACATGACAACGCAGATATTTGTGGGGATAATATCCATTTAGTCAATCATGGCGGTAAAATCGGCATTGCTTACCATGTCAACGGCCTTGTCGATTTTGATGTCAATGTTAATATTCCAGGCCGGTTCAATGTCTATAATTCATTGGCTGCCATAGGTCTTTGCAGGCACTTTCAGATTGGTTCTGATACCATTAATGAAGCTTTATCCTCAGTTTCTGTTATGGGGAGGCTGGAGCTTGTTCCAGTGTCGAGCCAGTTTTCATTGATGATTGACTATGCTCACAATGCCATGGCACTGAAAAGCTTACTGGAAACGCTAAAAGAATATAGTCCCACCAGAATTGTCACGATGTTTGGCTGCGGCGGCAACCGTGACAGGAACAGGCGCTTTGAGATGGGCGAGGTCGCTTCAAAGCTATCTGACTTAACTGTTGTCACATCAGATAATCCCCGGAATGAGGAGCCCTTGGCTATTATTGAGGATATCTTACAAGGAACTAAAAAAGGACCTGGAAAGGTCGTCACTATTTTAGATCGCAAGGAAGCTATTAAGTATTGCATTGAATATGCCGAAAAAGGCGATGTGATTATATTAGCCGGGAAGGGCCATGAAGATTATCAAGAGATTAAAGGGGTAAAGTATCACATGGATGAACGTGAGCTGATCCGGGATATCCTAAGTGAAAACCCAGAAGTATTAAGGCTAAAGTAAGACTTTTTTTATGACAGCTTGGCCAAAGCGCAATGCTGCGAAGCGATTGGGGCTTATGGCCAAGCTGTGACCTATCTTTTTATGTATTTTATACTTCGTTTGATCATGTCTATCATATATAAGAAGATCAGTATTCCAGCTAATATCGGAAAGATAGTGTTCCCAGCCCGAAACACTCTTAAGCCAATGTCTGATAGCACCATGATGAATAGAATATCTAAAATCAAACCGTACTTTTCTACTATTAAATTGTATTTCTTCAGCATTAAATCACACTCCTTTAGCAACATTATACTATTGAAATGATCAATAAGCTATAGGATGCGGCTGATTTCCAGTGATTCCCTATCCCTCTTTTTTACTTGAAATCGTCGACATTATCTGCCGTAATGACCGAGACACCAGTATCAATTACTTTACCCGCTAAATCTTTTCCTTGCAGCACTTCCACAGCAGCTTTCAGCCCTTCATATCCCATCACATCCGGATTCTGTGCCATAGATGCAACTAAGTATCCGTCTTTAACTAATTGTAAAAGGGTATCTGATTTATCAAATCCAACGCCTAATACTTCGCTGTCGCCAACCTCCTGGATAGCATTTGCCGCTAAGATGATAGCATTAGCCCCGCCTGCAATGGCATTATTGATACACTCAATCTGCTTGGCATCATCTTTGACATCTGGAGCCAGCCATGTGTATTCAACATTTCCCAATTCCTTAACTGCTTCTTGGCAGCCCTTGTCGAGATTTACCCAATGCTGATCCATTTGATCCATCGTAATCAAATACACCTTGTAAGTTTCATCAGTCTCTTCGGCTTTTTTAGATTCTGTCTCCGCTTTTTTAGATTCTGTCGCCATCGATTTTAATCATTACCGTCTGAAAAATACCCTCCTTGAAATGATATTTATATGTCTCGTTAAGATATTGGATGCTGATTGGCCGGCTTGTATTCTTTTGCTGCCTAATGACCTCTTTAAAAACAAGCTTTCGCAACCGCTGTTTATCGTTTTTTTCGAAGTTTCTTAGTTTCTCTTCCCTTGTGAGCTGTTCTGTTTTTTCCAGATAGGCAGTGCGCATTTTCTCTAGTGTAAGAATCAATTCATTTTTATCAATGGGCTTTAATAAATAATCAGATACGCCAAACTGAATCGCTTTATGCGCATACTCAAAATCCCGGTATCCACTAATAATAATATACGCCATATCTGGCACTATCCTTCTAGCCTGCTTAATCATCGACAAGCCGTTGCAGCCAGGCATGCGGAGTCTGTAATTGTAATATCCGGCTTGTGCTCTTTGATCAGCTCTAATGCCTGCAGTCCATTGTGAGCTACCGCCACCACCTCCATATCCAAGGCCTTCCAATCTACCAAGCACTGAATTAATTGACATATCTTCCCTTCATCGTCAGCAATTATAACCTTCATTTGAAATCCTCCTCTGAACTTCATTCTTTCAATTATCGCCTTATCTACGCCCCTCTGTGGGTTCTTTCCCATCACGTTCTACGATATTGCTTTAAAAGTTTAACATAAACTGCTATTGTTTAGCAAGTCATGGTTTTATCCACAATTTTTGGTTTTACCAACAAAGTTATCCACAATTCTTAAATATTGTTGCACAAAAAACAGCCCCTCGTTGTTAATATCGAAGGACTGTTTCCACACATACTAAAAGCTATACAAAGAATGAAATTATTAATGCTACCAAAAAGCCACTTCCACCAACAATGGTCTCCATCACAGTCCATGTTTTTAAAGTCGTTTTTTCATCTATACGAAGTAGCGATTTCACAAGCCAAAAGCCTGAATCATTAAAATGACTGCATACGGTCGCCCCTCCAGCAATGGCCATGGTTACGCAAGCAAGATATAACGGTGATAAATTCGCAATGCCTGGCATCGCCGCAATAATTCCTGCTGCTGTTGTCATTGCCACGGTGGCGCTTCCCACAGATATGCGAACCAGAGCGGCAACAATAAATGCGACCACAACAAGTGGCATGGCTCGTCCCGAAACCGCCTCGCCAATCACCTCACCAAGGCCGGAATCCTGCAAGACATAACGTAAAACACCGCCGCAGGCCGTCACTAATAAAATCATTCCGGTCGGCTCTAATGATTTGGTCATTACTTTTTCTAGCTCCTCTTTTGAATAACCATGCCGTATTCCTAGCACAATCATTGCGAAGACCACTGCAATAATCAAAGCAACAAATGGTTCGCCTATGAACGCAAAGATAGGGTGCAAGGTATTTTCAAACGCTGGGATGACACCCGTTACCGAGTTCAAAATAATCAGTACCAGCGGTATTAAGATCAGACATACGACTGTTGAAAATCTGGGGAGCTTGCTCTCATCAAAGGACTTCGATTGATCCACCTTTTCCGGAGCCGGCACATAATATTTATTCCCACAGTATTTTCCGAAGATGGGTCCGCCAATAATCATAGCTACCAAGCCAACGCCTGCGCCGCATAGGATAACGTATCCAAGATCCACGCCCAGCATCGAGGCGACAAGAACCGGCCCTGGTGTCGGTGGGATAAAGGCATGGCCTACTGCCAGACCGGCCAAAAGTGGGATCGCATAATAAAGCGTCGATTTTTTCGTCCTCCTGGCTAATCCAAATGCCAACGGTATCAAGATAATTAATCCGGAGTCAAAAAATACCGGTGTTGCGATTAAAAGTCCTGCCATCCCTAGCGCCCATGCGGCCTTTTTCTCGCCAAATTTATCAAGCAAAGTATTCGCAATCACTTGTGCCCCGCCGGACACCTCAAGAATAGCACCAAACATAGAGCCTAATCCGATTAGTAGGGCAATCCCTTTGAGTGTGTTTCCCATTCCAGTGCTAATAGAATTGATAAGCATATCTTTTGGCATGCCTGCTAATAATCCAATGATAATTGCACTGATTAATATTGATATAACTGCTTGAAGCTTTAAAACAATAATTAAAAATAGCAATATGGCAAGTCCCGCCAAAGCAGCCCAAATGAGCCTTCCGGTGCTTGATGGCGTGAAGCCTGCGTCAGTAGCCATTGCCACATTCATATAATTCATTAACCCGTTCATTATACTTTCCTAACCTCCCTGTTATCTATTTATACCCTCTTTGATTTACTCCATGTATCCGCCTTTCATTGGGGATACCGCATGCTTAGTAAACAGCTTAAGCACGCCTGATTCAAACTTTTTATCCTTCTCTTTCCATTTGCTCTTACGTTCGGCTAAAATCTCATCGATTTCATGTGGTGTCTTCTTTTCTCCCGCAACGCCAATAATTCTAAGGATGCGCTTCTTAATATTAAGCTCGATGAGATCCCCTTCTTCGACTAAAGCGATCGGACCGCCTTCTGCTGCTTCCGGTGATACATGCCCGATGGCCGGACCTTTTGAAGCACCTGAGAAACGCCCGTCTGTGATCAGGGCAATGCTCCTGCTTAGCTCCTCATCGGAAGAAATTGCCTCTGTGGTATAAAACATTTCCGGCATGCCGCTGCCCTTTGGCCCCTCGTAGCGAATAAATACCGCATCTCCCGGCTTGATATCTTTATTAAGGACTGCTTCAATGGCGTCTTCTTCACAATCAAAAGGCCGTGCTTTTAAAACCGCTTCATGCATTTCCTGCGGCACTGCCGAATGCTTAACGACCGCCCCCTCAGGCGCAAGGTTCCCTTTTAAAATAGCGATTGTCCCATTCCTTCCAATCGGTTCATTAAAGGTTCTGATAATATCTGTTCTTTGGCGCCCAACTCCGGCTAAATAGGCTTCACAGCGGTCATAGAAACCGTTTTGCTTTAAGTCATCTAGATTTTCACCTAAGGTTTTTCCTGTCACCGTCATCACATCTAAATGCAGCTTAGACTTGATTTCTTCCATGATTCTTGGAACGCCGCCGGCATAATAGAAATACTCGGCAGGCCATTTTCCTGCAGGTCTGATATCAAGTAAATAGTGTGCCCCTCTGTGCATTCTGTCAAAAGTATCAGAATCAATCTCAAACCCGAATTCGTGAGCAGCTGCAGGGATATGCAGCAGCGAATTGGTAGACCCTGAGATCGCCGCATGTACCATAATCGCATTTTCAAATGATTTCAGGGTGACAATATCCGTTGCCTTAAGACCCATGCCGGCTAATTTCACAGCTTGCTCACCAGCCTTATAGGCAACCGTTTTTAAATCCTCACAGGTTGCCGGCATTAATGCGCCACCCGGCAGCATTAAGCCCAGAGCTTCCGCCATGATCTGCATTGTTGATGCCGTTCCCATAAACGAGCATGCTCCGCATGACGGGCAAGCATGATGCTTAAAGTAGGTGAACTGCTCTTCTGTAATTTCGCCCCGCCTATACATGGCCGCATACGCTCCGATTTGTTCCAAAGTCAGCAGATTGGGCCCCGCCTCCATGACCCCACCGGTGACAATAATTGAAGGGATATTTAAGCGCCCGATTGCCATTAAATGCGCAGGAACCGCTTTGTCACAGCTAGCAATAAATACACCGGCGTCAAATGTCGTCGCGTTTACATGGATCTCAATGAGATTTGCTATTGTGTCTCTTGATACTAATGAATAATTGATCCCATCATGGCCTTGTGCCATCCCATCGCAAATGTCCGTCGCAAAATACTTGGCGGCCTTCCCTTCTTGATCATTGATGCCTTTCTCCGCACATTGTACTAATTCCAGTAAGTGTGCACTGCCTGGATGACTATCCCCATAGGTACTCTCAATGATTACCTGGGGCTTGCTAAGATCGCTGACGCGCCAACCCATTCCGATCCGCAAGGGATCCATCTCTGGGGCAATCGCCCGAATTTTCTGACTATTTAGTTCCATATAAGCCTCCTCTTCTAAAAAAATAGAGATATAAAATACACCCGGTGTGTTTTTATATCTCTATTCTATATTATCACTTATATATTGACAATATCGTCTATTAATAATAGCATTATGTTTAATATTGATAGATAAATTGATTGATTACATTTATTAATTTGTTGAACTTCGACTAAATACATCGGATGTATTTTTTTTCCTGATCTCTTCAATTCTTCTCCGGTTATATATTAAATGTAATTGCATCGCATATTTTGCACTTTGCGCATCTCTGCTTTTGATAGCCTCTGCGATTTCCCGATGGGTCTCGATTGTTTCATTCTTCAGGATACAGCTACTGGTAACATTGATAAATACAATAACACCATGATTTATAATCGGAATTAATTTTTCAATCACAGCATTTCCACTGCACCTGGCAATCATCTGATGAAACTTAATATCCTCTGCCGTATGATCTAAATTTCTCCGAATACGGTCTTCCACCAGATCACATTGCTTTATCAGCCCTCGCACCTGATCCTCCCTCGCATTCGTCGCCGCCATCTGCGCTATTTCAGGCTCCAGCATCAAGCGCACACTCAGCAAATCCATTGCCAGTGCTCTTTTATCTTCAATAAATGCAAATCCTAAGGGGTCTTCAATAATTTCCTTTTCTTTTAATACAAATGTACCGGCGCCTCTTCTTATTTCCAAAATGTCCCTGGCGATCAAAATCTTAACCGCCTCACGTACCGTGCTTCTTCCAACATTAAACATTTCAGACAAGTCAAATTCATTAGGAATCTTATCTCCTGTTTTGAGTTCATTTTCAATGATATAGAGCAGAAGCCTTTCCTTTACCTGCTCTGCCAACGGTTCATCCTTTCTATATTCAATCATTCCATCCTCCTCCTGCAATGGCAGATATGAGTTAACAAACATTCTATAGCATATCATATCATACCGTTGCTAATGACTGCAATCGAAGAATAGATGTATTGTAAAACAACTTTATGTGTAATATAATATACGTATTGTGTTGTAAAATATTAAATTAATCGAAAAGAAAGAGGTGTTTAGATGCAAAATTTCACATTTTATGCCCCGACTTATTTTGTGTTTGGTCAAGATTCCGAAGACAAGGCGGGAAAATATATTAAGCGCTTTAATGGCTCAAAGGTTCTCATTCACTATGGCGGCGGCTCTGTCATTCGTTCCGGATTATTGGCACGGGTAAAGAAATCGCTTGACGAAGCGGCGATCGAATATGTTGAGCTTGGCGGTGCGAAACCAAATCCTAGGAGCGGCTTAGTCTATGAGGGGATCACGCTTTGCCGAAAGGAAAATATTGATTTTATTCTTGCCGTAGGCGGCGGCAGCGCAATTGATTCGGCAAAGGCTATTGCCGCAGGCGCCTTATATGATGGTGATTTTTGGGATTATTATGAAGGGAAAGCTGTTAATCAAGCGCTGCCAATCGGAACCATTTTAACAATCTCCGCGGCAGGCAGCGAAGGCTCGGCAGATTCTGTTATTACCAATGAAAATGGTATGTTTAAACGAGGTGCGAGCGGGAGGGCCTTACGACCTCAATTCTCAATCCTGAACCCAGCGCTCACCCAGACCCTGCCACCATTTCAGACAGCTTGTGGAATTACAGATATTATTGCTCATTTATATGAGCGCTATCTTACAAATACCGAGGATGTTGAAGTGACCGACCGTATGATCGAAGGCTTGATGTTGGCCATGATCCATGAAGGCGCAAAAGCAATGGAAGATCCTGACGATTATCAATCCCGTGCCAATATTATGTGGGCGGGGATGATGGCTCATAATGATTCCTGTGGCGTGGGTCGGACGCAAGACTGGACGAGCCATGAAATCGAACATGAGCTTTCTGCATTATACGATTGTGCTCATGGCGCAGGACTTGCAGTCGTCATGCCGGCGGTTTTTACTTATAATATGAATCACAATGTTATGCGCTTTGCGCAGGTAGCCGTCAGAGTGTGGGGCTGC
>Ga0153948_1001099_pt1 | contig 14201 bp, 15 predicted proteins | sample TSNJ032MetaG_FD_104696 | JGI IMG/M metagenome (GOLD analysis project Ga0153948, IMG submission 104696) | Attine ant fungus gardens microbial communities from New Jersey, USA - TSNJ032 MetaG | ecosystem: Host-associated > Fungi > Mycelium > Unclassified | place: USA: New Jersey, Wharton State...
CAAAAAATCGTTGAGCATTTGGAAAGGAGTGAAGCGCAAATGATAAGCCATATGACTCACAGCTTTTTGATGATCACTATCAACCAAGGATACAGTGAGGAGGTCATGGATGCCGCCAAGGAGGCCGGCGCTACAGGCGGAACAGTTCTCCACGCGCGGCGGCTCGGCACGGAAGAACCCATGAAAAAATGGGGTATCAGTATTCAGCCTGAAAAGGAGATCATCTTTATTCTGACCGAGCAGGATAAAAAGCATGCTATCATGCGGGCTATCGGGGAAAAATGTGGGCTGCACAGCGAGGCCCAGGGCATTGTTATTTCCATTCCTGTGGATGCTGTGGCAGGATTGGATAAACCGTAAAAAGAGGGACACAAACATATAATTGCATGCGCGAGAAAACTTTTGTATAATCAATTCAGAATGTGGATGAAGGATGGATTTCAGACGCGCTCTAAATAATACTCACCAGGGGTGAATTTATGAAAATTGATCAGATACAAAAAATTACCCAGGCCGAAATATTGTGCGGCCATGAAATGCAGGAGGAAATTAAATCCGCCTGCGGCGCGGATTTAATGAGCGACGTGCTGGCCTTTTCAAAAGAAAACGGCATGTTGATAACCGGTCTGGTAAATCCTCAGGTCATAAGAACCGCGGAAATGATGGACTTTAAAGCCATATTGTTTGTACGAGGAAAGCAGCCGTCAAAGGAAATGGTGGAGATGGCGGCTGAAAAGTCAATTTCACTGCTCACCACCCAGTTAACCATGTACTTCGCCTGCGGTCATTTATACGCGGAAGGCTTAGGTGCGGATGCATGAACCTGCATTATGTCATCTTGAAGGACGATTTTATGCGGGCAGGCGAAGCGTCCAGCAATTTAAAGAAAAAGCTCAAGCAACTGGGCATTTCCTCCGGCGTTATCCAGAAGGTAGCCATCGCGATGTATGAAGCCGAAATGAACATGGTCATCCACGCCAATGGCGGCGTAATCGATATAGATATAGAGCCTCAACGCATTTACATAAAATTAGAAGATACCGGGCCCGGCATACCTGATATTGACTTGGCTATGCGGGAGGGCTATTCCACGGCCAGCGACCAGGTACGGGATTTGGGCTTTGGGGCCGGCATGGGTTTGCCAAATATGAAAAAAAACGCCGACATGCTTCGTATCGCTTCCGAAGTCGGCAAAGGCACTACGGTTGAAATTGAGGTAATGCTTTAGGACTGGTAAGAAGGTGATATTATTGAAAGCAAAGCATTCTGTAGAATTGATCCACGATAAATGTATTGGATGTACCGAATGTATAAAGCGATGTCCCACGGAAGCTATCCGGGTGCGAAACGGAAAAGCTATAATTATCGACAGTAAATGTATAGACTGCGGTATGTGTATCAAGGTTTGCAGGAGCCATGCTAAAAAGGCTACAACCCAAAGCATGGATCGCCTTCAAGATTTTAAGTATAAGGTAGCGCTGCCGGCGCCCTCACTTTACGCGCAATTTAAAAACCAGGAAAACGCGAACGTCATTTTGACGGCTCTTAAAATGTCGGGTTTTGACGAGGTTTTTGAGGTCAGCCGTACTGCTGAAATGGTGACCGATTATACTAAAAAGCTGATAGAAGAAGGCAAGCTGAAAAAGCCAATTATTTCTTCGGCATGTCCTGTTATAGTACGCCTTATTTGCATGCGTTTTCCTTCCATGGTGGAAAACATCCTGCCGGTTATTCCTCCTGTGGAGGTTGCGGCCATAGCCGCTAAGAATCATATGGAAGACCAAGGCATCCCCCGCCAGGAGATCGGCGCGTTTTTTATCAGCCCTTGCGCGGCTAAAAATTCTTATACAACAAACGCTCTTGGCATAGAAGCCTCTCAGATAGACGGAGTTATATCTATGCAGGATATTTATATTGTCATGCTTAACAATATGCGGCATATAAAAGAGCCTGAAATTCTTCTGCAATGCTCCGATAAAGGCATTGATTGGGCAATATCCGGCGGAGAACGCAGAGGTGTGGAGCTTGAAAGCGCCATATATGTTGACGGTATAGATAATGTCATAAAGGTTTTGGAGGAACTGGAAAACGGTCAATTGCAGGATGTGGACTTCATAGAAGGGCTGGCCTGTTCGGTAGGCTGCCTTGGAGGCCCCCTTGCCCTTGTCAACGGCTTCGTAGCGAAAAACAGGCTTAGAATAATCGAGCGTAAGCTGGACAGTCTTCCCAGACGAGTTCTTGATATAGATGAATCCAGAATCCCCATGGATTTTACTAAGCCTCTTGAGCCTACCGGCGTCTTGAAGCTTGATGGCGACATGGCCGTCGCTCTTGAGAAGATGGAAAGGATAGAAGACATTTATTCGGGGCTTCCCGGCATAGACTGCGGAGCCTGCGGTTCCCCTACCTGCCGGGCTCTTGCTGAGGATATCGTACAGGACAACGCCAACCAGGAGGACTGTGTATTTACATTGCGCAGCAAGGTAAAAGAGCTTGCTGGATATATGATGGATTTGGCGGCAAAGCTGCCCCAGACTATAAGCGATGATAAGAAAGAGTAACTATAACGAACGGTGAAAACATTTACCGACGACGAGCCGATTCGGCGAGCGCATCAACGACTAATGGCGACAGAGGAGGTTAATGTTTTCCTCGTTCGGTATAACATATTTTTTACAAGCCCTACATATTTATAAATATGGTAAGAAGCTTTCCTAACGCAGTTAATCGAAGTGAATGAGGAGGCGCAGGGCTTGGAAGACTTGAATATACAGATACCCGCGGGCTTTGGTCTGAAAGCTGGAAGGATTATAAAAGATAAGAACGGATATATTTATGAAACTCCGAAAGGCCGTATATTGATAAAAAAAGTCTTTGAGAGCCATGATTTTATCAGTTTTTCACACAGCTTGAAGGAAGCTTTATATAAAGAAGGGTTCGAACTGACGGATCGTTACCGTTTAAGCACAAGCGGGCTGCCTTACGTCCTCTGGGAAAACAAGGCTTACGTAGCGAAAGAATATTTGCCGTTTCGGGGAATTGATTTTAACGATAATGATGATCTCCGGGCTGCTCTTACTTCCATTGCCCGTATGCACCGGGCTTCCAGAGGAAAGCGGTTATATCCTGCTTATTATGGGGACCAAGGCCTTAAAGACAAATATTCCGATAAATTAAGAGAACTCCAGACGGCCAAAAAAAAAGCAGGACAGAAAAAGCGGCTGTCCGATTTTGACGTGATGTTTTTAAAAAATTATACATATTACGAGGAACGGCTGCAGAAGTCAATTGATATTTTGTCGGCTACAGATGAAAATAAAGCGGAAAAATGCTTCTGCCATAATTATTTAAAGGAAGAAACAATTTTAATAAACGATGAAAAGCAAGCTATACTGACAGACTTCTCCCGTTGTCTTATTGACACGCCTGTTACGGATTTGGTTCAAATCATAAACCGATATATAAAGTGTAAGCCTTCATGCCCGCTTTCTATTACCGACATACTTAATATTTATCAAAATGAAAACCCACTGAGTGAAGATGAATTACGCCTGCTGCGGCCCCTTCTGATGTACCCGGAAGCTTTTTTAAAGCTCAGCTTCCGGTATTACAGTAAAAACAGGAGCTGGATACCCGGCTCAATTGTAAAAAGAATGGAAAGCGTAATGAATCCCCAGGAGCTGCTGGAGCGCTATTTGGAAGAGCTGTAAGGCTTTCCACACCCTTCCGTCACCGTCATTGCGGGTCGAGCCCGCAATGACGCGAGGTGGCCATTTCAGATTTCGAAAATTCCGCCCTCTCGGGTCGAATTTCATTCCTACTCGCCTTATGTAACAAAGTTGTCTACCCCTGAATATAATTGGATAAACAATTATAAGGGTGTATCTAAAATGCAGTTTTCTCCAAGCGCGATTTTTGAAGCATGTATAATTGCCTCTTCCTTATCCATGGACGCATTTGCCGCAAGCTTTGCATATGGAAGCAATAAAATCAAAATCCCCTTTAAATCGGTTCAGATAATTAATTTTATATGCAGCTTTATCTTAGGCGTGTCCCTTGTCACAGGTACTCTCATGCGCGGCTGTTTGCCTGATATTGTCACAAAAATAATTTGCTTTGGGATTTTATTTGTCATCGGGGTTATTAAATTATTGGACAGCGTTACGAAGTCGATCATCAGAAAGTATAATAATCTGAATAAAGAGCTGGAATTTTCCATGTTTAATTTTAAATTTATACTTCAGTTATATGCGGACCCTGAAAAAGCGGACGTGGACTCATCAAAAGTCATTTCGCCAATGGAAGCCGCCTCCCTTGCGATCGCGTTATCTTTTGACGGCATTGCGGTAGGCTTCGGGGCGGCTATGGGAAACGCAAACAGCTTGTCCGTCTTTCTTGCTTCCCTTATCAGCGGCCCGCTTATGATCCTGCTGGGATGCCATGCCGGCCAGAAAGCCGCGCAAAAATTATCTCTTAACCTATCCTGGTTAAGCGGATTAATATTGATCATTCTGGCGTTTTTAAAGCTTTAATAATCACTCAATAAAACACCGCGTTTGTTATATATATTGAAGCAATTACCCCCGCCAGATTCGCGAACAGAGCCCCCGCCAACGTGTATCTGGTTTTCGTGATCTTCACGCTCATAAAATATATACTCATTGTATAAAATACCGTTTCCGTGCAGCTCATCATCACCGACACAAAACGGCCCAGGAAAGAATCCGGACCATAGTTTTTAAATAAATCCAACAATATTCCGGTAGAGGCCGAGGACGACACCAGGCGCATCAAAGTAAGGGACACAGCTTCCCTTGGATAATGAAGCCTATCCATCAACGGGCCGATAAAATTTGAAAACAAGTCCAGCGCGCCGGAGCTTCTGAGTATACCTACGGCCATCATCAAGCCTATAAGCGTAGGCATGATATGTACTACTGTTTTCATACCGTCCTTTGCGCCTTCGATAAAGCTTTCATATATATCTATTTTCTTTGAATAACCGTATAGAATTATTAACACAAACGTCAACGGAATGATCAGATCTGACAATACAAGTAATATCTTCAATCCTTGCGCCACCTTTCGCAGAATTTAACAAATATTATGCCCGCAACAGTAGAGACAAGCGTCGCGGCCAGCCCCGGCCCTATTATCTCGGACGGATTGGCGGAATTGTATTGGCTTCTGTAAGCAATAATGTTAACCGACACAATTTGAAGGCTGGACATGTTTACAATAAGAAACATGCACATTTCCCTGCTGGCTCTTTCCTTATCCTTGTTTATTTTCTGCAGCTCCTCCATAGCCCGAAGGCCCGCCGGAGTAGCCGCCCAGCTTAAGCCCAGCATATTGGCTATTATGTTGGTGGATATATGCTCAATAGCCTTGCTTTTAACAGACAGCCTTGGAAACAGAAACCTAAGCAGAGGACTCATTTTTTTTGTCAAAAGCCGTATCAGACCCGAGTCTTCCGCTATTTTCATGAGCCCTGTCCACATAGACATAATGCCCAGCATGGTTATGCAAAGGCTTACAGCCTCCTTCGCAGCTTGAATGGCTCCGTTGGTCACATCCGGCATTCTTCCGGTATATGCCGCGGTCACCACTCCAATCAGTATCATTCCGCCCCAAAGATAGTTAAGCATGGATATTGCCTCCCCCCTAAAATGAATATATGCGCTGCTTGCCTTTGCTATGAATATTCTATGAATATTTCAAATAACGGAGGTACTTTACGCTTTGCTAGCTTTGCTGCTCAATCACTTTGCTACTCAATTACTTGAAAATATACTAATGGATGGTATAATGAAAAATAAATTGCATTATAAAAGTATCAACAATAACTAAAGCAATATAAAAAAAGAGCTAGATTACACCTCAAGAAAATGTTAATCACAAATTGCAGTCTATTTCCAACTCGATTTCACCCAAAGATAAAATGAGAATTAGATAAGGAAATCGGAAACCTGCAAATTGAGAAAGGATTTTTCTATGGAAGATAGCAAGGACTGGTTCGACGCACGCCTTAAATATGAAAAAGAGGCTCTTTATAGGGCAGAGTTGGAAAATTTCAGTGAAAAAATGGTACTGAACGCCGATGGTATTATTATTTTTATCAATGAAAAATATGCCGCTGAATTTGGGCGTCGGCCTGAAGAATTAGAGGGTCAATATTTTGAAGACGTCATTTCGCCAGATCAAATGCCAGTGCTGTTAGATCTACATGATTATGCAACGCCATATATACCCTATTCCAACAATTATGATTATGCTCCCGTCTTTATTCGCGCCCCGATAACAGATAACTGCGGCAAGAGTATCGGCGACATGCTCTACGATGGTAGAGACTGGCTTAAACGATACCGCATGCTTTATGACAAGCTTAATGAATTGATGGACGAATATGAATATCTTCATCCAAAAAAGGAACAACCCAAAACAGCCTTGTTTGTGGGAGACAGTCCTCCCGCGCTACGCTTAAAGAAGGAGATCCTTCAAGTGTCCAAAAGTAATGCTACACTTCTAATTGAGGGAGAGACGGGCACAGGAAAAGAAGTGGTAGCTAACGAAGTCTTTCGGGCAGGCGGACAGAAAAACAGAGAATTTGTCAAAATCAATTGCGCCGCGCTTCCACAAGAACTTTTCGAGTCGGAACTTTTTGGCTATGATGAAGGTGCTTTTACCGGAGCACGCCGAGGTGGAAAGCGCGGGCTTTTTGAATGTGCCAGCGGAGGGGCCATTCTTCTAGATGAAATTAACTCTTTGAATTTATCATCGCAAGCGAAGCTTCTGCGGGTTTTACAGGAGAAAGTTGTAAACCCTATTGGCTCTGAACGCACTGTACATGTTAATGTACGCGTTATTGCCACCTCTAACAAACCATTGGAGCAAATGGTGGCAGAAGGGACTTTTCGTGAAGATCTGTATTATAGGCTCAATGTTCTCAACATAACAGTCCCACCTCTTAGAGAACGTATAGATGATATTCCCCAGCTTGTACGCTTTTTTGTTCAGCGGTGTAACCGCGAAAGGGAAATAGAGGTAGAACGAATTGATCCCAATGTGTATGAGTATCTGAAAACTTGCTCGTGGCCGGGTAATGTTCGCCAATTACAAAACTGGATTGAGCGGGCTATGGCAACCGTCTGGAAAAATGTATTGATGCTTTCAAATTTTTACTGGATTAGCCACAAGGCTAAAGATACAGAGGACAAAATTACTCTAATGACTCAGGCCGGCAGAACATTGCCTCAGATAATGGACCAGTTAGAGCATGAAATCATCCAAAACGCACTTTTGCGTAACAATGGAAATAAGCAGCAGACAGCAGAAGTATTGGGTATTTCCAGACAAATGCTGCACAGAAAAATTAAGCAATTCAATATTAAAGCCATTCCTTAAATATGTATCTATAGTGCAACTGTAAACTTTTTGATAAATTCAATCAAAAAGTTTACAGTTGCTTTTTTTGAGCTAGACACCATTCCTAAATGGAAATGTAACGACTTGTTTACATTGAGAAAAATGGCAATAATATCGAAAACCTAGTAAAATCAAGCTGTTTTTACTCCTATTTACTTTGGCACCTTTTTTGCTAATATGAAATTGACCTAAGTGCGCATAGGTGAATAAATCAAATTAAGAGGAGTGTTAAGCATGGAACAACTGATTTCTGCTGCTATTTTGGCAATTATTGTGGTTGCCTCCGAATGGTTAGCCAACAGGACAAAAGGGCTCATCTCTGCTTTTTTCACATTGAGTCTGCTACTGATGATGGGATACTGGTTTGTATTTCCCAACATGTCTATCTATGAGGGTACCGATGTAGCTACTATGGCTGGTATTGGTTCCATAACTGCTATTGCTTGCGGAACTTACCTAACGCACATTGGTACAATGATTACCGTTAATGATGTAGCTAAGCAGTGGAAGACTGTACTCACTGGTTTTTTGGTAGTAGTGGTCCTTGGCGTGGCGCTGCCATTTCTGGCCGGGTTATTCATTGATAATTACATGGCGTGGTGCGGTACTCCCATTGTAGCGGGTGGAGCTGTAGCAAATTTGCTGATGCAGGATGTACTACAGGAAATTGAAGTGGTCAAAAACATTGACTTAAGCAACGTCAAGGTGTTTTGTATTTTGGTGCTAGCCTTGCAAAGCCTGATCGGCGTACCGATTTGTTCCATCATCATGCGCAGGGACGCCAAACGATTCCTAAATTCCCCTTCAGAATATGCCGAGTACAAGGCTATGGCTATTGGAGCAGAAGGGAAGGGAAAGCCCACTGTCAAAAAGTTGGTCAACCTGCCTGAGTTTATGCGTACTCCCACCGGCTATCTGTTCATGACGCTTCTTGTTGCCTCAATAGGATATTGGATCGGCACTGTCACCAAAGGCACCATAAACTCCCTGCTGGCGTGTATGCTGTTAGGAGTGGTCTGCGCCACCATCGGCATCCTCCCTGCCAACACGCTAAACGCATCCCAGTCCAACGGTTTTCTCATTTTGTTCGCTACAATCTTTGTAGTACAGGGTGTGAAAAATGCCACTCCGGCGTTAGTGGCCACCTGTTTAGTTCCCCTGCTTGTTATATTTGCCTGTGGCGTGGCCCTGATTGCCGTAGCAGGCTTTATTGCCAGTAAAATCTTTAAAATGAGCTTTGGTATGTGCTTCGCAATTGGTACCACCGCTTTGTTTGGCGCACCCGCTACCGTGTACGTCTCCAATGAGGTATCCAACGGTATAGGACGCAACGACGAGGAGCGGCAGGTCCTGCTGGCATATATCCTGCCTAAAATTATGATTGCCGGCTTTTCTACACTCACTGTAGGATCTGTCATTTTAGCCACGATTTTGGTGCCTATTATCAGCAAACTATAAACCTTTTTTACCAAGAGACTTAAAAAGGAGATGAAATAATGAGTTTACTTGACCAACGCATCCGTCAATATGCCGATGAGATCGAAGAGAAGATGATCACATGGCGCCGTGATTTCCATCAGCACCCAGAGCTAGGTAATCAGGAGGTCCGTACAGGCAAAATCGTAGAAGATCACCTGAGAGAGATCGGCGTGGACGAGGTCTATACCGGCCTTGCAGGAAGCACAGGCGTGCTGGGTATCATCCATGGTGACCATCCCGGTCCGACGGTCGTCCTGCGCTGTGACATGGACTGCCTACCCGTAAAGGAGGAGAGCGGCTTATCTTTTGCCTCCACAACCATGATGGAATGGGGGACGCAGGGGCAGGTGCCTGTCATGCACGCTTGCGGTCACGATACACATACCGCCATGCTGATGGCCACTGCAAGCGTCCTGATAAAATGTAAAGACCAGCTCAACGGAAAAGCCGCGTTAGTCTTCCAGCCTGCAGAAGAGGGCCACTCCGATACCTGGGAAGGCTATTCCGGAGGTGAGGCGTTTGTAAATGACCCAGTTTTTTTGGAAAAGGTCAAAATGGATGTCTCCTTCTGCCTGCATCAGGACCCCGGCACCTTACCGCCGGTCGGCTCCTGTGGTAAGGTATACACGGCGCCTGGCCCACAGAGCTACAATATGTTTATCACACGAGTGGAGATTGTCGGAAAAGGCGGCCATGGCATGACCCCATGGGTCACGGTGGATCCCATCGTCATTGGCATGGAGATTGTCATGGCGCTTCAGGCAGTGATCAGCCGCAATGTCAATCCTTATGAAAACCACGCCACCTTTTCTATTGGAATGTTTCAGGGCGGAGCCAAATTCAATGTAATTCCCGACAAGGTAGTATTTGAAGGTGCTTTGCGCTTTACCGACATCAGCAAGAAGGACTACCTCTGGGGCCGCGTCTGTGATACCATCCACGGAATTGCCCAGGCCGGAGGCTGTACAGCGAATATTAGTTATAACTGGGTACCATCGAACAATAACTCCCCGGAGCTCATTGAAAAAATGGCCCCGCGCCTGCGTGAAACCCTTGGAGAGGACCGGTTTGTATTGCTGGATAAGTGCAACATACTTGATGATTACTCTTTCTTCCAAGAAATAGCTCCAGGGATCATGGGAATTTTGAGTACCGCGCCGGATAAGGCCCCTACTGACGGCTCAGATGTCCCCGGGCTACACAATGCCAAGATGACAGTAAATGAGCAAGGGTTGAAAGAAGGCGTTAAAGCTTTGGTTTCTTTTGCGCTAAAATACACAGATGAATAAAAGCCATTTTGCGTTACGTAAATATGGTCAATTGCAATATTAGTAAAAATTAAGAAAGAGGTATAAATTATGCAAAGGGGAACGATGAGAGTACGTATGGGTACGGCCGATACTCACTATGCCGGCAACTTAGTCAGCGGAGCCCGTATCATTGAATTGATGGACGATGCCGGTACTGAACTGCCTATTATGATAGGCGGAGATGAGGGCCTGTTGGCTTGTTGGAAGCATGTGGAACAGTACGTTCCCGTGGTATTAGGCGATTATTTGGAAATAAAAACATGGATTAGCCGTTATGGCAATACATCCTTCGACTGGGAAGCCGAAGTCTACAAGGTTTGCGAGCTGGTAGATAAAAGCGGCCAAAGCAGCGCCTGCAATATCATTGAACCACCCGTTCTCGTAGCTAAAGGTTCTTTTGTCGGCGTATGCCCCAAGGAATTAAGCCGAGGCTTTCAGGTGCCGAAGGAAGAAATCCCCTATATCCCTCACAATGGCATAAACTGGTGGGAAAAGAAAAAGGATAACAAGGAGGAAAAAAACATATGACAGCAAAAGCGTTGGAAGGAATTAAAGTAATTGATTTAAGCACCTCTTATTCCGCACCCATCGCCACGATGCAACTGGCTGATTTCGGCGCTGAAGTCATCAAGATTGAAAATACAGGCACAGGCGACGGATCCCGCGCTTGGAATCCGCTTGTCAACGGCCATAGCATTCACTACGTTTATATGAACCGGAACAAAAAAAGCATTACCTTAAACCTCAAAACCGCGGAAGGCAAGAAAATACTGTTTGACCTCATCAAAGATGCCGACGTGGTTGTTGAGAATTTTCGCCCCGGTGTTATGACAAAATTGGGCATTGATTACGAAACTTTGAAAGCTGTTAAGCCCAACATTATTATGGCCTCTCTTTCAGGTTATGGACAAACCGGTCCATATGCCGGAAAGGGCGCATATTCAAATCTGGCTGAAGCGCAAAGCGGCTTGATGTATGTGACCGGATGGCCGGCCCCGGATGGCAAACCTACCGCCTCCGGTGTAGCCTTTGGCGATAGTATTGCCGGTATGTTTTTGGTGCAGGGCATCATGTATGCGCTTTTCTACCGTGAACGGACTGGCAAAGGACAATACATTGACGTAGCCATGACCGACTCCCTTGTGGCTTTGCTGCAACATTGCTTTGCTCAGTATTCTTTGTTAGGCAGCGAGCCAGTGCGTATAGGCAACCGTGATTTATCAGACTATCCATATGATACTTTTGAAGCAAAAGATGGTTATTGCCAACTTGGCAACTCCACTCCAACCGATTGGAGCCGTTTTGCCCAAGCTATTGACCGCCCGGATCTTGGAGATAATCTCGAATATAAGACAGCTGGCCAACGTTGGGCTCATGTGAATGAGCTTCATGACATCATTCAAGAGTGGGCATCCAAACATACCCGTAAGGAAATTGAACAGATTTTTTCAAAATATGGTCAGTTATACTCTCCCATTCTTAAAATCAGCGAAGTGATGCAGGATGAACAGTTTCTTTTCCGTGAAATGATAGTGGATATGACGTATGAAGAAATAGGTGCGTATAAAGACAAGGGAATCCCTATCAAAATGAGCGAAACACCCGGTCAAATCCATATGAATCCGCCTCGTCATGGCGAGCATACCAACGTAATTTTACAGGAGCTTGGCTATACAGCCGAGCAACTTAATCAGTTACGCGAGAACGGTATAATACTTTGAGCTCGGCCGTAAGAACACGGGGATGCAGCTTAGAACAAATCGCGCTGTGCGCGAGTAGTTTTCCGCTATTTGTCATAGAAATTGCTTCCTTGTGCGTTTCGCCGCGCTTCTGGGCGAAACGCTGGAATCAACGCAATTTCCTATGACAGAACAAATCGCGCTGCCGCTACTCTGTTTATCTCTTCCGCTAATTCTCTTTCAACAACCCCCTTCGTCATTTCAGGTAGCATGATAGGAGGCGACCGACAGCTGCCCGTTACTGTTATCCCCAAGCCCCCAGACGAAGCCATCCTTATCAAGAGCAAGCCAGGAGCTTGCGCCTAAGCAGATATCGACAATATTTTCCAGGCCTTCAAAAAATGCATCAAGAATTTATACCTGAGTATCGTGCCCTAGTGCTGCCCGACGTAAATACGCACTCCGGAAAACGGCTAAAATTTCTCATTACTTCGCCAGCGCCCCCCTCGCATACCTTCCAGTATGCGTCGTCGGAGCTTCCCCGTACTGATAAATTTTATCTCGTTTTCTGGGGTGCGTATTTACGTTGTACAGCACTATTATCAATAAGATCCAGTCCTTAATTTACCAATACAAAAATTATAAAATTAATTATAAAATTAATTTGTACTATCCAATTGACTGAACTAAAAAAATGTTGCACAATAACCATTTGAGATAATCCCGTAGCTTTTGAAGAGCAAGCGGTAAAGAAGAGAAAAGGAGAAATGGTTATAGATATGAACATATATCATACGATAAACAGCGGTTTAATATTCAGTTGGAAGGACACAGCTATACTTGTTGACGTTTTACACGGTAAAGTTAATGGCTTCTCGGATATTCCTGACCCCCTAAGAAATCAAGTGCGTTCCGGAACAGGCCCAGTAATGCAGTCAAATGGACTCATATTCACACACAAGCATGCAGATCACTATGATGCGGATCTTGTGTCTGAATTTTTGTCAAAGCGTCCCGGCATCCCGTTGCTAACACCAGGCTTTTATATAAACTGTCAACCAAAATATGGGCATGATATAATTGACCGTTGCTTTCAGATTGGCCCTATTGATGTTATAGCGGTTTCCACAAGTCATGATGGAGTGATATACAGTGATGTAAATCACGAATCATACTTAATTGGCGTAGGCGAAGATTATATTCTGGTTGCTGGTGACGCCACATTGGATCAAGAGGAGTGCGTCAGAATAATGGATGTTAAAAAGCCGGCGTGCGGTTTTTTTAATGTCTACCAGCTCGCTCGGCCTACCGTTCAGCAAATGATTAGAACGGTACATATGAAGAACGTTTATTTGTATCACCTTGGGTATGAGGAAGACGACGAATTCCAATACCATAAACTAGCAAAAAGAGTAATTAACAGATTTCCAGATGATCTTCCCACGCCTGAATTAATCAAGCCAATGGAATATATTAAATGACATAAATATAAAATTGAGCAAATATTGCTGTAAACAGCACGTATAAGCAATAGGGTCTTTATTTGGAAATTTTTGTAAGTAATTGACTAAAATTGTCAGCTATGTTATTCTAAGAGCGAAAGGAGAGTCACAGCCACATGAAATCATTTGGAATGGTAAGGCGAGTAGATGAGCTTGGCAGATTTGTACTGCCAGCGGAACTACGCAAAACAATGGGCATAAGAGAAGGCGACTCCATGGAGGTATTCACCGAAAAGGATACAATTATAATGAGAAAATATCAACCGGGTGATATCTTTACTGGGGAAATGGATGATCTTATAGAATTTTATGGTCGGAAGGTATCCATAAAATCCATCATTGAAATGGCAAAGATAGCCGGTCTTAATATTCAGCAGTAAGCAATTTATTATCCTGAGGGGACATCCCGAAGGATTTTTTTTTATGAATATTATTTCTATAATTAGGTAAAATAAATTCGTTAAGTTGTGCACAACAAAAACAAAAACGAAGGGAGAATAATTATGGCAAATTTAACTCAGGTAGAAGTAAACACAATAAGGGAAGTTGCGGCTTCTCATCAAACCATGTCCTGTAAGCTTGATGATTACGCTAACCAATGCCAGGATCAAAACATTAAGCAGATGTTCTCACAGGCCGCTCAAGAATCAAAAAAAAGCGCCCAGAATCTTATACAGATGCTATAGTCAGGAACAAATCGCGCTGTGCGCGAGTAGTTTTCCGCAATTTGTCATAGAAATTGCTTCCTTTTGCGTTTCGCCGCGCTTCTGGGCGAAACGCTGGAATCAACGCAATTTCCTATGACA
>Ga0153948_1001102_pt1 | contig 14177 bp, 12 predicted proteins | sample TSNJ032MetaG_FD_104696 | JGI IMG/M metagenome (GOLD analysis project Ga0153948, IMG submission 104696) | Attine ant fungus gardens microbial communities from New Jersey, USA - TSNJ032 MetaG | ecosystem: Host-associated > Fungi > Mycelium > Unclassified | place: USA: New Jersey, Wharton State...
CACCAAGGAGCAGGAGCTGCACGCCTATCGCGAGATGCTGATGATCCGGCGTTTCGAAGAAAAAGCCGGTCAGCTTTATGGCATGGGCTTCATTGGTGGCTTCTGCCATCTCTATATCGGACAGGAAGCTGTCGTCGTTGGTATGCAGACCGCGCTGAAGGAAGGTGATCAGATCATCACGTCCTATCGCGATCATGGTCACATGCTGGCAACAGGCATGGAAGCGCGCGGCGTTATGGCCGAGCTGACCGGACGCCGTGGAGGCTACTCCAAGGGCAAGGGCGGCTCCATGCACATGTTCTCCAAGGAAAAGGGCTTTTACGGCGGTCACGGTATCGTCGGCGCTCAGGTTCCGCTTGGTACCGGTCTTGCCTTTGCGAACAAGTATCGCGGCAATGACAACATCTCCGTCACCTATTTCGGCGATGGCGCTGCCAATCAGGGCCAGGTCTACGAAGCCTTCAACATGGCATCGCTGTGGAAGCTTCCGGTGATCTACGTCATCGAAAACAACCGTTACGCCATGGGCACCTCGGTTTCGCGTTCTTCCGCTGAAACGGATTTCTCCAAGCGTGGCGTTTCGTTCAACGTTCCGGGCATCAAGGTCGACGGCATGGATGTTCGCGCCGTTGCTGCGGCTGCCGCACTTGCTGCCGAATGGACGCGTTCCGGCAAGGGTCCGCTGATTCTCGAAATGGAAACCTATCGCTATCGCGGTCACTCCATGTCCGATCCTGCGAAGTATCGCTCGAAGGACGAAGTGCAGAAGATGCGTTCGGAGCATGATCCAATCGAGCAGGTCAAACAGCGCCTGATTGAAAAGAACTGGGCCACCGAAGAAGAGCTGAAGGAAATCGACAAGGAAGTCCGCGACATCGTCGCTGATTCGGCCGATTTCGCTCAAAACGATCCGGAGCCGGATGTTTCCGAGCTCTACACGGATATTCTGCTCTAATTCGGGAAAGGTGTTGTCATGCCCGTAGAAATTCTCATGCCCGCCCTTTCTCCGACCATGGAAGAAGGCACGCTTTCCAAGTGGGTGAAAAAGGAAGGCGACAAGGTTACGTCCGGTGACGTGATTGCCGAGATCGAAACCGACAAGGCGACGATGGAAGTCGAAGCTGTCGATGAAGGCATCATCGGCAAGATCCTCATCGCAGAAGGCACCGAAGGCGTGAAGGTCAATACGCCGATTGCTGTGCTTCTCGGCGACGGTGAAAGCGCTTCCGATATCGGTTCGGCTCCAGCTGCCAAGGTTGAAGCGCCGAAAGAAGAAGTCAAGGAAGCTCCGAAGGCCGAAGACAAGCCAGCTGCCAGCGTCCCTGCTGCGCCGAAGGTTGAAGTCGCTTCCGATCCGGATATTCCGGCCGGCACGGAAATGGTTTCGATGACCGTGCGTGAAGCACTGCGCGACGCCATGGCCGAAGAAATGCGCCGTGACGAAAACGTCTTCATCATGGGTGAAGAAGTTGCCGAATATCAGGGCGCTTACAAGATCACCCAGGGTCTTCTGGACGAATTCGGCCCGCGCCGTGTTGTCGATACGCCGATTACCGAGCATGGCTTTGCCGGTGTGGGCGTTGGTGCGGCTATGGCTGGCCTCAAGCCAATCGTTGAATTCATGACCTTCAACTTCGCCATGCAGGCGATTGACCAGATCGTGAATTCGGCTGCCAAGACGCTTTACATGTCGGGCGGCCAGATGGGCGCTCCGATGGTGTTCCGCGGTCCTTCGGGCGCTGCTGCACGCGTCGCCGCACAGCATTCGCAGTGCTACGCTGCATGGTACAGCCAGATTCCGGGCCTCAAGGTCGTCATGCCTTACTCGGCTGCCGATGCGAAGGGTCTTCTCAAGGCCGCGATCCGCGATCCGAACCCGGTCATCTTCCTCGAAAACGAAATCCTCTACGGTCATCATTTCGAAGTGCCGAAGCTGGATGATTTCGTTCTGCCAATCGGCAAGGCCCGCATTCACAAGCAGGGCAAGGACGCGACCATCGTTTCGTTTGGCATCGGCATGACCTATGCCGTCAAGGCTGCTGAAGAGCTGGCGGAGCAGGGCATCGATGTTGAAGTCATCGATCTGCGTACCATTCGTCCAATGGATATTCCGACGGTTGTTGAATCGGTCAAGAAGACCGGTCGCCTCGTCACCGTTGAAGAAGGCTACCCGCAGTCGTCCGTTGGTACCGAAATCGCCACCCGCGTGATGCAGCAGGCCTTCGATTATCTCGATGCGCCGATCCTGACCATTGCCGGCAAGGACGTTCCGATGCCTTACGCCGCAAATCTCGAAAAGCTGGCGCTGCCGAATGTGGCCGAAGTCGTGGAAGCGGTGAAAGCCGTGACCTACTCCGCTTAACGAAAGGGTCTGGACATGCCGATCAATATCACCATGCCAGCGCTTTCTCCCACGATGGAAGAAGGCAACCTGTCGAAATGGCTGGTTAAGGAAGGCGACAAGGTTACGTCCGGCGATGTGATTGCCGAGATCGAAACCGACAAGGCCACGATGGAAGTCGAGGCTGTTGACGAAGGCACCGTTGCCAAGCTGGTTGTTCCGGCTGGCACCGAAGGCGTCAAGGTCAACGCGCTGATCGCAATTCTGGCCGCTGACGGCGAAGACGTCGCGGAAGCTGCAAAGGGCGGCGGCGCTGCCGCTCCCAAGGCGGAAGTAAAAGCCGAGGCTCCGAAGGAAGAGCCAAAGGCTGAAGCCAAGAAGGAGGCTGCACCTGCTGCAGCGCCCGCTCCGGCAACCGCTGCTCCCGCACAGGCACCTGCGAAGGGCGAACGCGTTTTCGCTTCTCCGCTTGCACGCCGCATCGCCAAGGACGCCGGCGTCGATATCGCTGCCGTGAAGGGCACCGGTCCGCATGGCCGCGTCGTTCAGCGCGATGTGGAATCCGCTATTCAGTCGGGCGGTGCTAAAGCAGCTGCTGCTGCGCCGCAGGCTGCTGCCAGCGCTCCCGCTGCCAAGCCGATGTCGGACGATGCCGTTCTCAAGTTGTTCGAGGAAGGTTCTTACGAAATCGTGCCGCATGACGGCATGCGCAAGACCATTGCTCGCCGTCTGGTGGAATCGAAGCAGACCGTTCCGCATTTCTACCTGACGATCGATTGCGAACTCGATGCACTTCTGGCGCTTCGCGCACAGATCAACGCGGCTTCGCCGATGATCAAGACAGAGAAGGGCGAGGTTCCGGCCTACAAGCTCTCCGTCAACGATATGATCATCAAGGCGACAGCTCTGGCGCTTCGTGATCTCCCGGAAGCCAATGTTTCCTGGACTGAAGGTGGAATGATCAAGCACAAGCGTTCGGATGTCGGCGTTGCCGTTTCTATTCCGGGCGGCCTGATTACGCCAATCGTCCGCCATGCGGAAAACAAGACGCTTTCCGCCATCTCCAACGAGATGAAGGATCTGGCCAAGCGCGCGCGTGATCGCAAGCTGAAGCCAGAGGAATATCAGGGTGGTTCGACCTCGGTTTCCAACCTCGGCATGTTCGGCGTCAAGGATTTTGCCGCCATCATCAACCCGCCGCATGCGACCATTTTCGCAATCGGCGCAGGTGAAGAACGCGTCGTGGTGAAGAAGGGCGAGATGAAAGTGGCGACAGTCATGTCGGTCACGCTTTCCACCGATCACCGCGCAGTCGATGGCGCTCTTGCCGCCGAACTGGCGCAGGCCTTCAAGCGCCACATCGAAAATCCGATGGGCATGCTGGTCTGATGGAATTGAAGCCGCGCCTGTCTTTGTAGATGATACAGAGATGGGCGCGGCCTTTCCGCTTTCAGGAATAAGGGCAAGAACTATGGCCGACATTTACGACGTTATTGTTATTGGATCGGGACCGGGCGGTTACGTAACGGCGATCCGTGCTGCGCAGCTGGGCCTCAAGACGGCAATCGTCGAGCGCGAGCATCTGGGCGGCATCTGCCTCAACTGGGGCTGCATTCCGACCAAGGCGCTGCTGCGTTCGGCGGAAATCCTGCATTTCGGTGAACATGCCAAGGACTACGGTCTGAAGCTGGAAGGCACCATCAAGCCTGACGTGAAAGCTGTTGTGCAGCGTTCGCGCGGTGTTTCGGCGCGTCTCAACGGCGGCGTCGCCTTCCTTATGAAGAAGAACAAGATCGACGTGATCTGGGGCGAAGCCAAGCTTGTTAAGGGCGCTTCCGGCTCCAATCCCGCTGAAATTACCGTCGGCAAGACGTCGAAGCAGCCAATGTTGCCGCAGAACCCGGTGCCGAAGGGCGTGCTGGGAGAGGGCAGCTACAAGGCCAAGCACATCATCGTCGCGACCGGTGCGCGTCCGCGTGCGCTGCCTGGCATCGAGCCGGACGGCAAGCTGATCTGGACCTATTTCGAAGCCATGGTGCCGCAGGACTTGCCAAAGTCGATGCTGGTCATGGGTTCGGGCGCAATCGGCATCGAATTTGCATCGTTCTATCACGACATGGGCGTCGATGTGACGGTTGTGGAAGTGATGCCGCAGATCATGCCGGTGGAAGATGCAGAAATCTCCGCCATCGCCCGCAAGCAGCTTGAAAAGCGCGGCCTCAAGATCATCACTGATGCCAAGGTTACGAAAGTGGAGAAGGGCGCCAGCAACGTCACGGCTTCCATCGAAACCAAAGACGGCAAGGTGCAGAAGCTGACTGTCGACCGGATGATTTCAGCTGTTGGCGTTCAGGGCAATATCGAGAATCTCGGCCTTGAAGCGCTCGGCGTGAAGACGGATCGCGGCTGCATCGTCATCGACGGTTATGGCAAGACCAATGTCGAGGGCATCTACGCTATTGGCGACGTCGCCGGTCCGCCAATGCTGGCCCACAAAGCCGAGCACGAAGGCACGATCTGCGTCGAAAAGATCGCAGGCCTTCCGAATGTGCATTCGCTCGACAAGGGCAAGATTCCAGGCTGCACCTATTGTAATCCGCAGGTTGCGTCTGTTGGTCTGACGGAAGCCAAGGCCAAGGAACAGGGTTTTGACATTCGTGTCGGTCGCTATTCCTTCACGGCAAACGGCAAGGCGATTGCTCTCGGCGAGGATCAGGGGCTGGTCAAGACGATCTTCGACAAGAAGACAGGCCAGCTTCTGGGAGCACATATGGTTGGCGCGGAAGTCACCGAGCTTATCCAGGGCTTTGTGATTGCCATGAACCTTGAGACCACCGAAGAAGAGCTGATGCATTCGGTCTTCCCTCATCCGACCCTTTCGGAGATGATGAAGGAAAGCGTACTCGACGCTTATGGACGTGTGCTGAACGCATAGTCCCGAAAAGTTGCAGACTTTTCGGATAAGGTTATGCGGGGAATACTCTTAAAGCAAATAGGAGACGCCTATTCCGCTGATCGAAAATGGAGGGCCATGGCGGCGTGCCGCCTGGCCGATCATAAAATGGTGTACCGTCATCGGTCTGACGCTCGGATTTGTAGCCGGTGTCTTGAGTCTTCTCGGCGGTAACACCATATCGGTCAACGGATTGGCTCTCGCTGGCTGGTACGGTGTCTGGACGCTTACTTTGGCGCTTGGCGTCGGCGGCCTGGTCTTTGGCTTGATCTGGGCTCTGGTTTTCAGGGCTCTCGGCATGGCCGCGCGGCGATGAGTAGCAAATGGTCCAAGTTGACAGGTCTTTGGTCAGGGCTTAGGACCGGACCGAATTAAGGAGCGTTCCACATTTTTTTGGGAACAGGCTCCGGATAGGCAGGAAACAGCATGGTTACAGTTCTCAATACGGTCAACCAGAGCGGACGTCTGCGGCACCCGGAAAAGGCGCACCGCCCGGACAATGAAGTCCTGAAAAAGCCCGACTGGATTCGCGTCAAGGCTCCGGTCTCGCGCGGCTATAATGAAACGCGCGAAATCGTGCGTTCCAACAAGCTCGTGACCGTCTGTGAAGAAGCTGGCTGCCCGAATATCGGCGAGTGCTGGGAAAAGAAGCACGCCACTTTCATGATCATGGGCGAAATCTGCACGCGCGCCTGCGCGTTCTGCAATGTTTCGACCGGTATCCCGACGCCGCTTGATCCAAATGAACCGGAAAATGTCGCCAAGGCTGTCAAGCAGATGGGACTGACCCATGTGGTTATCACCTCGGTAGATCGCGATGATCTGGCCGATGGCGGCGCGCAGCATTTTGCCGATGTCATTCGCGCCATTCGCGCGGCAACGCCTGCAACGACCATTGAAATTCTGACGCCGGACTTCCTGCGCAAGGAAGGCGCGCTGGAAGTTGTGGTCAAGGCCCGCCCGGACGTGTTCAATCACAATCTGGAAACCGTGCCGTCGCGCTACCTTAAGGTTCGTCCCGGTGCACGTTATTTCCATTCGATCCGCCTCTTGCAGCGCGTCAAGGAACTCGATCCGACCATTTTCACCAAGTCCGGCATCATGGTGGGTCTCGGCGAAGAGCGGAATGAAATCTTGCAGCTGATGGACGATCTTCGCTCGGCTGATGTGGATTTCATGACCATCGGTCAGTATCTGCAGCCGACTCGCAAGCATCATCCGGTCATTCGCTTCGTGACGCCGGACGAATTCAAGTCGTTCGAAACCATCGGTAAGACCAAGGGCTTCCTGCTGGTTGCCTCCAGCCCTCTGACGCGTTCTTCGCATCATGCTGGCGACGATTTTGCAAAGCTGAAGTCGGCCCGCGAAGCGCAGATTGCGAACCGGGCATCGTAAAACATGCCGCAGTTTACGACCGTCAGACGGGTACATCACCGGGCCGATCAGATGTTCGCGCTCGTGGCGGATGTTGAGAAATATCCGGAATTTCTGCCAATGTGCGAAGCCTTGTCGATCCGCTCCCGTAAGGAGCGTGACGGCAAGGCCTTGCTGATTGCCGACATGACGGTCGGCTACAAGCTGATCCGTGAAACCTTCACCAGTCAAGTGCTGCTGAAGCCGGATGAAAACGTCATCGACGTCAAATATCTCGACGGTCCGTTTCGCTATCTCGATAATCGCTGGACGTTCAAGTCTGTTGAGGACGCGGCCTATTGCGACGTCGAGTTTTTCATCGACTATGAATTCAAAAGTCGCACACTCGGCCTGCTGATGGGCACGATGTTTGATCTGGCCTTCAAGAAATTCTCAGAAGCCTTCGAAAAACGCGCCGACAAAATCTACGGTCTCTAGTCAAACGACGCTTACTGCGCCGTATAGCCTCCATCCACCATCAATGACGATCCGGTGATGAATGAAGCCTCGTCGCTGGCGAGAAACAGAACGGCGCTTGCTACTTCCTCGGCGCGGCCAAGGCGGCCCATCGGGTGCAGCGCAACCAGCGCTTCCTTTTTGTCGTCGGGAACATCTTTGAGAAGCGGCGTATCGATATAGCCAGGGCAGACGGCATTCACGCGGATATTCTGCGTGCCATAATCGATAGCCAGCGTCTGGGTCAGAAGCTTCACACCGCCTTTTGCCGCGGCATAGGCCGTCACGCCCGACTTGCCGACATGGCTGTGGATCGATCCGCAATTGACGATGACGCCGCCGCCTTGCGAGCGCATCTGGTCGATTGCGTATTTATCGCAAAGGTAAACGCCGGTCAGATTGATATCGATAGTCTTTTGCCAACTGCTTTCGTCAAGTTCGTCGATCGGTCCGTCCGCTGCAATACCGGCATTGGCGAACATGATGTCGAGACGACCGTAATTTTCCACTGTTCGGGCAATCAGTTCCTGAACAGCTTTGGTTCTTGTCACATCTGTCTTGATGAAAATGGCCTGCTGGTGTGCTCCGGCAAGCTCGTCGGCCAGTTGCTGGCCGTGATCGGCATAATCGGCAATGACGACATTGGCGCCTTCACGTATAAAAGCCCGGACCGTCGCTTTCCCAATACCGCTTGCCCCGCCCGTTACGATGGCCACTTTGCCTTTGAAACGCATTGCTTATGTTCCTCATCTTGAACTGATAAGCAGAGGATAGGGCGGCAGTGCGGAAAGTACATGCGTTGGCGTCAGGCCTCGCGCAAATTTGTCAGTACCAGCTCCAGCGCGGCAAGAACCGTTACATGGCGAATGTCCGCACGGCTTTTTGGGCCGAAACGGCATTCGCGGTGCAGCGTTGGGTGACTATTGCGTGCGGAGGCGATATGGACAAGCCCAACAGGCTTTTCGTCCGAGCCGCCGCCGGGACCGGCAACGCCGGTCACCGCAATACTGATGCCTGCACGCGAATGTTTCAGCGCGCCTTCGGCCATGGCAATCGCTACTTCCTTCGAGACAGCGCCGACCTGACCGATCAGATCCATCGGCACGCCAATCATTTCGTTCTTGGCCTCGTTGGAATAGGTGACGAAGCCGCGATCCACGACATCGGACGAACCGGCAATGTCGGTCAACGCGCCGGCAATCAGGCCACCAGTGCAGGATTCCGCGGTCGCAATCATCAGACCAGCCTTGCGGCAGGTTTCCAGCACTGCGATTGCTTCTTTCTCTGCGACGAGCTCGCTCATTCCGGCACCTCACCGGGATAAATGACGGTTGCCGTCGCAATGGCGGCGATGCCTTCACGGCGTCCGACAAAACCGAGCTTTTCGTTGGTCGTGGCCTTGATCGACACACGGTCGGCGGCAATGCCGAGCATATCGCAGAGCGCTTCCGTCATGGCGGCGCGATGTGGCCCGACTTTCGGCGCTTCGCTGATCAACGTCACATCCACATTGGCAATGCGTCCGCCAGCCTCGCGAACGATCTCGGCGGCGTGCTCGATGAAGATGCGCGAGGCTGCGCCCTTCCATTGTGGGTCCGATGGCGGGAAATGCGTGCCGATATCGCCAGCGCCGCGCGTGGCGAGCAGAGCGTCGGTGAGGGCGTGAAGCGCCACATCGGCGTCTGAATGGCCATTGAGCTTTGCTTCATGCGGGATTTTCACGCCGCAGAGCGTGACGTGATCGCCCGGCTCGAAGGAATGTACGTCATAGCCATTGCCCGTGCGAATATCCGGAAAGGCGGCATGGTCTTGCCGCAGGCGCTTGTCTGCCATTTCGATGTCCTTTGCCCAGGTAAGCTTTGTGTTATCGGCCGAGCCTTCGATAATGCGCACGGCGAGGCCTTGCCATTCGGCGATGGCGGCATCGTCGGTGAAATCCGTGCGACGGATCGCGAAGGCTTTCTCATGTGCGTCGAGAATCGGCGCATAGGGAAATGTCTGCGGAGTTTGTGCCGCGAACAGACCAGCGCGAGGAACTGTGGTTTTGACCGTTCCGTCAATGGCCGATTGTTTCAACGTATCTGAAACGGCCAGCGCGGGAAGGACGCCTTCCTCCGGTGTCAGATTACTGACGATCCGTGCGAGCAGTCCCTGCGTGATGAAAGGGCGCACACCGTCATGGATCATCACATAATGCGGCGCGTGGTCCTTGAGGGCGAGGAGCCCCAGCCGTGTGGATTCCTGCCGTGTCGGGCCGCCGGTCACGACGATTATATCTTCGTGGCTTTCCGGTATGGCGCGTTCATAAAGCAGGTGATCGTCCGGATGGATGACGACGACGATCTTGTCGATCAGCGGGCAGTCGATAAAGGCGCGCAACGTTCGCGCGAGCACGGCTTCGCCGCCGATGCGCCGATATTGCTTCGGCCCTTCGACGCTTTGCCCCGCCCGTTCGCCCCGGCCGGCTGCCACAATGACCGCTGCTGTTTTCGAAATGATCTTCGCCTTTGCCAAAGTTGGTCGCTTGGAAGCCGAATAATGCCTTGCATCGACAAATGCCAGACTGCAATTGATTTATTGCATATTCCAGAAGCATACCTCTCAAAAGCGTGATCCGCTTTCGGAGTAAAGATACGCATAAAAACAACAAGTTAAAGCGTACTCCTCAAAGGGCGCAAAATGCAACGCTATCTGCGTGCTTTTCCTTGCGTTCAAAAGACGAACTGATTAAAGTGTGTGCGTTATGCATCATGCACATGAAATAGGCATTTATTTGTGACTTCTATCGATCAGCCCTTGGATATCCGTGGCGTGGTGCTCAAGAATCGCGTTTTTCTGGCGCCGATGTCTGGCGTCTCCGATTTGCCGTTTCGCAAGCGCGCTGCTGCTGCCGGAGCGGGAATGGTCGTTTCGGAAATGGTCGCCAGCGCAGAACTCTGCAATCGTCACAAGGAAAGTCTGTTGCGCCTGTCGGGCGAAGGTCTGGGCACGCATGTTGTTCAGCTTGCGGGGCGTGAAGCGCACTGGATGGGCGAGGCGGCCAGGATCGCTGAAGGCGAGGGTGCGGATATCATCGATATCAATATGGGCTGCCCCGCCAAGAAGGTGACGGGAGGCTATTCCGGGTCTGCGCTGATGCGCGATCTGGATCATGCCATGACGCTTGTCGAGGCGACAGTGGCTGCCGTCAAGGTGCCGGTCACACTGAAGATGCGGCTTGGCTGGGACGAAAACAGCATCAATGCGCCGGAACTGGCCAAGCGTGCCGAAGATGCGGGTATTGCAATGGTCACCGTGCATGGGCGCACACGCTGCCAGTTCTATGAAGGTCATGCCGACTGGGACGCCATTCGCGCCGTGCGCGATGCGGTGAAAATTCCGCTCGTCGCCAATGGTGATGTGTCTTCGCGTGAAGACGCTGAAGAGATTCGCCGCCGGTCCGGTGCGGATGCGGTGATGGTTGGACGGGCTACCTATGGACAGCCATGGCTGCCGGGTCTGATTGCGGGCAGTTCACCATCAGCGCAATCCGAAACAGAGATTATCGATTATATTATAATGCATTACGAAGATATGCTCACCCATTATGGTAGCAAAACGGGTATTCGCCATGCGCGCAAGCATCTTGGCTGGTATCTGGATCGTCATGCCGGAGAGGCTTTGACCTCAGCGGATAAGGCGGAAGTTATGACGCTGACCGATCCCGCAAAGGTTGTTGAAGCGCTGCGCCGGATTTTCGCGGCACGGACGACGGATGCGCCAGAGTTGAAATCGGCGTTCAGAAAGGTCGCCTGATGCGCGAAAGAGAAGAAAAGGGCAGCATCCCGTCAGTTATTCTGGATGCGATCAGCCAGCCGGTCATTATGGTCGGGCCTGACAATCATATTGTCTATGCCAATCTGGACGGCGAGCAGTTTTTTCGCTCCGGTTCGTCCATATTGGCGCGCAACCGGCTGGAGAGCTTTCTGCCTTTCGGCAGCCCGCTTCTGGCTCTCATCGATCAGGTTCGTGCCAGCCAGATGCCGGTCAATGAATATCGCGTTGATATTTCCTCACCGCGTCTTGGTGCTGAACGCATCGTCGATCTCTATGTCGCGCCCGTCGTTGAAATGCCGGGTGCTGTGGTCATCCTCTTCAAGGAAAAGACCATGGCGGAAAAGATCGACCGTCAGATGACCCATCGCGGTGCTGCGCGTTCTGTTACCGGCCTTGCCTCGATGCTGGCGCACGAGATCAAGAACCCGCTATCGGGTATTCGCGGCGCCGCGCAACTACTCGAACAGGTGGTGGGCGATGAGGATCGCGCGCTGGCACGGCTCATCACCGATGAAACCGACCGTATCGTGTCTCTTGTAGACCGGATGGAGGTTTTCTCTGACGAGCGCCCCATCGAGCGCACAGCCGTGAATATTCACGCTGTTCTGGACCATGTGAAGGCCGTTGCCCGCAATGGCTTTGCCCGTCATATCCGCTTCTCGGAAGAATATGATCCATCGCTGCCGCCGGTTTTCGCCAATCGCGATCAGCTTGTGCAGGTGTTCCTCAATCTGGTGAAGAACGCAGCCGAAGCCATTGGCGACCGCGATCACGGAGAAATCCTGCTCTCGACGGCTTACCGTCCGGGTATTCGCCTTCAGGTACCGGGCGCACGCGACCGTGTGGCGCTGCCGCTGGAATTCTGCGTGCACGATAATGGACCTGGCGTGCCGCAGGATATGCTGCCGCATCTCTTTGATCCGTTTGTGACGACCAAAACCAACGGCTCGGGCCTTGGATTGGCGCTGGTGGCAAAAATCATCGGCGATCATGGCGGCATCATCGAATGCGACAGCCATCCGTCGCGCACCACTTTCCGCATTCTCATGCCTGCCTGGAAAAGCTCGGATGTTGCTTCCCGGGCGAGCAAATTCACGACTGATTATACCGGAGACGACGCATGATAGCAGGACGCCCGACGGGAACCGTATTGGTGGCGGATGACGATGCGGCGATCCGCACTGTGCTCAATCAGGCACTCTCCCGGGCCGGTTATGATGTGCGGGTGACGTCGAATGCCGCGTCCTTGTGGCGTTGGGTGGCGGCTGGCGATGGCGATCTGGTGATCACTGACGTCATGATGCCTGACGAAAACGCCTTCGACCTTCTGCCGCGCATCAAGAAAATGCGGCCTGATCTGCCCATCGTGGTGATGAGCGCACAAAACACCTTCATGACGGCCATTCGCGCCTCGGAAGCCGGCGCTTATGAATATCTGCCGAAACCGTTCGACCTGACGGAACTGATCAATATTGTCGGTCGCGCTTTGTCCGAACCGAAACATAAGCCGATTGCCACGCTTCACGACGAACCCGGCGAGAATATGCCGCTTGTCGGTCGTTCGCCTGCCATGCAGGAAATCTACCGCGTTCTGGCGCGTATGATGCAGACGGACCTCACCATGATGGTGACGGGCGAATCCGGTACCGGCAAGGAACTGGTTGCACGCGCGCTGCATGAATATGGCCGCCGCCGTAAGGGACCGTTCGTTGCGATCAATATGGCCGCTATTCCGCGTGATCTGATCGAATCGGAACTTTTCGGCCACGAGAAGGGCGCTTTTACGGGCGCGCAGAATCGCTCGAGCGGACGCTTCGAACAGGCCAACGGCGGCACGCTATTCCTCGATGAAATCGGCGATATGCCGATGGAAGCGCAAACGCGCCTGCTTCGCGTGTTGCAGCAGGGCGAATATATGACGGTCGGCGGACGCACGCCCATCAAGACCGACGTGCGTATTGTGGCGGCGACCAACAAGGACTTGCGCCAGCTGATCGCGCAGGGGCTGTTCCGCGAAGACCTTTACTATCGCCTGAATGTGGTGCCGTTGCGGCTGCCGCCGCTACGTGAGCGCAGTGAAGACGTACCCGATCTTGTGCGCCATTTCTTCAAGCGCGCTGCTGAAGAAGGTTTGCCTGAAAAGCGTATCACCAATGCCGGTCTCGACATGATGCGCCGCTATCCGTGGCCGGGCAATGTACGCGAACTTGAAAACCTGGTGCGCAGGCTGGCCGCGCTTTATCCGCAGGAAGAGATTTCGCCGGAAATCATCGAAACCGAGCTGAAGGCGGAAATGTCGAAGCCGGATGCTATTCCGGCGGTGACGGGCGATGCGGAAAACATCACGATCTCGCAAGCGGTTGAGCAGAACATGCAGCGTTATTTCGCTTCGTTCGGTGCTGATCTGCCGCCCCCGGGGCTTTATCATCGCGTGCTGGCTGAGCTTGAGTATCCGCTGATCCTGGCCTGTCTGACAGCAACGCGAGGTAACCAGATCAAAGCGGCTGACCTGCTTGGCCTCAACCGCAATACGCTGCGCAAGAAAATCCGAGAACTCGGCGTGAATATCTATCGCGGTGGCAAGGGGAGTTAAGCCCCTCTGCTTGACCTTCGAGCTGCAATTTTCTTTGACATTATTTCTTACTGAATTCTTCGTCGCTTCGACTGTGAAGCGACGATCGCATTTCCATGCAGATAGTGCGTTTTAATGCCGAATCGGCTTTCTAACGGGCTTCCTGACAGGCTTCTTCACGTGTCTTTTTGGAGCCGGCTTTTTTGCCTTTGCCTTTTTGTGCACCTTAACCTGATGGACTAGGTCTGGGGAAATGTGGCTTTGGGCAGCAAATGCAGTGGGGGCAGAAAGAAAGGACAGCGCAATTGCTGCGGCAAAGAGTTTCTTCATAATCTGTATCCTCATTGATTTCAGTAAAATCATAATACATCTATAGATTGTTCTGTTTTAGGCTGAATTGTAAACGAATGTTTCTGTTGTGATAATTAACTATATTTCGAAGGCAGATAAATGAAGAAATTTTGCTTTGAGGATATGGATATCCTCGTCCTCGTTATTCGACGGTGCGAATATAGGAAATATCAATCGGAAACAGTTTTGAATTGCTGAGGAGACCGACGATCTTGAGCGGTGAACAATTTGCTCCAACCACCGAGAAAAGTGGTGCCCCAGAGAGACTCGAACTC
>Ga0153948_1001104_pt1 | contig 14146 bp, 7 predicted proteins | sample TSNJ032MetaG_FD_104696 | JGI IMG/M metagenome (GOLD analysis project Ga0153948, IMG submission 104696) | Attine ant fungus gardens microbial communities from New Jersey, USA - TSNJ032 MetaG | ecosystem: Host-associated > Fungi > Mycelium > Unclassified | place: USA: New Jersey, Wharton State...
CACGGTGAGTGGGTCGAACCGGTCAGCAGCAACTACCGTGGCTACGACGTGTGGGAGCTGCCGCCGAACAGCCAGGGCATCGCTGCGCTGCAGATCCTCAACGTGCTGGAAGGCTACGACTTCTCGAAGATCCCGTTCGGATCACCGGAACACGTGCACCTGTTCGTCGAAGCGAAGAAGCTTGCCTTCGCCGACCGTGCGCGCTTCTATGCCGACATGGCGTTCCAGCCGGCGCCGGTGCAGAAGCTGATCTCCAAGGAGTACGCCGCACAGCGCCGCGCGCTGATCTCGATGGACAAGGCGCTGAAGGAAGTGCAACCAGGCACGCCGAAGCAGCTGGAAGAGGGCGACACCATCTACATGACCGTGGCCGACGCCGACGGCATGATGGTGTCGCTGATCCAGTCCAATTACCGCGGCATGGGCAGCGGCATGGCGCCGCCGGGGCTGGGCTTCATCCTGCAGGATCGAGGCGAGATGTTCGTGCTGCAGAAGAATCACCCCAATGGCTATGCACCGGGCAAGCGGCCGTTCCAGACGATCATCCCGGCGTTCATCACCAAGGGCGGCAAGCCGTACGCCAGCTTCGGCGTGATGGGTGGCGCGATGCAGCCGCAGGGCCACGCGCAGATCGTGATGAACCTGGTGGACTTCGGCATGAACCTGCAGGAAGCCGGAGATGCACCGCGCATCCAGCACGAAGGCTCGACCGAACCGACCGGGCAGGCCACGGCGATGACCGATGGCGGCGAAGTGAATCTGGAAACCGGGTTCCCGTACGAGACGGTGCGTGCGCTGATGCGCAAGGGGCATCGCATCGTGTTCGCCGATGGCCCGTATGGCGGGTACCAGGCGATCATGCGTGATCCCGAAACCGGGGTTTACTATGGTGCTTCGGAGAGCCGCAAGGATGGGCAGGCGGCGGGGTATTGAGGTTTTCCGGCCACCGGGCTGAGCCCCCTCTGCGGTGATGGTTCAGCGATGCTTGGCCTGGCCGGGCGGGTGGATTGTCTGGGGGACGCCGTGAATACGTCCCTGTAGGCTCGGTCGCCGCATCCATGCGGCTCACGCCCCCAGCCAACCCACCCGCCCGGCCACGGACAGTTTCCGTGGCCGTCACCGCAGGAAAAGAAAAAAGAAGAGCAAGAGCAAAGCCAACAGCCGCGCACTGTGGGTTGGGGTCGGATCCGTTTTCCGCAGGAAAACGGATCCGACCCCTTCTTGTTTTCCGATACACCTCATCCACGCATGGCGTGGAAAACCAACCGTCACCGGGAAATTGTCGGAGGCGGGGAGGGGGCAGATGGCGGGACCGTCCACGGCATGGATGCCGTGGCCGAGCCTACAGGGACGTACTTGCGGCGTGTCCCGCCATCTGCCCACTCACCGCCAGACCAGCAGAAATCCAGAGCCGCTTTTGAAGTTGCTGTTGCTGTTGCCGTTGCCGTTGCCTGAAAGAAGCAGTGCAGCCGCAGGCTGCAAAACACCCTCAATCCGAATCCTGCGCGCGCGCCGCCTCCGCCTGGGTCTCCTCCTGTGCCGCCATCTCGCGTGCGATCCACGCATCGATCATGTGCCGCTGGCGCTGCGCTTGCCGCCGCTCGCGCGTGTACTCCTGGTCCAGCACCCGGTACAGCGACACCATCACCAGCACCATCAGCAGCGCGAATGGCAACGCCGCGATGGTGATGACCCCCTGCAGCGCGTCCAGGCCACCGGCCAGCAGCAGCGCACCGGCGATCAACGCAACCCCCACGCCCCAGGCCAGCTTGCGCTTGGGCGGCGGATCGCCGGCCTCATCGGTGGACATGCTCGCCAGTACCAACACTGCGGAATCAGCCGAGGTCACGAAGAAAATCATCAGAAGCACCAGCGCGATGCACGACAGCAGCAACGGCAGCGGCATGCTGTCGAACATGGTGAACAGCACCGTTTCATAGCCATTACCCAGTGCCTGTAGTAGATCGGCCTGGCCGAAGATCTGCATCCAGATCGCCGTGCCGCCGAACACCGAGAACCAGAAGAAGCCGAGCAGCGTTGGCGCCAGCACCACGCCGATGACGAACTCGCGGACGCTGCGCCCGCGCGAGATGCGGGCGATGAACGAACCGACGAACGGTGCCCAGGAAATCCACCAGGCCCAGTAGAAGATCGTCCAGTCGGCCACCCAGGTGCTGGACGAGAACGGTGACATGCGCAGGCTCATCGTCACCAGCTGGTTCAGATACGAGCCCAGCGTGGTGGTAAAGGTGTTGAAGATCGCGCCGGTGGGGCCCAGCACCAGCACCAGCGCCAGCAGCAGAGCGGCCAGCGCCAGGTTGAAATTCGACAGCCACTTCACGCCACGCTCGACACCGCTCAGCGTGGAGGCCATGTACAGCACGAACGCGACTGCGATGACGGTCAGTTGCAGCGGAACGCCTGCGTGCAGGCCGAACACACGCTCCATGCCGGCCGCGATCTGGATGGTGCCGAAGCCCAGCGTGGTGGCAACGCCAATCGCGGTGGCGACGACGGCGGCGATGTTGACCACGCGCCCGATCCAGCCGCGGTGATGGCGGCCGATGATCGGCTGCAGCATGTCGCTGACCAGGCCGCGGCCGTTGCGGTTGAACTGGAACCAGGCCATTGCCAGGCCGATCAGCGCATAGATGGCCCACGGGTGCAGGCCCCAGTGGAAGAACGCATAGCGCATTGAGGCGCGCGCGGCATCCATGCTTTCAGATGCCAGCCCTTCCGGTGGCTTGCTGAAGTGCGAGATGGGTTCGGCGGCACCCCAGAACACCAGGCCGATACCCATGCCGGCAGCGAACAGCATCGACATCCAGCTGGCCCGCGAGAACTCGGGCTCGGCGTCTTCGCCACCGATGCGCAGGTTGCCGAAGCGGCCGAAGGCCAGGTACATCAGGAACACCAGGGCCAGGAACACCACCAGCAGGTACAGCCAGCCGACGCTGCGGATGACTTCTGCCAGCATCGACTGCACCACGGCATTGAAGGGGCCCGGTGCAATACCGGCAAGCAGCACCAGCAGCAGAACCAGTGCGATGGAAACGCGAAACACCATGAAGGAGCTTCTCCGATCAAGGGATTGAGGGGAGCGAGCAGAGCTTGCAGCGAAGGGCCGGTGGCATGCAGCGCGAACCGGGCAGGGGCCGCAAAGGCGGCGAAGGACACATCGGTCGCTGGAACGCGACGGACGTGCACGTTACTGAACGCGATGTCACGGTTCTGTTAATACAGAAACCGCGGATCCACGCGATGCGCGGCTGCAGCCGCCATGAGCTGCAGTGCTTTCTATGCTCTAATGCACGCCAAGAAGCGGGGGTACCGCGGCCATGTGGCCACGGTTGAGACAGTCCCTTGGAACCTGATCCGGCTCATACCGGCGTAGGGAAGCTTTGCAGTGCAGCCGTGCCCGGACTCCGCCCAAGGACCGTTCGTGCGCGGTCGCAGTGCGCCGCCGCTTCGTCCCTGACCTTCCTGGACGATGCCCGATGAACGCACAGCTCTCCGCCCTGCAGCAACAGGCCCAGCAACTCTCCGAATCCGTGACCCGGCCGATTCCCGGTTCGCGCAAGATCCATGTGCCCGGTTCACGCCCGGATCTTCAGGTGCCGATGCGCGAGATCGCGCTGACCCGCACGCCGACGCTGTTCGGCGGTGAAGAGAATGCACCGGTCACGGTCTACGACACGTCGGGCCCGTATACCGATCCGGACGTGCGAATCGATCTGTCCGTCGGCCTGCCGACGCTGCGTCGTGGTTGGGTGGAGGAACGCGGTGATACCGAACAGCTCGACGGCCTGAGTTCGTCGTTCGGCCGCGACCGCGAGCATGATCCGAAGCTCGATGCCGTGCGTTTCCCTGCGCGCAGCCTGCCGCGCCGTGCACGTGCAGGTGCGAACGTCACCCAGATGCACTACGCGCGCCGCGGCATCATCACGCCGGAAATGGAATTCGTCGCCATCCGTGAGAACCAGCGGCTGGACGCGATCCGTGATGCCGGCCTGCTGCAGCAGCACCCGGGCGAGGCGTTTGGGGCTTCGATCCAGAAGATCATCACACCGGAGTTCGTGCGCGATGAAATCGCGCGCGGCCGCGCGGTGTTGCCCAACAACATCAACCATCCGGAAAGCGAGCCGATGATCATCGGCCGCAATTTCCTGACCAAGATCAATGCCAATATCGGCAACAGCGCCGTGTCCTCGGGCATTGCCGAGGAAGTGGAGAAACTGGTGTGGGCGATCCGCTGGGGCGGAGACACGGTGATGGACCTGTCCACCGGCAAGCACATCCACGAAACCCGCGAGTGGATCATCCGCAATTCGCCGGTGGCGATCGGTACCGTGCCGATCTACCAGGCGCTGGAGAAGGTCGATGGCCGTGCCGAAGCACTCACCTGGGAGATCTTCCGCGACACGCTGATCGAGCAGGCCGAGCAGGGCGTGGACTACTTCACCATCCACGCTGGCGTGCTGCTGCGCTATGTGCCGCTCACCGCCAAGCGGGTCACCGGCATCGTCAGCCGCGGTGGCTCGATCATGGCCAAGTGGTGCCTGGCGCACCACAAGGAGAACTTCCTCTATACGCACTTCGAAGAAATCTGCGAGATCATGAAGGCCTACGACGTGACCTTCTCGCTGGGTGACGGCCTGCGCCCGGGCTGCATCGCCGATGCCAACGACGCGGCGCAGTTCGGTGAGCTGGAGACGCTGGGTGAGCTGACGAAGATCGCCTGGAAGCATGATGTGCAGACCATGATCGAAGGCCCCGGCCACGTGCCGATGCAGCTGATCAAGGAGAACATGGACAAGCAGCTGCGCGAATGCGGCGAAGCGCCGTTCTATACGCTGGGGCCGCTGACCACCGATATCGCACCGGGCTACGACCACATCACCAGCGCGATCGGTGCGGCGATGATCGGTTGGTTCGGCACGGCGATGCTCTGCTACGTGACGCCGAAGGAGCACCTCGGCCTGCCCAATCGCCAGGACGTGCGCGACGGCATCATGGCCTACCGCATCGCCGCGCATGCGGCCGACCTGGCCAAGGGCCATCCGGGTGCGCAGGTGCGCGACAACGCGCTGAGCAAGGCGCGCTTCGAGTTCCGCTGGGAAGACCAGTTCCACCTTGGCCTGGATCCGGAGAAGGCCAAGGAGTTCCATGACGAGACGCTGCCGAAGGATGCGCACAAGCTGGCGCACTTCTGCTCGATGTGCGGCCCGCACTTCTGTTCGATGAAGATCACCCAGGACGTGCGTGACTACGCCGAGGCTGGCATGAAGGAGAAGTCGGAAGAGTTCCGCGCCGCCGGCGCCGAGGTCTACCGCCAGGGCTGATGCGGAAACGGGAGTGCCGGCCAACGGCCGGCACGACCGTTCATCACGCCGTGCCCGGCTATGCTGCGTCCATCGCCCAGGGGAAAGGACGCCATGCCCGTTGCCATGACCACCCGCTGGCTGGCCATCGCCCGCCGTCATCCTTCGGCCTGGTTGCTGGGCGCGCAGCTGCTGGCGGTGCTGCTGTATCCCGCGCTGGATGACACCGCTGCGGGCCGCGCCGCACTGGGCATGTTCGGCATGGCGGTACTCGGCCTGGCGCTGTGGGTGGTCCAGCGCAGCCCGCTGGGCACCTGGCTGGCGCTGTTGCTGGCCATTCCTTCGGTGGTGTTCTCGTTGGCAGGCGCATTGCTCGACCGCACCGCATTGCTGACCACCGCGCAACTGCTGGAGAGCCTGCTGTACTTCTATACGGCCGGCGCCCTGATCGCCTACATGCTCCAGGACCACAAGGTCACCCGCGACGAACTGTTCGCCGCAGGCGCAACCTTTACCCTGCTGGCGTGGGCTTTCGCCTTCGCGTTCGCGGTGTGCCAGCAGTGGTATCCGGGCAGTTTCCAGGGCACCGGCGGGGGTGCGCAGCGCAGTTGGATGGAGCTGCTTTATCTCAGCTTCAGCTTGCTGTCCGGAGTCGGCTTGAGCGACGTCGTACCCCTGCATCCACAGGCACGCGCATTGGTCATGCTGGAGCAGTTTTCCGGCGTGATGTACGTGGCTTTGGTGGTTTCGCGACTGGTCGGATTGACCATGTTGCGGCGCATGTGAAAATGAACGCCAGATAAAAATTTCGCGCCCAAGAGGGCGCGAATGGTGTCGCGAATTATGTGAATGCGTCGGCGAGAGAGAGCCTGATGTCGACCACGCGATAGGCGAGGTAACTTGCATAGGCTAGTATTCGCGCGCTCGATTGTTTTTGCGGTATGCGCCGATGCTTTGTGCGGAGTCTGGCTTTTCGCTGTTCCCAGGACGGGGCGGTATCGAAGGCAAACACTGCCCGGGACCTGTCTCTACTGTGTAGCAGAAAATGAACAGCAGCGAAATCCAGCCCCCCATATCCGATCGGATACGGATAGGAGAGTGCATCGTCACTCTGTCCTCGCGCGAAGTCGAGGTCGTCGGTGCGCGTCGCCCGCGCCGGCTGACGCCGAAGGCGTTGGGCGTGCTGCGGGTGCTGCTGCGGCAGCCGGGCCGCGTTGTCACCCGCGACGAGTTGTTCGCCGAGGTGTGGCCGGACACGCTGCCGACCAACGATGTGCTGACCCAGGCCGTCACCCAGTTGCGCAAGGCGTTCAGTAACGACGACGACAACGGCCAGGCCTACATCGAAACCATCGCCAAGACCGGCTATCGGCTTCTGGTCCCGGTACAGGCGCTGGACGATGCGGAGCCATCGGCTGCGGGGTTGCCTGACGACGAAGGCGTGGACGTGCAGCCGGCACCCGCCGACGCCGCAGTGCTGCCTGCGCGCGCGCAGGAATCGCGCCGCCGCTGGCGCCATGTCCGCCGCCGCGTGCTGCTGGCGCTGGGCGTGTTGATGCTGGCCACGCTGCTGGTGATGACCACGCTGCTGCTGCGCCGCGCGCCGACCAGCAACTCGCCGGTGGAGGCCGCCGTGGAGAACGGCACGCGGGTGATCGGCAGCCCACAGCGTCCCTATCGGTTGATCACCGCAACCAGCGGCTTTGAAACCTATCCCACGCTGTCACCGGATGGTTCGCTGGTCGCCTATGAAGGCGCCAACGAAGATGGCAACGGCGGTGGTGCGATCAAGGTGCAGACCTCCGGCAACGCGCCGGCACGCCAGTTGCTGGTGCCGCCGGCCGGTGCCGTCGATCGATTCCCGAACTGGTCGCCGGATGGTCGTGAGATCGCCTTCGCACGGTTCTCTGCTGACGGTGGCTGCCAGGTGCTGATCGCCAGCGCTACCGGTGGCGCACTGCGCCAGGCCACGCGCTGCGATGGCACCGAGCTGCTCAGCTTCGACTGGACCCCCGATGGTCGTGGCCTGGTGTTCGGCAGCATGGTCGGGCGCTACGCCCACCGTGGCATCCGCGTGCTGGACCTGGCCAGTGGCGAGTGGCGCGCGCTGGCCTACGGCGTCGACCAGGATGACTTCGACTACGCACCGCGTTATTCGCCCGACGGGCAATGGCTGGTGTTCGTGCGCAACCCGCAGCTGGGCGATCTGTGGCGGGTGCCGGCCGCGGGCGGTACGCCCGAGCAGTTGACCAACGAGGCGGCAGAGCTGCGCGGCTGGGCCTGGCTGGACGATGGCCGCACCATCGTGTTCGGCCGCCGCGTCGACAGCGAGGCGCGGCTCTATTACCTGGACGTCGAGCGGCACACGCTGCGCGATGCCGGCCTGGATGATGCGCAGTGGCCCGCCGTGTCGCGACGCGGTGGCATGCTGGCCTTCGTCCACCGGCGCGCGCAGTTCGGCGTGTTCAAGGTGCCGATGCAGGGCAACGACGCGCCCGAGCGCCTGTTTGCCTCCAGTGGCCGCGATGGACAGCCGATGGCAGCGCCGGATGGCCGCCAGCTGGTCTTCACCTCGGATCGTTCCGGCAGCTTCGCCCTGTGGTGGGCGGACATGCAGCGGCCGGATTCGCTGCGCCCCATTGAAGGGCTGCGGCCGGAAGCGCGGCAGGCACCGGACTGGTCGGCCGACAGCCGTCAGCTGCTCGTGGTCGGCCGCGACGCGCATGGGCGCACGGTGGTCTACGAGATCGCGCCACGCGATGAACGACTGCAACCTTTGCCGGTCCCGGCCGAACAGCCGCTGCAGGCCCTGTATGGCGCCTCGCCGGAGCAGTTGTTTGTGGTCGAACGCGATGCCGACCAGCGCACCCGGTTGAGCCTGTTCGACCGCAGCACCCAGCCCTGGCGCCGGTTGGCCAGCATCGATGGGGTGTCGCAGGCGCGCTTCGACCGCAGCAGTGGCCGCGTGTTGTTCACCCGCCTGGCCGCCGGTGGCCTGTGGTCGGCCGATGCTGCGTTGTCGTCGGGCAGCGTGCAGCAGATCAGCGATGACCGGCCCAGCCGCTGGCGATACCGGGCCTGGACCGTGGCCGGCAACAGCGGCATCGGTTACCTCGGCACCTCGACCACGTGTGGCACCACCTTCGTGCGCATCCTGCCCGGCCGCGAGGAGCCGGAACGCTGCCTGGACGCGGAACGGCTCAGCGCCGGCAACGGACTCAGCGCCAGCGCTGACGGACATGACCTGTTCGTGGCGATGGCGGTCAGCGATGGTGCCGACATCGGCGTGATGCGGTTGCCCGAACGCCCACCCGCGCTGTTCCCGGCGTTCTCCAAGTTGTTGTTGTTCAAGGGAAATGGGCCTTCGTAATTTCTTCGTCGGGATCTCGTCGCGAATTCGTGGCGATCTCGTCGGACTTTCCTGACGCGGTACCGCCTGATTAGGCAAAACGGAGTCCTGTACTAGGCAAATCCGTGGTGCCCCCATGCGTCAACTCTCGCTGGCCGATCGCGGCCAAACCGTCTCCCTGGACCGGTCGCTCGACGATGTCGCGCCGACCTGCCTGGGCGTGGCCCGGCTGGGCAGCCTGCAGACCGCCGGCTCCAGCTTCACCGTCTGGATGCAGGTGCGTGGCAGTTCGTGGGTGGAGGCCAAGGAAGGGCGCTTCCGCCTGCGCCAGGGCGAGTGGATCGCCTTCGAGAAGGAATCGCGGCCGCTGGTGCAGGCCGGTCGCAACGGGCTGTGCGTCGGCCTGAACCTGAACGTCGAAGCGCTTCGCGTGCTGACCGAGATGGCCGACTGCGGCCTGTATGCCGGTCGTGGCCGCATGAACCGCAGTGACGCCCGCGTGGCGCTGCGCCTGTGGCGCGATGCGCTGGCCAGCGGCCAGCCGGCCCAGGCCCTGCGTCCGCTGTTGCTGCACCTGGCTGGCCTGCAGCGTGGCCTGGCCGACAACGTACAGCGCTGCCCGGGCCGCTCGCGCAGTCGCAAGCGCCAGGTGTTCGGCCGCATGCAGCGCGCGCGCCTCTATCTGGAAGGCAACAGTCACCGTGTGGTCCGCATCGGCGAACTGGCCGAGTTGACCAACTTCTCCAGCTGGTACCTCTCCAAGACCTTCCAGAGCCTGTACGAGGAAAGCCCGCAGTCGCTTTCGGCACGACTGCGCCTCGAACGTGCTGCTGACCTGCTGCGCGACACCGACATGATGGTGGGCGAGGTCGCCGCCGCCAGTGGCTTCGACAACTGCTGCAGCTTCGCGCGTGCGTTCCGCGCCCGCTACGGCCAGTCCGCATCGCGCTTCAGGGAGAACGGCGGCTTGCTCCCGCCACAATCCGCAAAGTCTCCGGTTGGTTCGCGCAAATACAGCGCTGCAACGCAATCGTAACGTGCTGGGGTGTTTTAACACGCTGCTAACACGTACCTTGGAGAGATAGATGAACGTTCGTAATCCCGCAGTGCGGTTCGGCTTGCTGCCGGCCGGCATTGCGCTGGCGCTGGCGCCGGCCTTTGCTTCGGCTCAGGAAGCAAAGGGCACCACCGACCTGGACCGCATTTCGGTCACCGGCTCGCGCATCCGCGGCGCCTCGGTGGAGACCCAGCAGCCGATCCTGACGATGACCCGTGAATCCCTGGAAAAGCAGGGCTTCTCGAGCGTCGCCGACGTGCTGAACAACCTGACCTCGGCCGGCTCCCCGGCCATCTCGCGCTCGGAATCGCTGGCTTCGGGCGAGAACGTGGGCGGCTACTACGTCGACATCCGTAACCTGGGCGCCCAGCGCACCCTGGTGCTGATGAACGGCAAGCGCCTGGGCGCAACCACCGCCGGTTACCAGGATCTCAGCCAGATCCCGATGTCGGCCGTTGAGCGCATCGAAATCCTGAAGGACGGCGCGTCCTCGATCTACGGTTCCGACGCCATCGCCGGCGTGGTCAACGTGATCACCCGCAAGAACTTCGACGGCGGCGAAGCCAATGTCTACGTCGGCCAGTACGGCAAGGGCGACGGCGACACCGAAACCTATTCGATGACCCTCGGTGCCCGCGGCGAGCGCGGCAGCCTGACCCTGTCGGCCGAGTACTCGAAGCAGGATCCGGTGTGGGCCAAGGACCGCTGGTACAGCCGTGACGGCTCGCTGGGTCCGAACTCGACCTCGGCCACCTGGAGCCCGATCAGCCAGAACGGCAGCTGGTGCAACCCGACCCAGGTCGATTGCAGCGACTCCAAGAAGGCTGTCTGGAAGACCCTGAACGCCGGCGGCAACCCGAAGAACCCGAATGACTACCACGTCATTACGGCGGACGAGTTCGCCAACTCCAACGAGCAGATGACCCTGCTCACCGGTGTGAAGCGCAAGTCGGTCTACATCAACGGCACCTACGACTTCACCGACTCGATCAGCCTGAACACCGACGTGCTCTACAACGAGCGCCAGACGTTCCAGCAGATCGCCGGCTACCCGTTCCAGTCGAACTCCTTCGGCACCCCGCTGGAGGGCTCGAGCGCCTTCAACCCGGTCGGCCAGGACGTCAGCTTCCGCCGTCGCCTGTGGGAAGTGCCGCGTACCACTGACAGCCAGCTGAAGACCCTGCGCTTCGCTCCGACCCTGACCGGCTTCTTCGAGCTGGGCGGCAAGACCTTCGACTGGGATGTCGGCGCGCTGTGGAACCGCAACGAGTCGATCAAGACCAACCGCGGTGACATGAGCCTGATCGCTGCAGGCCAGGCCCTGGGCCCGTCGTTCATCGATGCCGGCGGCGTTGCCCGCTGCGGCACCTCGGCCAAGCCGATCCTGGGCGACTGCCGCCCGTGGAACCCGCTGCTGCCGTACGGCGTTGACAGCCAGGGTTCGCTGGCGAACCAGGAGCTGCAGGACTTCCTGTTCCCGACCTTCACCACCCGTGGTGTCACCAAGACCACCAGCTTCACCGCCAACCTGTCGGGTTCCATCGTGACCCTGCCGGCCGGCGACCTGGGCTTCGCCCTGGGTGTCGAGCACCGCAAGGAAGAAGGCAGCTACGTGCCGGACGCCTTCGCGCAGTCGGGCCAGTCCACCGGCCTGGGCCAGAAGCCGACCCGCGGCCAGTACGATCTGAACGAGGTCTACCTCGAACTGAACGTGCCGCTGCTGGCCGACATGGCCTTCGCCAAGGAACTGACCCTGAACGTTGCCAGCCGTTACTCGGACTACAGCAACTTCGGTGGCACCACCAACAGCAAGTTCGGCCTGACCTGGCGTCCGCTGGATGAACTGCTGGTCCGCGGCACCTACGCCCAGGGCTTCCGTGCTCCGACCATCAGCGACCTGTACGGTGGCCTGAGCTCGAGCTTCGAGTCGTACATCGATCCGTGCGGCGTGAAGGCTCCGGGCAGCGTTGCCGGCAATGCCGCGTGCACCGCCGCTGGCGCTCCGGCCAACTACGTGCAGCTGGGCCAGGGCAACCTGCCGTGCTCGACCCTGCCGTGCCAGTCGGGTGACCAGTTCGTCTCGGGTGCCAACCCGAACCTGAAGCCGGAAACCTCCAAGAGCACCACCTTCGGCCTGGTGTGGAGCCCGCGTTGGGTGCAGGGCCTGGACCTGTCGCTGGATTGGTACAAGTACGAAATCAGCGACATGATCATCGCTGACAGCGTCGACCGCATCCTGCGTGACTGCTACGTGCTGGGTAATGCCGCGCGTTGCTCGAGCGTGACCCGTGCGGCTGACGGCCACGTCAGTGCGATCACCTACGGCACCGCCAACCTCGGCAAGATGAAGACCGAAGGTTACGATCTGGGCGTCAAGTACCGCCTGCCGGAACTGGCCATCGGTCAGTTCAGCATCGACTGGCAGACCAGCTACACCGCCAAGTACGACGAAGCCGGCCAGAACAGCGCGGGTGACAACATCATGATCGGCCGCGTCGGCGAGCCGGGCCTGTTCCGCGTGCGTTCGAACCTGGGTGTCAACTGGCAGTACGGCGATTTCGGTGTGAACTACACCGCGCGCTACTACTCGGGCATGAAGGAAAGCTGCATCTCGCTGGCTGACGGCTGGTGCGATGCTCCGAACCACATGGCCAACGGTGAGACCGATCCGCTGCGTCACACCGGTTCCAACACCTTCCACGACCTGCAGGTCAGCTGGAAGGCACCGTGGGATGCGACGATCGCCCTGGGCGCGAACAACGTGTTCGACCACAAGGGTCCGCTGCAGTACTCGGCTCCGAACTCGGCGTTCGCCTACTACGGCGGCTTCGACGTGGGTCGCTTCCTGTACATGAAGTACACCCAGCGCTTCTGATCCATCGAAGTGCGGTAGCAACAGAAGGAGGGCGGACCGCAAGGTCCGCCCTCTTTTTTTGTAGGGGAATTCCGGAAACTGTTGGAAGGTGAGCGCAGTCACGGTCCCGTCGTGTCGTAATCAACACAGTCAGGAGGTCCACTACCGGACGCTTGCATGTGGAGAGGGATATGAAGAACACGTTGTTGCGCCAGGCATCTGCCGCTGCATTGATCTATGCAACGCTGGTGGGCGCGGTGTTCGCGCAGGGTCTCGGGGTCTGTGGTGGGGGACTCTACTGCGAAGAGTTCCGCCAGCAGTGCCTGGCCAGTGGCAAGTCAGCGGTCATCTGCGAGTCGCAGTACCGTCGTTGCGTGCAGGACGCCTGCGGTACCCGCTGACGTAAAAAGGGCGCACCTTGCGGGTGCGCCCCCTGTCATCCGGACATCATGCAACGCGCTCAGGCGTCGCTGGGCACCAGACCCATCAGTGCATTGGCGTGCTCGCGCCATTGCGGCAGTTTGTTCAGCACGCCTGCGCGCTGCAGGTAGTCCTCGTCCACCGGATCGCCATTGACCAGCGCCAGCGCCACGTGCACCGCGCCGGTCACCCAGAAGCTGCGGGTGTTGGCGCGCTGTGGCTGCAGGTGGAATGCCACCGCTTCGATGATCGGCATCGGCAGGCCCCACAGGCCCAGCAGGTAGGCGCCGGCCTCGGCATGGCCGGGGCGGGTGTCACCGGCCAGCGAAGGCTCGCTGCGCTCGTTGCGCACACCTGGCAGCAGCAGGCCGATGTCGGCCAGCAGCGCAGCGGTCGCTCCCAGTTCGGCACTGGATTCGGGCAGCAGGCGTGCGGCCAGCCGCGAGGCCAGCAGTGCGCGCTGTTGCAGCGAGTTGCGCTCGGCGGCCGACAGCGTCGGTGCGGAGAACACTTCGCTGGCCAGCACCAGGTCACGCAGCGTGGCCAGGCCCAGCCGGGTCACTGCGGTGCGCAGGTCCGCAATGGTGCGGCCCTGGCTGAAGAAGGCCGAGTTCGACAGTTGCAGCACCTTGGCCGCGATCGCCGGATCGGCGGCGACCAGCTTGGCTACATCGGCACTGTCGGCGTCGTCGTCATGTTCCAGGGCCTGGGTCAGGCTCAGGTACAGGTGCGGCGGCGAGGGCAGTTTCTCGATACGGCCGATGGCATCGCGCAGGCGCGGGCTGTCCAGCACTTCGCGCAGTTCTTCCAGGCTGGTCAGCGCCTCCAGCAGCACTTCCGGCGCCAGCGGCAGCGGCAGGAAGCGGTGGGCGACACCGATCAGGCGCGCCGGCGGCGGCCGGTTGCCGTGCTGTGCATCGACCAGCGCGATGCGGATGGTCTCCGGGCGCAAGGTCCGGATCTGCCCCAGCAGCGTGGTGGCATTGAGATCCGGCAATTGCGGGCAGACGATCACCGCGTCCACGCCCTGCGTGGCCACCGCGGTCATCGCGGCCTGGCCATCGGTGGCGGTCAACGGCTGCCAGTCTTCCCCAAGATCGGCAATGAATTCGGTCAGCTCGGCCGGCAGGCTGGCTGCATCCCCA
>Ga0153948_1001111_pt1 | contig 14100 bp, 20 predicted proteins | sample TSNJ032MetaG_FD_104696 | JGI IMG/M metagenome (GOLD analysis project Ga0153948, IMG submission 104696) | Attine ant fungus gardens microbial communities from New Jersey, USA - TSNJ032 MetaG | ecosystem: Host-associated > Fungi > Mycelium > Unclassified | place: USA: New Jersey, Wharton State...
AAAAAGCTGAATGCTCTCATAGATGCTATGACTGAGAAGGAGCTATCGACCCCGTTCAGCTTTGAAAACGACGAGAAGAAGAAAGAAGCGCATTGGGGCAGGGATAAAAATCTGCGTGATGTGCTGATTCATTTGTTTGAGTGGCATCAGCTTATTTTGAATTGGGTTTCGGCGAATACATCCGGCGACGAAAAGCCGTTTTTACCGGCACCCTACACTTGGAAGACCTATGGCAACATGAACGTCGGGTTTTGGGAAAAGCATCAGGATACTTCACTCGATGAGGCAAAAGAGATGCTCAAAAAATCCCATGCCGAGGTTATGAAACTGGCGGAAACCCTCGGGAATGACGAGCTGTTCTCGAAAAATGTTTATAAGTGGGTCGGCGGCAGCACCTTGGGTTCCTATTTTGCCAGCGCCACGGCCAGCCATTACGTTTGGGCGATGAAAAAGCTCAAAGCGCACAGCAAGAATGGCAAGGCTTAGGGGGGTGAGAAAATGCCGAAACAGTACGAATGGCTCGATGAATACTTGCTATCCAAACCCGGGGCAGAGAAGGACTATAAAGTGGAATGGGAGTGGTGGCGGTATCTTGTGGGCGGAAAAATGTTTGCCGCCGTGCTACACCCGTCGGAAAAATATGACCCAATGTACGCGGAAAAGGATTTGCTCACGCTCAAATGTGACCCGCTGCTTGCGGACATGCTCAGAAACGAGCACAGCGAAATCATGCCGGGGTTTTACATTGACAAGAGGCTTTGGAATTCCATTGACCTTAACGGTTCGCTGAAAGATGATTTTCTAAAGTCGTTGTGTGACGAATCCTACAAGCTGGTTTTTGAGAAGCTGACGAAAAAGCTTCAGCGGGAAATTACAGAGAAAACTGCAAATGCATAAATTGCAGCGATAAATCAGGAGAGGGCATCTGTATGATAAAAGGACACAAAATTGATTTACTTCCTGCCTCGCCGGAGGATAAGGAAAATATCTATAACTGGTGCTTTCATTCGGAAACCACGAAGTCCCATTCCGGGCCGCCAGATTATCCAAACAATCCAATTCTGACGTATGAGGAGTTTTACTAGTCTGATGATGGCGGCTATCTCGAATATTTTTTCACCGGCTCAAAACCGAAGGATGGCAGAGGTTTTCTCATATGCCATAACGGCGAGCCGGTCGGCTTTATCAGCTATACTTGTTTTCATCTCAAAGAGGGGCTGGCTGAACTTGACATTTGGATGAACTGCGAGGCCAATTGCGGCAAAGGTTTTGGAACCGATGCCATTATCACGCTTTCAGAACATTTGAACAAAGCTCTGGGGATTCACGAGCTGATTATGCGGCCGTCCATCAAAAACGCAAGGGCGAATAAATCCTACGCAAAAGCCGGATTCAGGCAATCTGAGTTAAGCCCCGGCGAGTATTTGCTCCCTGATTATGTGTCGGTTTATGGCGACGGGGATTATGGTGCGGAGGAAAGCGCGTTGCTGGTAAAATCCTTCAAATAGCATTTGAAATCAAGAAATAACCTCTGAACCTTGGTATCCTGTTTGTGGGAGGTGAGAAAACGGTGAATCAAAACGAGCAGACGGCAGAGCGCATCAAAGCGTACATTGCCGAGCATTTGCAGGAGCCCATCACGGCAAGCGACGTCGCCAAAGCGGCGGGCTATTCGCAGTATCACACCGCACGGGTATTCAAAGAGGAAACAGGCCTGTCCCCGTTTGAATATATCCGCAGGCAGCGGTTGATTGCTTCTGCGCATACCTTGCGCGGCGGCAAAGCGCGGGTGCTTGATGTTGCGCTCGACTTCGCTTTTGACAGCCACGAGGGCATTCAGGGAATCCCGTTTGGGCGTACTTTTTGGGTGATATGCTAAAGCAACTGGTAAACGCGCGGGTAATGCGGACGACTGATTTACCGTTCTCTGGGCCACACCAATTCAAAATCGGAGGGTCAGAATATGAACGAGACAATCGCTATTTTTACTCAAATCGTGGAACGCCCCGCGAGGAAATTGCTTCTCAAACGTGCGAAGGCGGCGGATGATTATTTTTCCTATGTTGCGGAGGTCGGCTGCGGCAAGCAGAATAACTCCGCAACCTGGGACATCCTTTGCGAGATCAAGGAAGCGCTCTATGAGCCGGTCGGCGTGTGGCTGCCCGACAATATGCGGCCTGATGGCACAGGCGTCTATGCACATGGTGTTGAAGTTCCCGCAGATTATTCAGGAGCGATTCCGGACGGCTTTGATCTGATCGATCTCGCGCCATGCAAGTTGATGATCTTTCAGGGTGAGCCGTACAAGGATGAGGACTTTGACAAAGCGGTACTTAGCTGCATGGAGAAGATCGATATCTTTAACCCGCAGGTTTACGGCTATGAGTTCGCGCCGGAGATTGCACCCAGAATGCAGCTCAATCCCGAGGGCTGGCGCGGGTATATTGAGCTCCGCCCGGTGAGAGAAGTAAAATAGACCTTGACTTTTCCATGAGTCCAAGCTTTACTACCAACACCGATGAAAGGTGGTGGTGGACATGGACTATAGAATGCTGTATCACAAAATCTTCAATACGGTGACCGATGCAGAAAAGTTGGTGACACAGGCGGCAACGATCATGCAGACCGCCCAATGGGAATGCGAGGAGCTGTACCTTGAGGCCGATGACACACCTATCGAGCTCCTTCAGTCATCCGAAGAAGACAAACGTGATGAATCGTGAAAAACAGGGTGCGCATGATTTCGTATCGTGCGCCCCCTGTTTTTTGCACCGTTGTATGGTATAATTGGAAATATTATATGCCTCTGCAAAATTAATCTCGGGAGGGATTCATTTGTATATCATCATCACCGCAAGCCCAAACAAGGATGGATTGACAGCCGCCTGCGGGCGGGCTGTGCAGACCGGAATCACAGGCGCGGGAGGTACGGCGGAACTCATCGACATATCCGCGCTGAAACTGGAGCCCTGCCGCATCTGCGGAGACGGATGGGGAACCTGTCGCGGCAAAGGCGAATGCGTCATCAATGACTGTTTGCCGGAGATTCAAAAGAAGATTAAAGCTGCGGAAGGCGTTTTTGCGATTACCCCTGTCTATTGGGGCCAGCCATCCGAGCGTATGAAGTATTTCTGCGACCGTCTGCGCCGCTGCGAAGCGTTTCGCGAGGGCGGAAGCTGGGTGCAGGGCAAGCAAATAAGTCTCATCGCGGCAGCGGGCGGTTCGGGGAATGGCACTGCGACCTGTCTGGAAGAAATGGAAAGATGGTGTCGACATATTGGCGCTGTCCCCCAGGAGCGCATCGGTATCACCCGCTTTAACCGAGATACTGTGCTAAAAGTCATTGAGGATGCCGGTTCGCGTATGGTTACGGGCGAATATTTCAAAGGTTTTTAGACAAAGGAGAGACGACCATGGTTATCATCGATAAGAATATCTGCACCGGCTGCGGTAGCTGTGTGGCCGATTGCATTGCGACGAGCTTATCCCTCAAGGATGGTAAGGCCGAGTACAGCGGAGAGTGCCTCCACTGCGGGCACTGCGTCGCCATTTGCCCTGCAAATGCAGTGAGCATTCCGGAATATGAGATGACGGATGTGGAACTGGCCCGGCCTGATTTGATCCCGGTACAGGATTTGCTGAGCGCGATCAAATCCCGCCGCAGCATCCGCTTTTATCAGGACAAAAAGATTGAGCGCGAGAAGCTTGAGAACATCGTTCAGGCCGGACGCTATACAGCCACGGGCGCCAACCGTCAGGCCTGCCGGTTTATCCTGGTGCAGGACCAATTGGAAACACTGAAAGAACTGGTGTGGGACAGTGTTGGGAAGGCGGTTGCCAACGGCGCGGAAGAAGCGCAGCCCTTAAAAGGCCTTTGGGATTTGCGCGCCGACCAAGGGATCGATTACCTGTTCCGAAACGCTCCCGCCGTTTTGTACATCGCAGCGGAAAGTGCATGGGATGCCGGGATGGCGGCGCAGAACATGGAGCTGGCAGCGGTGGCTCAGGGTCTCGGTGCCCTCTACAATGGATTTCTGGTTCGTTCCACTGAGCTGAGTGTGGATGCGTGTAAGCTGCTGCGGCTGGAGGGCAAGCCTCTCGCTACCTGTATGCTGCTGGGCTATCCAGATGTGGCCTATCCCCGTACCGCACCCCGGAGAGCGGCGGACGCGGTTTGGTTGTGATTGCAGAAACGGAACACAGCGATTCCGAATGTAATGATTAGGTAGCCTTGGCACAGGCCTACAAGGCGAAGGTGGAGCGGAGATAAATCTCCGAATTCGATCTTCAGCTGATTTATAAATAAATGTGAATGCGAAATCGCCCCGGATTCGGCCTGATTGCCGCTATCCGGGGCATGTGTTATTTTGTGGATACCAATCAATGTTTGTTGAGATCACGCGCAAGTACAAAGGGCTACATTTAGATTTCGAGTGGTACCTTCGAGGTTGCCCCTATACTTGATCGGTGGCGCAGAGCAGATTTTTTAGAACTCTTCATGCTACTCCAAGTTGAAGACGCAAACACTGATCGATTTCTTGCAATTTGTCTGTGTTTGCCAACGAGCCGATTTTATCGAGCAAGCGCTTGCCGTCAATGTCGTAGACCTGTCCGCGCATCAGGTGGATCACGCTGTCACGGATAAGCTGTACCTTGCCGCCCTTCCATTCGCTTACGGGAAGCTGCCCCAGCAGCTCGTAGTTGGAGTGATTGCCCGTGACAAACAAGGTGGTAAAGGTTTTACAGTTGTCGTCCGCCACCTCGTCAAAGGGGTAGTCCTCATAGGTCTGGGGAACGGAAACCCCTGGCGATGTAGGAGCGTCCCACTGACCGTTTTTCTTGGCCTGCGCTATTTTCTCCCTGCCATAATCGGTCATGATTCCTCGCTCCTCAAGCTCCAAAACCAATGCTTTGTTCTTTTCCGACCATTTGCTGTTCGCCGTGCGACGCGCAAAATACTTCTTGTATTTTGTGCTGCCAAGACTTTGCATCTGACCGTCAATCCAGCCATAACAAAGAGCTTCTTCCAATGCTTCCGTAGCAGTAAGTGTCGTCGGCCCGCCTTTTTTGCCAAAAAGCAGCCACACACCCTCACTGCTTGCTCCATTTTTGTGTAACCACTCCCGAAACGCCGCCCGATCGGAAAACTCTAAAATCTCGCTCATATATCCACCCCGTTTAAGTCATCGTATCCATTCGATGCGACCTCCTCAATATGACTTGCCGCCATATCTTCACGCTCTCTTTTCCCATATTGTTTTGGGAAAACGTCTTTACCAAGCTGCCAAAGGTACTGGTCTATTTGCTTTAAATCAAAATCCTGCAAATGATACGTCTTGCGGAAATCCAAGATAACTCTTTTAAAAACAAGGTAATCGCGCAACTCATCATTTCGGAAAGACGAAAACCTGTCTGCGTTTCGAAAATGTATCAGGAGCTTCTCCACATAGCTGTCGAATATCGGAAAGTCGAGCGGATTGTGGTGGCTGCAATACTTCGAGGCAAAAGAGAATAGACGCAGTTCTTTCCCTGACTTTGATTTTATCCCGTGACCGAGTGAAATGTCGTTGACAAGTTGAGGGTCGCCGGCTGTCAGGCGCGAATCAATGTTGAGACTGACGATATATTTGGCGAGTGGGAACACTCTGAATATATTCGTGCCGTAAAAATCATTGAGGGTGGAACACTTTACTAATACTTCACTAAGGCTTGTATTACACGGAAACGTTTCTTGGAACAGCAGCTGCAAGGCATCCTCCTGTGCCGTATACCCAGGGAGCCGCATCCACTTATCAAGATATTCCATAATCGCTTGCTTCGTCGGGCGCGGGACACTCACAGTGAAAGCAGTATGGTTGGCGGTTAGCGGTTTTCTTTCGGTTCTTGGCTGAGTTGTCGCTATTGGCGGCTGGCCGTCAAGGTATTCTAATAAAAGCCGTAATGAACGCTCATAAATTGACGCTCTGGCGCGCGGGTTCTTGCTGCCCTCGAAGTATTCCGCTAATTTTTGCCTGTATGAGTCGGGTATTATCCTGTCGGACAATACCCGCTCAAAGTCCATGCCAAATTCATCACCGTACCGTTCAAGGAAAAATGCCATAGAAATCGTTGAACTTATGTTGCGATCGTTTGGGAAACGCTTCTGCATATATTTCTTGAAGCCGTTCCGCAATTCATTTTTATCCATTCGTTTCACCCATGACTGATCTCCTTTTCCTCGCGCAAAGTTATTGTACCATAGTTTGACAAAAAAAGTTAGCCCCATGTTCGGCGGCAAATCGCCGGACATGGGGCTTATTATCCTCTTGTTTTCTGTATTTATAATACCACAAAAACGCCTAAATTACAAGACTTGTATTTCCCCGCCGCATGGTGTATTAAGTATATGGGGGGTGATGTAATCGAGCAGAATTTTTCGCTGATTCCCATCCAAATGCAAATTGCTGCCGCCATGCAGGATCTGGACGCGTGCAACGAGCTATCGAGCCGCTTCGGTCTGGCTTTGACGGGGGAGCAGATGCTGCGTCTGACCGAGCAGCGGTTTCAGGCGCTCAAATTCACAGGGCGGATTGAGTTTGGGGAGGGCGTGCTGAAAAAGCTGGTGACCGTCTTTTGCGATTCGCTGTATATCACACAGCAAAACTACGAGGAGACACTGGGCGAGTTGCAGGACATCTTCTACTACTTCAAAAACGAATCGGGGGACACTCTCTCCGATGACGAGTTGATTGAAGCCATGAAGTCGGTGTTTGACGGCAAGGCGCAAGGGTCGCTGGAGTATCTGTCGGGGGCGTCGCTGGAGAACCTGTGCCGCATCATTCGCGGCGGCGAGGTTGATGAATATGAGGGCTCGCCGGACGAGGAGGACTATGAAGAATGAGCTAACGCCAGTTGGCGCTTTTTCGCCGCAGGAGACGACTGACACCGACATAATGGCTGTGCAAATCAAGCTGTGGGAGTTTCTTGGTCGGCGGGTGCGCTCCTACACGATGGGGGACAGCAGTTCCGTCCGAATCGAAACTGCGCAGGAGCTTCTGCATTCTGCCTGCTATGTCTTGAGGATTGATTTGAACGGCAATCCGTCTGTGCTGAAATCTGTATTGGACTGGGACTTGGACTGCCGCTTTGCGGACGGCATCAAAGCAGTTGAACAAAAAATTCAAACCGCCGGGCGCCTCTGGCAGGCAGCTTGTATCAGCATCCCGAAAATTGAAAACATTTCCCTTCATGCCACATTAAAAAGCATCGGCAGTTTTTCCAAGCGATATCATTACCGTTATTTTGCCCACGAGATCCCCTGCGACATCGACTATCAGTTGTGTCATCCGGTTCCGGAAACGCTTTTGGGTGTGGACTATATCATCGAGTATTTGCGCCGTATTCTGATTGAGCAGGACTTCCTGCGCCGCTTTGAACCGGCTCTGTGCATCGGCTTATTGGACGCATATTACCCAGATTACAAGGGTCTGCTGATTAACCTTTACGAGCCAATCGCAACCAACGCCATCGGCTTGGCGCTCATCGACAGCGATCCCCTAAAGCTGGATATATCATCGCAGGAACAGGAGAGAATCGCAGCCATATTGGAGCCTCTGCCCAGGAAGCAGTCTATCTGTGCGCTGCACTCTGCCGCATCCTCCGTATGTTCCACTCTGAAAATCCGCCGGCCTGTCGTCCGGCAATATCTTCGCCGACTGGCAGCGGGGTTATATCCGCGCATTCACGCCGCACTTTCAGTCGGGAATCTGGATGGTGTTTTTCTGTCCTGCCAATAGCAACGCCCGCTGAGATCCTGCGACTTCAGCGGGCATATATCTTTCATTCTGCACTGTATTTTTGCTGCGCTTTCCAGCGCTTTAGCGTTGGGAGAAAGACCCAGAGCTGCGCTCTCGCTTCGTCAGAAGTGAGGGCTATCAAGCGTCATGCTCCCGTCACCGCCCATAAGTCGTGTCATTTCTTCAATGCGTTCTAAAGGAAACGGCGGTGATGCCAAAGGTTTCATAGCAATGGACATCAACTTCATTGGATTATCGTCTGCAGCTACCCGATTAGAACTGAATTTTCCGCAGCGCCGGCATCTATGAATGATAGCCCATTCACCACCTTTGCGCGCCCACACAGCTACCGGTTCCATAATACCGCCACAATCTGAGGACCGGTCACCCGGCTCATCATCAACATGCAAGCTGCACAAGCAATTGCAGCAATGATTTCTATGGTCGGTTCCGGCGCCTGCCGGTGTCATTAAGCGCCCGCAAATTTTGCACTCGAAGCTGTCATTGCAGGCATGATTTTTATAATATCCTTTTTGATACGTCTTTTTCTTATTTTCTCGATTCAAGGGGTTGTCCTCCTAAAAGTAATGATTCATACTCTTTGGGAGGTTTGGATTGTGTTACGCAAACCTCCCGGTCAGCGCACACTTTCCTTTTGATATTTGTTCTTCATGTGTTATTCTCCTTAAAAATATAATCAGCCTTATAGAAATAAAACAAAAAAGCACAGTATTGCTACTGCGCTACAAATAACATCATTATAAAAATGATGCTCGTTCAATCTGTAAGGCAGTTTCGGGCAACAAAAACAAGAGCAGCGGGCTGCTCATCTCATGCGCTTAACATAAACCCTTACAGGATGACCGACATCAATACACTCCTTCTTTCGTCAATTTACTATATCATGACACTATGAATTTTGCAAGTACAATAATTCATTTTATATCCCCTTATGCCGCAAAAGCCGATTAAATCCTTTTCACCGGATGCCTGATAACTGTTTTCAGCTTAGCGGGCTCGGTTTTGCGAGGGTCGCTCAAATAGATTTCGTGGTGGTACCGCGTGTCGGAAATATCAATCGCATATCCGTTTTCGACAGCAAAGCTGTCCATGGCGGAGACCGTGGCCGGCTCATCGTCATAGGAGCCGATGTGCATACACTGGACGCACAGGCCCTCGTGGTAAGTAAGAAATTCCACACTGGAAAAATCAATCTTCTTTTTTCGGGTGGCCTCTTGCTTGGCCCAGTCAAAATCGGCACGCTTCACAAAGTCGGGCAGGCGCAGGAGCGAAATCCAGTTGAAATCTTCCTTGCGGGCATAATCGACGCCTTTTATCTCATCCTGCCACCAAAAGCCCTCCAGCGGCGGTACGACATACTCAAAAAAGCCGTCAATTTTATGTGAGCCTTTAAAGCTCATTTTGATGGTATATGCCATCCCGTAAAGCAGCTCCAGCGCCTTGCTGTACTCGCCGGCTTCCGCGTTCGGGTCGCCCTTACCGCGAACGGCAAGGAAACGCATAGGTGGAACCTCAATAATACCGGGGGTCTGTGGTGGCAGATAAAATTCCTTACACTCTTTTTTGAAATCAAAGGCCATTTTAACTCTCCTAATACACCGGGAGGATGCCGCGCAGCATCCTCCCGCATGGTCTACTCTACATTTTCATGACGGGCGCCTGCAGCTCGGTTTCCAGCTTTTCAGGGTCGTTTGTATCGTCCGGCGAGGTGATGACATGCCCGCGAAGCGGTCCGGCAAAGCAGTAGCCGCGCTGCTCCATCCACCGAGCCAGCTTTTCGCTGGCGGCGTCATAGCCGCCGTTAAAGGGGCCGGTGAAACGCAGCGTTGCGGCAAGGGGAATCTCCGGGTACTCCTTGTAGATAAACTCGCCGTCGCTCTCGCCGAGAGTGTCCACCGGAATGGCAATTTCCACGTCGGGGTCGCTCTCCTTGTATTCCTCGTCAAAGTAAGTGGAGTAGCCGTCGCTGTGGCAGGCGATGCCGTTTTCGCCGATGTATCTGCCCAGCTTCTCCCACAGGATGCCCTCCTGATTGTATTTCGGGATGATACCCCGCAGGGACAGCACCTTAACTGCTGGAATTTCTCTCAGTTCAACCTCATAAATCGAAATATTACGCTCCTTTCGCATTGTGTTGCTCATTTCAAGGAGCCGGTCCAGCTTGGCCTGTTCTGTCTCAATAACAGCCTGAACTGAATCGGCTTTGGTGCGCAATACCCTGCTCATGTAGGCGAGGTCGTCTATTCTTGGCAGTATATCACCCATCTCATCAATGGAAAAGCCCAGGTCCCGCAGCAGCACAATGTTTTGAGCAAGGGGAATCTGCCCGGCGCTGTACTGCCTGTAGCCTGTGAACTTATCAATCTCAGCGGGGTACAGCAGTCCGCATTTCTCGTAATGCCTGAGCATCCGCGGCGATATGCGTACAAGATGAGAAAACTCGCTTATTTTGAACAAGAGCGCACCTCCTTTTCTTGCTGCAATCCGGCTTGCAGCTTAAGCATAAGCCTTGACACAATGTTAAAGTCAAGGGGTAAATTTGTTTTTATTTGGTCATATGTTCACGCAGCCATTTCCGCAAAAAATCAAGCTGTCTTTCGGTGTGGAAGAAATGCCCACTGTCCTCCAGAACCGTTATGCTCGCATGAAATCGCCGGGCAAAAGCGTTGACATATGCGTACTCACAGAGTTCGTCGTTGGCGCCATAGAACAAAGCCGTTGGCTTATTCCACTCCACCGGATGTCTAACAACATACTGATAATAGTCCCAATACAGCGTTTTTATTGGTGTGATGACCTCTTTTTCCTGTTTCAGCCGCTCTTTGCTTACATCAAACCACAGCATCATGTTTTCGATAATGCGCCTCATATCAACAACCGGGGACAGGAACAGCGCCTGCCGGATCGGCTCATTTTTGTACGCCATCATACTGAAATACGCCCCAATACTGCATCCGAACAAGCTGATATCCTCAGAAACCGTGCGGGCATAGATCATTATCCTGCTTAGATCCTCTATACAATTCTGTACATTGCACAGACGGTTTTCTTCCTTGCGGTCGCCATGCTCCGGCAAATCAAAGCTCAAGGTCTGGTATCCCGCTTTCTCAGCTTCATTTGCGAGAATAGCGATTACATCGTCTTCCTTATTCGACTGATCCCCGTGAACGGCGATAAACAGTCTGTCCGAAGCCGCTCCCCATAAGACGGCGGGGATACCTTCGACTGCCAAGTATTGTTTTTCCATGCGTCATCACCAGTTGCTTTCAATTTTACATCCCGTGTATCTCATACGCCGGATACTCTCGATCAAAGTGGTACCCCAGCTTTTCTGCCAAGGCAAGAGATTCTTTGTTATGAGCATCCCAGCTTGGGTACAAACCCCGCTCCAAACATTCCAGTATCAGCTTTGCACCGCAAACAGTGGCCAATCCCTTGCGGCGCTCGTCCTCCCTGGTGTCGATCTCAATCTCAATACCGCCCCGATAGAAGATATACGAGGAGGCGCCGGAGACAACCTCGCCTTCTTTCAGCACAACAACACCCAGGCCATTTTCCTGATAATTATCATATGTTGGGAAGTTCCAGCACAGGTCTGCCGACCAAGATGTCCGCCGGGTCTTTTCGTATAGAACGCTGTCTATCAGCTGCAATTCATATCCGCCGGGAAGAGATGACACAAAGCCATGCAGCTTCGCCTTGTCGAATATATCTGACTCTTTTTTAAGCGCATAGCGCATCCTGCGCGAGGCTTTTTCTCCAAACACAGCTTCGATCGCCGCCGACCAATACTCATCCTGCGGAACCATGATAATAAAATCATGCTGGCTGTAGGACTGCCTGTTTCTGATAAGCTCCTCATTGACTTTCCCTGCAAAAAAGCAAATATCTCCGAGAACGATCTGCGCCGACTGCGGATGATCCGAATCGTCGGAATAGGCGTCGCCCATACAGCCCTGCAAGCACGACCAGATGAAGGTCTCCTGCCAGCCGTCAAAAAGAGGGGCAATTGCTTCCTTGTTTTTTACTTTGCAGACAGCCATACACAACCTCAATTTCATTCAAAAGCTCAGATATAGCGTGGTTTAACGCTTCGGGAGCATCGACGCTCGAGAATTCTCCGTCTACAGATTCAGGCTGTTCACCCACGCGGTCAACGCATCTTCAGACTGTCTGCCGCTGAGTACCTTGCCCTCTTTCCACACCGCCGCAGGCGAAACGGAGGGCCGCAATATCGGCATCTTTATCGGCAATCGCCGGACGGAATGCCGGGTCGTTCATTTCTATGGTGCTGCGGGATTGTTTGTCCGTCCAGTCTAAGTCAGGCTTGGTGTACGGCGCCTCGGGTCTGATTTCATAAAGGTCGGCGCCTGTCGCCTCCGCAAGTGATTTTGCAAGGCTTGCCGTTACGCCGCTTGCCGAAAAATATGCCACTAATTTCTTGCTCATGAGCGATACCTCCCTCTTAATTTAATATTGAAATCACCTGTCAACAGGCGTGTAATCAATTTTCGATTCCTCGCCGGTGGCCTCGATCTTAAAAATGACCGGACGCAGACCGTCGTTACAGCTGCAAATGGCGACGCCGGGCTTTCGAATCCAGTCGCCGTAATAGAATACACCCTTATCCGCTCCATGGGACAGGGCAAACACATACTGAAAGATGGCCTTCCAAGCCTCATCGCAGAAGCCGTCCGGCTTGGCGTAGTCGGCGGAAAAGGTTTGCCCGGCGGTGTGCATGGGGCAGGCGGAGAGCCCTTCGGCGCCATATTCCTTCGCCAACTCTTCGTCAAAGGTTGTTTTCAGCACGGTGATTTTGCACCTATTCATAGCATATCCTCCAGTCGTTGTCGGGTTTCATTTTTGGTTATCTCATGCTTAAAAAGCTGATTACGCCGATTGCTCGTATTATTTAGAGCAGAATGCGCAAACATGGAGCCTTTGTTATTACTTGAACTTTCAAACTATGTTTCGCTCGCACTGCCGATTTCAAGCAAGTTACCCTCCAGGTCGGCAACATAAAAGTTGCGGATGCCAAAAGGATAGGTTATGGGTTCTCCAGTCGGGAATCGCACGCCCAACCTCGATAGCCGCTCATATTCCGCATCCACATCGGCAAAGCAGGGCAACCAGAGGGCAATTTCAAACGTCTGGTTGGTTCCTTTTGGAGGGATGTAGTTTTCCCCAATTGCCTGTGCGAATTTTTTCCTACTGTACATGAACAAGGACAGCGCGCCGCTTGCCGTCTCAAACTCCGCAAAATCCCCGCCATTCCACTCCGTATGAAAGCCCAATGTATCTCTGTAAAATCGAACCATACTATCCATGTCACCGGCTAACAGGCACGCGCCTACCCTTACATCTTTTCCGATCAATGTCATCCATCTCCTCAATTTTACAATGTTTATTGGTGCGTCCGTATCCAGTCTCCCGTGTCGAGTAGACTATGAGGATAATTTATTTCACCTTCTATCGCTAAACCTAATTATACCACAGCGTTTAGCGGTAGTCTAACAGATAAAAAAACGCAGGGATGCCATGTGCATCCCTGCGTAAAATTTAATTCAGCCTGTATTTTCATTGCGCTTTCCAACGCTTCAGCGTTGGGAGAAACTCCCGGAGGTGTGCTCTCGCTTCGTCAGGAGTGAGGGTTAGGCCGTTTTCCTCATTCCAAGAATCCAGGTATTCAATGTTATGCTCAATCGCTTCTTCCAAAGTCATAGGGCGAAGAAAGGCGCCGTTGCCGTAACAATAGATACAATATTCTTCAGATTTGCTTCCATCGTGTTCGGAGCCCTTTACATCGTCGCTGTACAACGTCATGCCGCAGCTTTGACATTGTACAGGCGGCGCGCCTAAAAGAATATCGGTGGATATCCCAAACTCTTTTGAGATGAGCTTGAGTGTTTCGGTATTCGGAACGGTCTCTCCTGTTTCCCACCGCGATACGGCCTGCCTGGTTACGAAAAGCCTTTCAGCCATTTCATCTTGGGATAAATTATGGTGTTTGCGAAGCTCTGCAATTACATCTTTGGTTTCCAATATTATCCCCGCCTTCAAGTGTATTATAACCGAAAATGCGGCGATTTGAAAGCAACTCCCTGTTGCTACATAGTTGTGTTATCCTTCATCGGATTGAAGAGAATCGCCAGGATTTCCTCCTGTGATTTCCCCAGTTCAAAGGCATTTTTCATAGTCTCACGGAGCAAAGCCATGAATGCCTTAAACTGATAATCAGTCATCCCGTTTTCAGAATTGCCGCCTTGAGATGCACGCAATGAAGCGTTCTCTTTTTCTAAAGCGG
>Ga0153948_1001112_pt1 | contig 14085 bp, 9 predicted proteins | sample TSNJ032MetaG_FD_104696 | JGI IMG/M metagenome (GOLD analysis project Ga0153948, IMG submission 104696) | Attine ant fungus gardens microbial communities from New Jersey, USA - TSNJ032 MetaG | ecosystem: Host-associated > Fungi > Mycelium > Unclassified | place: USA: New Jersey, Wharton State...
TAAAGATAAATCAAATGGAAAGAGCAATTGAAGCAAGATGTTATTCATTAATACTAAAGCAACAACCAATAGCCTCCGATTTGCGAATGATTTCAACAGCATTAAAGGTTGTCACAGATTTAGAAAGAATTGGAGATCAAAGTGCCGATATTGCGAAAATTATTACGACACTTCAAGGAGATTCCATGTATCGAATGATTGAACATATACCTGATATGGCAAGGGTTGCTAAGAAAATGGTCAAAGGAGCGATCGATGCATTTAATACGAATGATTTAGTATTAGCAAATCAAGTAGTCATGATGGATGATGAAATGGATGAATATTTTATTATTGTTAAAGAAGAAATTAGCGAGAGCATCAAGAGTGATATACATAATACGGATATAGGAATTAATTTTATTATTATTGCAAAGTATTTTGAAAGAATTGGCGACCATGCAACAAATATTTGTGAATGGGCGGAATTTAAGACAACAGGAAGTGTAAATGAACATCGTTTATTGTAGGGGAGAAATATATGAACGAGCGGATTTATGTGATTGAAGATGATGAAAATATAAAGGAAATACTAACTATAGGATTAAGTAGTAATGGCTATCAAGTGACTACTTTTGATCATGCGAAAGTAGCTATTGAAGAGATTCAAAAGAATCCTCCTGATTTAGCTATTTTTGACATTATGTTACCTGAAATGGATGGTTTAACAGCAATTAAAGTAATACGAGATAAAGATATTACAATCCCTATTTTAATTTTAAGTGCGAAAGATAGTGAAATTGATAAGGTTCATGGTTTAGATAGTGGTTCTGATGACTATATGACAAAACCGTTTAGCATTTTGGAATTATTTGCAAGAGTTCGTTCTTTACTTAGAAGAAATAGTAGAAAACAAGTAGTGATCAAAACAAATACATTAGAAATTAATACAGAAACAAGAAGTGTTATCAAAGATAATACTGTATTGGATTTAACAAAGAAAGAATACCAAATTTTAGTTTACCTCCTACATAACCATCATAGGATTGTAGAAAGAGAAGAATTATTCTTAGAAGTATGGGGTTATGATTTTGAAGGTGAATCAAGAGCAATGGATGTTGCTATGAGATCCTTACGTAATAAATTGAATGATGATGGAGAGACATATATTAAAACAATTCGTGGGGTTGGATATCGTTTTATTGAAGAATGTGTGATGCTGTATGAATAAGAAAATTTTTCGCTCATTCTGTATTGTTTTAATTGCTAGTATGGCTATTTCTAGTGGAATATTAATTTTTAGTTTTGTTACCATCATGAAAGATACAACAGAAAAAGAGCTTTTATACGCTGCTAAATTGGTGGATTATTTCCTACAAGCATCCACAGACACAGTATATGATGTTGATGAAATTAATAATAATGGCTATTTAGAGAATACGAGGTTAACGATTATCGATATTGAAGGAGAAGTTAAGGCAGATAGTGACTATGACGTAACGGAAAATCATTTAGAAAGAGAAGAAATAAAAGATGCCTTAGCACTAGGTGAGGGCTATTCTACACGCTATTCAAAGACATCTAAAGAAACGTTACTATATGTGGCTTATTATAATGGACAATACATTATTCGGATTGCGATGCCTTATCAAGCCATGCTTAAGGCAAGTCAGATTTTGTGGTTACCTTTAGGTATTAGTGTGATCATTTCATTGTTGATTGCTTTTTATATGGCGAAACGATTAGCAAATCGTTTCGCAAAACCAATCCTAGAAATATCAAAAGAAGTAGAGCATATGAATCAAGGCAAAGCAATGCATTTTGATAGTTATGGCTATGAAGAATATAAGATTGTTAGTAGAGCGTTATTATCACAAGAAGCGATTATTCAAGAAACAATGGATCAATTGCAGTTTGAGAAACTGCGTATTGCTACGATTATTGATCAAATGAATGAAGGATTTATTTTATTAGATAATCGTTTATCAATTATTATGGTAAATCAGAAGGCGAAAGAAATTATTAATAAAGGAATGCAAGTAAACACTTCGATTGAAGAATATTTGTTTAATAATGATGTTATGCAGGCAATCCGTCAAGTCGAAAATCAAAAAAAAGTAGATTTTAAACAAAATGAGTTTATTTACAGTTGCTTTATTACAAATGTAGAATATGGAGTTACTTTGTTATTCGTTGATATAACAGAAAGTAGAACAATAGCAAGTATACGCCAAGAATTCTTTTCAAATGTCTCACATGAATTAAAAACACCAATGACCGCTATCAAGGGGTATAGTGAATTATTAGAAGCTGATATGATTCAAGATAAAGAAATGCAAAAAAAAGTATTACATAATATCCAAAAAGAGATTGGGCATATGACTTCATTAGTCAATGATATATTAACGATTTCTCGATTAGAAAGTAAAGATGTAGCTGTTAAGAAATCAAAAGTAGCCGTAAACAAAGTGATACTAGATGTTATTGATGGATTGGATTATCAAGCTAGTGAAAGAAAGATGACAATTGAGTATAAAGAAAATCAAATTTATTACATGGCAGATAGACAACATATCTATCAAATTGTTAGTAATTTAATAAGTAATGCTATTAAATATAATAAAGATAATGGTAAAGTATTTGTTAAGGTGTATCAAAAATTACAGGCGGTCTACATCGAAGTGGAAGATACAGGGATAGGGATTAGAAAAATAGATCAACAACGTGTGTTTGAACGTTTTTATCGTTGTGATAAAGCCAGAAGTCGAAAAATTAGCGGAACTGGATTAGGGTTATCGATTGTAAAACATATTGTGCAATATTATAAAGGTACTATTTTATTAAATAGTGAAGTGAATAAAGGGACGAAGATCGTCGTTATTTTACCAAACAAATCAGAAATCAGAGCATAGAAAAAAAGAGTTTATGTATTGGTAAAATAGATTTTAAACAAATATGCCATCAAAATTTAGTATTGTCAAAAATCATTCATCAGTTTATAATTGATGAAAGGGGGGCAAGTACTATGAATTATATTTTTATATCTCCACAGTTTCCAAAGAATTTTTGGAAGTTTTGTGACAGATTAAAAAGAGAAGGAGTTACTGTGTTAGGAATTGGCGATAGTCCTTATGATCAACTAAGTGATGAGTTAAAAGATAGTCTAGTAGAATATTATAAAGTTGATTCTTTAGAAGATTATGATGCAGTCGTAAGAGCTGTTGGTTTTTTTATACATAAATATGGGAAAATTGACTGGATAGAATCAAATAATGAATATTGGTTAGAAATGGATGCTAAACTAAGAACAGATTTTAATATTAAAACAGGATTTCAAATAGAAGAAGTCAAAGAAATTAAACATAAATCTAAAATGAAAAAATACTATCAAATCGCTAATCTAAAAGTGGCTCGCTATCATTTATGTGATACATTACTAAACGCTAAAAAATTTATTAAAGAAGTTGGTTATCCAGTTGTCGTTAAACCAGATAATGGCGTTGGTGCAGCTGCGACATATAAAATTAACAATGATCAAGAATTAAAAGCATTTTATCAAGTAGATACTATCACTCCATATATTATGGAGGAATTTGTCAATGGTCTGATTTGTACATATGATGGTATTGTAGATAAAGACAACCAACCTGTGTTTGAGATTAGTCATATTTTTCCAACACCTATTATGAATATTGTGAATGATAAAAAGGACTTATCCTATTATTCAGTTCGAAAGATTGATCCAGTTTTACTAGAAATGGGAAGAAAAACATTAAAATCGTTTCATGTAAAAGCAAGATGTTTTCATTTTGAGTATTTTAAATTATTAGAGGATAAAGAAGGATTAGGAAAAAAGGGCGATTACATTGGATTAGAAGTAAACATGCGAACGCCAGGTGGCTATACACCAGATATGATGAGTTATGCCTGTGATATTGATTTTTATCAACGATATGCTGATATGGTATCTGACAAAAAAGAATATTTAGACTACACATATCAATATTATTGTGTCTATGCTTCTAGAAGAGATAAGCAAATCTACAAACATTCACATACTGAAATTTTTTCGAAGTATGAGCAAGATATGGTGATGTATGAAAGAATGCCTGATATTTTATCAGCTGCGATGGGAAATATAGCCTATACAGCAAGATTTAAAACATTAAAAGAAGTCAACAAATTTATTACGTTTGTTCAAGCTTAAGGGGGAATCATATGCATAAAGAATATCATAAATTCTATAGTCGATTTCTAGATAGAGAAATGGAACTAAACATCTATGGTCAAGGAGGAAAAGCTTGCTTGGTTTTCCCTGCACAAGATGGAAGATTTTTTGATTTTGAAAATTTTGGAATGGTTGATGTTTGTAGTGATTATATTGATGATGATCGATTACAATTATTTTGTATTGACAGTATTGATAAAGAAAGCTGGTCGGATACTTATGGAGATTCTAGATACCGAATAGAACAACATCAGAAATGGTATCATTATATAATTGAAGAAGCAATACCTTTTATCATTCAGAAAAATACAGAATCTAATGGTTATAAAGTTGATGGCATCATTACCACAGGTTGCTCGATGGGTGCTAGTCATGCTGCTAATTTTTATTTTCGAAGACCTGATATTTTTGATGCAGTTATTGCATTAAGTGGCTATTATAATTCAGATTTATTCTTTGGTCGTTATATGGATGATTTAGTGTATATCAATTCTCCAGAACATTATATTGAGGGGATGGATTATCATCATCCAAATGTTGAAAATTATCGTAGCGGAACGATTATTTTATGTTGTGGCCAAGGTGATTGGGAAGATGACATGATTCGTTCAACGTCTAGAATAAAAGAATTATTAGACTATAAAGATGTGACAAACTTAATTGACTTTTGGGGTTATGATGTAAATCATGATTGGCCTTGGTGGAGAAAACAATTACCTTATTTCTTAGAAAAAATAGTATAGCTAAATAGTAGAGCTATAGAATCTATAGAATAGAAGGCACTGTAACGAAGTAGGCTAAAACATGCTTACTTCGTTACAGTGCCTTTGAAAGTTTAATCTATTTCCATAAATTCTCTTATCAATACGTTTTCTTTTCTCTCCACTAAGAATTGTATTTGTTCGTTAATATATATGCTATGTTCTAAAAAGTCAGTTTCCTTTAAGTTTTCTTTAAGCTTTATCAAAAAAGATATTTTCTTTTCAATATAAGGCACTTCGCTTCCTGTTATTGAATAATGAAAGGGTAACAAATTTATGCTTTTAAAAATCTCATAATCTCGATTCCTTTTGCAAAAATAAAGAATTAATTTAATACGACGTTCCTCAGAAAATTGACAAATAACTTCAAATATTTTTTTGATCATCTCTTTATCGTGGTAGTTTTTTGAAATGAATTTTTCTAACCAGCCATCTTGCTTTTTGATAAGATCATCTTCTTTTTCCTCGTGAGAAAAAATTGATTTAATAATCTTATTGGCAGAAAAGATAGTTTTACGATTACCATTAATTAAGTTAATTGCGGTCTCTACCATTTCCGAATAATTTTCTAAAGACCATAAAGATACTAAAATTCTATCATGATTATTTTCATCGATAATAACACTTATTAATCTTTTTAAAAAATTGCCATTTGCGTTTAATATGGATAATATTAAATCATGTTTATAGTCAAAGTGTTTTGTTCCATACGCAACCAAATATGCATCTTCTAAAATTGTATTCTGAGGATAATTAAATACTGTAATCAGCTTATCAATCTCTATCTTTTTAATAAAATGAATATTTAAGAAATTTGAAATAATATAGGGAGTATCTGAAAACTTATTTAATAGTAAAGATAGGTATTGAATTGCAAAGCCTTTACATTTTTCATTGATTCTTAAAACCACATCTAACATTGGTGGATTGAAATTGGAATTGTTGGCATTCTCTTTTATAAATAAAATAACCTTATTGGCAAATTCCATATTAATGTCATCACCTTCAACTTTATCTATTAATGACGTTAACCAAATAAACTTCTGTGTAAAAACTTTGTCCTCTATATATTTCCAGCATTCATGATATCCTATTTGTTTAATCAGTCTGCTAATGATAACATAAGTATTTACATTAAAAGGAGTATCATATTTTATATAAAGGTCAACCGCATTTAAAAAGATATCCTGATTTAAAGAATTAAATAAAGTATAAAGTCCTTCCGACATATCCCAATTCTCACTAAACTTATCATTCTTTGCTAATTTAAAACAAATATCTAATTCTTCTAAAGATATACTTTCAGCAATTTGTTCAATTTGTGCTTTATATCTTTCTTCGTAATTATCTTCGTGCATCCATTCATATCTATTTCTTTTAATTCTACAATATATTTTGTACGCATCGTTTTTACTATATTGTGTTAGATAACTTTCATCTAACAATTCATTTCGACTTTTTTCGGAATTTAAATGTTGAACTACTAAGCATTCATTGACACTTTCCATTGAAAACATATTTTTTATCATTTCGTCAAACTTAATCAAGTCTTTGGTCGCAATTGATAATACCGTTTCATAATTATCTAAAACATGATATGAACTTAATTTTCTTAAAACTCTATCTCCATATGTATCTATATCTTTATTATATAAAGAAAATAAAATTGTAATGCATTTGTCTCGAAGCTCCCTTATTGAATCACAATCGGCTATCCCAAATCTTTGAAAAACAATAGACCTATTAGAAGTATATTCAGTAGATTCAAATTCAAACTTCAATAACCAGCCACATAAATATATGAGCAAAACAGCTATATTTGAATCCTCATCTTGTTTATAGTGCTCCCAAAGTTGGTCTAATAATAAAGTTTCTTTTTCGTAGTTAAAATCATATGAATCAGAATCAATTGACAAATTGGATTTAAGCAAAAAATAAAAATCCATAGGGTGTTCTGTGTTTTTATCTATATATTTTATTAATAATTCGATAGCATTGGAAAACTTATCAGATATTTTTAAACTTGCAATAATTTTTATTATTTTAGATTTTATATTTTGATAGTTGCTCTTACTTTTAAAGTCATATTTCAAAAAATCTTCGTGATATTCTGGTAATTTATCTATTTCTTGCTTTATAAAAAGTAAGGTTTCATCTTCAATTGCCTCATGGAATGCTGATATAAATTCATATCTAATAGAAATATCGGCATTTTTAAAATCTTGCCATGCTATTTTCATTTCATTAAGAGCATATTCATGCAACTCTATTGAATAAAACATGCTTAGTAAAGTATTACAGGCATAAATAATTCGACCTCTATACTTTGGAAAACACATTGATATTAAATTATGAATAGAAAGCCATTTTTCTTTATATAAAACTAAATATAATAAGTAGTTTCCTAATCCTTGATCGCTAAACTTTAATGCTAAGTTGTTATAAATATCGACAACTTCTAATGTGTGCAACGATAGACTAATTTCTTGTATTCCATTTCTGTCGATTCTTTGCCTTTCAGCAATATCATATATTAAGTGATCATTAACATCTAATCTTAATGAATCAAAAAAAGCAAAAAGAGCAGCCGTTATAAGCATTTTCTTATCCATCTTTTTAAGTGTTTCTTGATAGTAAAAATCATATATATCAATTAAATTATTTAAATAGGGAAGCTTGCCATTTTTAGCACAAAAAGTTGCCATAATAGCTAGGCGCATATTACCGCTGCTTACTTTTATTATTTGATTTGCAAATTTGCTATTAATATTAAATTCGTTCTTTAAAATGCTTCTCATGCTTTCATCTGAGAGGACTTTAAGATCGTAAACGCTTGGAAGAATTTTTTCTCTAATCCTATGCAAAGTATCTTCCTTTGCATAGTCTCTAACCGTAATTAGAATCTTAAAAATATGTTTCCTTTCTTTATCTGTACAAATATCTAATAAATGGGATAAATGTGCTAATTGATTTGCATCATCAACTAATACTAAGTAATTATTATCATCAACAAAATGTGATTTCAGGTCTTCATAGATAGGTTCACCATTTTGTTTGATACACTTTAATACAAGCCCATGTTTTTTACTATATTCCCTTGCTATTTCTAACGCTATTCTCGTCTTTCCTGCCCCTGATTTACCGCTAATCATAATAACATTATTTTCATTTAAGAGTTGAATTAATTCCGATTTTTCATTATTTCTACAAAGCAATTTGTTGCTTAGTGGCGTTGTAAAACCACTTGCTTCATATTTAGCAACAAAGTCATTATCATCTAATATTTGATTTGTATCTACAGAGATGCTTAAAAACTCTTTTGCTAAATTCTGATATTTGTAGAAAAGAGATTGAGAAAGTTCGCCAATTCCAATTAATTTAACATCTGAAAAAAGATTGTGTAACTCTTTGTTTTGTCCTGGGGTAAACCTTGATGATGTATGGCAACAAATAATTTCTTCAATGTCATCAACATCAATTCCAGTTTTATCTTTATCAAGACATGATGTGATATCCTCTTTAACTTTTTTAAATGTATTGTCTTTGACAGTTCCATACATAAGCAAAATATACTTTCCATTAGAATTACGAATATATGTGTCAGGAGTCCCTTTGGTGGTTTTATCTGTTCCCAGTTGCGAACCATGGGGAGACCAGTTGTCATATCCATATTCTCTATAAAGATAGCAATCAAGCAGATTTTGATAGCGTCCGCCCTCAAGCTGTAAAATACCGTTTTGAATATCATTTATTTTAGACATTTTAATCGCCCTTTCACAATTTCAGTGCTTATATTATAACACATATGCTTTCCCAAATAAACGATATAAAGGGGCTGTAACGACCTAGGAAGGTAAAGTCCCAAGAAAAAGTCACGATGATGACTTTTTTGGTATATTTAAATCCTTTTTACATCATCATGGAGAAATCGTTGAAAAGACGAGTGGCTTGGTTGAAGTCCTTGTGCAATAAACTTATAACGAATATCAAAGCGACATAAGTCAGCTAAGTCCCTAGTAGAGCAATAGCCTTTATTCGCAAAGGCTAATAGAACAAGTTTGAACATTATAACACCATCATACCCAAATGAATTTCTGTTTCTCAAATCAACATAGTTATTTATATTATTCATTTCATTTAATTTGCCGTTCAATATAAAAAGAACTAAGCATTGCCTATTTACTAGAAGTATATGAAGAATTGGAAATGATAATGAAGGATAGAAAAATAGAATTCATACATAGAAAAAGGGATTGTAATCGAAGTAGGCTAAAATATGCCTATTTCGGTACATTCACTTTCTACTTTAACGACATATTCCTCCATTACTTTAAAAAAATTAAACGCTTACATCATTAAATTTTAAAATAAAGTTGATTAATTCATTATAATTTTATTTTAAATAACGCAAAATATGGTATAATGTTCAAGTTATGAAAGAGGGTATTTTAATGAAGATTAGAAATATTGCAATAATTGCCCATGTTGATCATGGTAAAACAACGTTAGTCGATCAATTATTAAGGCAATCAGGCACATTTAGAGATAATGAACAAATAGCAGAAAGAGTCATGGATAGTAATGATTTAGAAAGAGAAAGAGGAATTACTATTTTATCAAAAACAACAGCGATTAATTATCAAGATTATCGTATTAATATTATGGATACACCTGGCCATGCCGATTTTGGTGGAGAAGTAGAAAGAATTATGCACATGGTAGATGGTGTTTTATTAGTCGTAGATGCCTATGAAGGAACAATGCCACAAACACGTTTTGTTTTGAAGAAAGCATTAGAAGCAAAAGTAAAACCAATTGTTGTCATTAATAAAGTCGATCGTCCTGTCGTAAGAATTGATAATGTAATGGATGAAGTATTAGAATTATTTATTGAATTAGGTGCTAATGATTCACAATTAGATTTCCCAACCGTTTTTGTTTCAGCATTAATGGGAACTAGTAGTTTAGATAAATATTTACCATCACAACAAAAAAATATGGATTGCTTATTTGATATGATTATTAGTGAGATACCTGCTCCAAATGTTGATGGTAGTGCACCACTACAATTCCAACCAGCCTTATTAGATTATAATGATTATGTTGGTAGAATTGGAATTGGACGGATCCAACAGGGAACCATTCATGTGAATGATACAGTCGCTTGTTGCAGACTTGATGGAAGTATAAAAGAATTTAGAGTGCAAAAATTATTTGGGTTTTTAGGATTAAATAGAATTGAAATAGAGATGGCGAGTGCTGGTGATATTGTAGCAGTTGCTGGATTGGCTGATATTTCTGTCGGTGAAACAATTTGTAATGTTGGACAAATTATTGCATTACCAAAATTAAAAATTGATGAGCCAACAATCCAAATGGTTTTTGGAACAAATACTAGTCCATTTGCTGGTTTGGATGGTAAATTTGTCACAGCTAGTAAAATAGAAGATCGGTTATTTAAAGAAATGAATAGAGATGTTAGTTTACGAGTAGAGAGAATTCAAAATTCTGAAGAATGGATTGTTTCTGGTCGGGGTGAATTGCATATTTCAATTTTAATTGAAACTATGCGTAGAGAAGGTTATGAATTTCAAGTCGGTCGACCAAAAGTAATTATGAAGAAAATTGATGGTGTTGAATGTGAACCATACGAAGATGTTAATGTAGAGGCACCAGATGATTGCATAGGTAATGTTATTGAATCATTAGGATTACGAAGAGGAATAATGATCGATATGGATAGTTTAGAAGGACAAACAAAAGTACATTACATTGTTCCTTCAAGAGGTATGATTGGATTCATGACTAACTTCTTAACAATGACGAAGGGTTATGGAATTATTTCCCATTCATTCTTAGAATATCGACCAATTGATGGTGGTACTGTTGGAGAAAGAAAAGTCGGTGTCTTAGTATCAATTGATCAAGGACAAACAACAGCATATGCATTAGGCGGGCTAGAGGATCGTGGAGTAATGTTTGTTGAAGCTGGAATCCAAGTATATGAAGGAATGATTGTTGGTGAGCATAATCGTGATCGTGACTTAGTTGTTAATGTGACGAAGGGAAAACAACTTACCAATACTCGCTCCTCATCAAAAGATTCTACCGTTGTATTAAAAAGACCAAGAGAAGTAACGTTAGAATATTGTTTAGATTATATTAATGATGATGAATTAGTAGAAATTACACCAAGCTTTATTCGTTTGAGAAAACGTTATTTAACTGATCATGAAAGAAGAAAAATGAATAAAGAGTCATAATGGTTAATGTATGATTTTGGATAAAATTATATTTAAATGTCGAATAGTAGCATTTAAATATTAAAAAATATTGATGAAACCGTTATAATTTTTATTTATCCTTGAAAAAAGTTAATGAATAGCATATAATCTTTTCATAAAAAGGAGGATGCTGAATAATGAAAGTAACAACATATATTCAATTTAATGAAGTTAATGTAGTAAGTGAAGACTTAGCGAAAGTAGTAAAAGAAGAATTAAAGAATAAAGGAATTAAAATGGTATCAGTGACTACTTTAGATTTATATTATAAGCCTGAAGAAACGAAAGTATATTACGTAGCAAAAACAAAAGAAGATGAAGAATTAACTGGTTCAGTTGCAGTATAGAAGGGCATACGCCTTTTTTTCTTTTATGTATTTGTGTAAAAAATATAATTTCAAGCTGTTGTAAATAATAAGGGAAAGATAGTCAAAATGGTGGCGTATTGTTACATTATATACCATAATAAAACAAAATAAGTCAAACAAGTACATGATCAAGGAAATAGTAATCAATTTCTAGCAATATCTAAGGTGTTGTCGTTTTTAAAGAATTACTAAAAACTTTGATTTTATTTAGTAGTTACAGTATGATTATACTAAATAATAGGTGGTGAATGCGTTGGAAACAATTATAACATTATTAGCAACGATGGTAGCTTTAATGATTTTATTAAAACTTTTATTTGCTGAAATGGATGGGAGAACATCTGTAAAAAAAGGGAATGTCAAATATTTTATTGATATTACCAAAGGATTTAAATACAATAGAGCAATACATATGGTGTTACTATTGGTGTTTTGTTTTGTTTTATTTACAGATGTTAATTTATTTAGTATAGAAGGATTCCTTGTTTTTGGAGTATTTTTATGTATTGGTATCATTAGCGATATTGTTTCTCAATTTGTTTATTATAAATATGCAAATGCTAGATTTAAAGATAATATACAAGAAGCAATTCAATTAATGGAAGAGATTAAGCGTGAAGGAGAAAAGGAACAATTTGAAGGAGATTTGATTACGTATCCAAAAAGATTTTCTTTTAACGAAATTGTTACAGATAATTTGTATGAAGATGATCATACTGTATTTGTGACAGTTGATGGTGGTGAATTTGTTAATGACTTAGATACATTACCAAAAGTGACATATGTTATTGACGCTTTTGAACAATCAACAAACTATATATTAAAAGATAAATTAGTTAAGATTGTCGCATTTACAAAAGAACAATTATTACCATTTAAAAAAGAAAGATTAGATGTTGTGGTTAGTAAAGATACGAATTTTAATTTTGCATTTACTGATGTATTTAGAGTCTTAAAAGAAGATGGGACCTATATGCTATATCAAGCAGCAAGTGATCATTTATTTGAAATTAGAACGATGTTTTTTCCAATGCAGTTTACAGCACCATGGAATGCAATGATTTGTGAAAGAAAATTAAACGATGCTGGCTTTGTTGTTTTATCACATGGCGAGGATAAAGGCCAAATTCGTTTTCGTACTATGAGTGCATTTATGCATTATTTTAAAACACTAGCTGATAAAATTGAAAACATAGAAATGTATATCAATCAATTAGCTCTAATTTATCGTCAAATTAAATCTCAGGGTTATTTTATAGTGACAACAAACAAGTTTTATATTATCGCAAAGAAAAGAACAGGGTTATTAGACAAGTAAGAATCTAAAGCAAAAAAGATTTTTTTGAAAGCACTTAAAAAAATATAGGAATCTTATGTTTATACTAGAAAAAAATTTAAAATGTGCTATAATGTCAATAGTTAGAAATTGTAAGGAGGAAATGATAATGGCTGAAAGAATATCTTTTGTTGTTGCTGATCCAGTTGGATTACATGCAAGACCAGCTACAATTTTAGTAAATCAAGCTAGTAAATTTACTAGTGATATTAAATTAATCTATGGTGAAAAAGAAGTTAATTTAAAATCAATCATGGGTGTAATGTCTTTAGGAGTACCTACAAAAGCTGAAGTAGAAATTGTTGCTGAAGGTGACGATGAAGCTGATGTAATCGCTTCTATTGCAAAAGTGATTAAAGAACAAAAAGTTGCTGAATAGTAAACTTTTAACTGTTAATTTCAAATTAACAGTTTTTTTGTATTTGAAATAGTATATTTGAATAGAAAGAAAAATTGTGCTATATTTATTTCTTGAGTTTGACAGTAAAAACAGATAAAAAGCTAGAAAGCACCGAATTAACAAGGGTACAGGGGAAATGGAAATAGAAAAGGCGGTGAACACAATGAGTAAAATATTGATAGTTGAAGATGATGAAATAATTAGGGAAGAATTGACACAGTTCCTTGAAAACGCAGGATATGAAGTTGTTGCACCGATATGTGCTGACGATACAATAAACGCAAACACAATTTATGAAAACAATCCCAACCTTATATTATTAGATGTCAACCTGCCGCATCAGGATGGGTTTACTCTATGCCGACAAATCAGGAATACTTCACAGGTTCCCATTATCTTTATTACAGCAAGGGATAGTGCTATGGATGAACTGAAAGGGTTGATGATGGGCGGTGACGATTACATTACGAAACCTTATAATCTCCCAGTGCTTCAAGCAAGGATAGGAGCATTGTTGAAACGGACAAGTCAGACGGATAGTACACAAAGCTTTTCTTATAAGGGGGTAATTCTTAACACAGTCTTAGCTACAATCGAATACAAGCAAACAGTGAGGGAGCTATCAAAAACAGAATTGAAAATTATTTATTACCTACTGCAAAACACCGGAAAAATTGTTCCACGAATTGAACTGATAGAGTTTCTATGGGACAACCATATCCATATCGA
>Ga0153948_1001113_pt1 | contig 14075 bp, 13 predicted proteins | sample TSNJ032MetaG_FD_104696 | JGI IMG/M metagenome (GOLD analysis project Ga0153948, IMG submission 104696) | Attine ant fungus gardens microbial communities from New Jersey, USA - TSNJ032 MetaG | ecosystem: Host-associated > Fungi > Mycelium > Unclassified | place: USA: New Jersey, Wharton State...
ACTTGTTTGTCTGTATATCTGCTACTATTTCATCACTAGGTTTGGATTTTCCAGAGACCTCTTGGACTCCATCCTCAACGTCAAGCTTTTGCGCGCCATTGCTTTGATCACCCATTACCTTAATGTCAATCGGTTCCTGTCCTTGCCTGTCGGCATACACTGCATTAATCGAACCGTCTGAGATATACTCTTCTTCTTCTTCTTCTTCTTCTTCTTCTTCTTCTTCTTCTTCTTGTCCTTCGTACAATCCGAACTCTTCTTTCTCTGCATATCCTTCTCTGTCTGCGCTATACGTGTGTTCCAGCTGACTTTGAGGTACAGAAGCAATAGGTCGAGGTCGAGGTGCCACAATCTCCTCGTCATCATCAGAGTCAATCATGATAGGCTCTTCGTTTGTTCCTGGACCTGACTTCATACCAGATCCAAGGAATTGAGACCCCTTTAAATATGACATGTCCTTGAAAATAAGATGAGGGCAAGAGTCGGTCAGCAGGAGGCAACTTGAGGACATACGAAGGGTCCACAAGCATGAGATGGTCGAAGTTTATCTAATAAATGGACTTCATCAACTTCCTGTTCCCTTGAATTCTCCTCGACTATATCATTCGAGTCTTTTACCCCTGCACTTTCGTCAAACTCCTCATCCTCGTCTGATTCGTTACTTTCCCACTCTCCCGACTCTCCCTCCTCTTGATCAGAGTTTACATATTCATCGTCGCTAACGACATCAGGAAACAAGAATTCAGTGGCAGATATGTCGTCCTTGACACTAAGATCATGTGCAGAAGGTGGATCCTGCTTGTCCGCACGAGGAAGGATGACATCTCCTTCGATATGAAAACCTTCTGCGTGATTTTCAACTTGAGACCATGGGCTTTGAACATTGGGGAGAACATCGGAGGTAGAAAGTTGGCGCTTGCAACTATCAGAGAATGCTGGATGACAATACAGTGAAGTGGACACATGGTGATGGTACTTTGAAGAACTCACAAGTGACTTTGTCAGAAATATCATCTTCATCGAACTGAGGAGGCGAAGAGCGCATGCCGTCAACATAATCATCGAACTGAAGAGAGGAAGAGTGCATGTCAGCGGACTCTTCATCTGATAAAAATTGCTCCTCTTGTTGTTGAACAGTGGAATTCATGTCTGACAAAAAATCTATATCTTGTTCTGGACCTTCTCGTCTCACACTGGCGGCCTGGTTACTTTCTTCATCGTACCCTTCATAGTATTCCTCGCCTTCGTCTGTTTCTACGTGCTTTCTACGATTCCAATGCCCCTCAGCCCAGGCTGAAGTACCCACTTGCTCCTCATCCTCATCCTCGGATTCATATTCATCCTCGTCATATGCCTCTTCTTCTTCTTCATCATCTTCAGATCTTTCGGAATCAATAACTTGGCCATCGTCTTGCTCATCCTCATCTGAAAGAATTTCGATCGGTTTGTTCTGTCTGCCAAAATCTGGACAGAGACCTGGCCCCTCCCTGGGATCGCGTGCCTTTCCTTTGTTGACACGACGTGCCTTGACTTGGGCAAATGAATCCTCAATGTTACTATCCAAGTCATCCTCAGATTCTTGAACAGGTTTCGGCATAAATGAGCCAGCATATGAAGCTTCAGCAGTCAAGAATGGAATGAATTTCTGCGGAGAAGGAATGTCGTCATAGGCCAAAGCCTTGTCGATACGACCAATGAGCTTTGCAATCCACGCGTCATAATCACTTTGAGTGAACTTGTCAAAGGGGTTTTGGATAGGGGCACGAGAGATTTTCGGCCTTGAAAGAGCCGGAGATTCGGTTGGATGTGGAGAGGAAGGAGTAAGCGAGTTGACCATAGAGACAAAGTAAAGAAGAGGGAGAGATTTGTGATGTAAATTAGACACGTGCTGTACTGTGACATGACATTGTATTATAGTCCACGTAATAAAACATGTCATTCCAAAACACACTCCCTTTCGCGGCACCCAAATCAATTGCCACTTCGGCGGAGATTCGTGACCGGGGCTCAACATTCATTGCCCATATCTTCACTGCAGCGTCTGCTGAAGAGGCCAAGTCTCATGCAAAACACGTCAAGCATGTATTACACGTAGACAGGAAGGCTACGCATGAGATTGCAGCGTGGAGATGCATGGTCGTGAAACCTGGATGCACGGGATTGGGTGGCCCAGATGAATTTCAGCTCGTCTCTGGAAGTATGGACGATGGAGAGAAATGGGCTGGAGACAGGACATTGAAAGTCATGCAGAATCTAGCGGTCATTGATGCTGTGGTGGTTGTGAGCCGATGGTAAGTCGCCCTTCTAGCAGAACCATCTTTATCCGAGACGCTCTCCAAAACACTCATCTGCGCTCGGGGTTGACATTCGGTTCATTGTATTGCTAATGCAGGTATGGTGGGATCTTATTGGGTCCCTCAAGATTCGATCATATAGAAACATGCGCTATGGAAGTATGTAGAGCTTTCAAACGTTCCGAGGAATTACGAGAGTCCATCACCACCTTGGAGATGCTGGATGTTATTTTGGAAGGACTTCGAAAAGAACTTGGAATGCTCCAACAACAGGCTGCTTCGAAGCCCTCGATTACAATTGGCAGCAGCCTCGAGTCACAGTCAACCCTGCTCATATCAAGGGAAGGATGCAATACTGGCCAGGGCTCTAGACCACAGGCGGAGAAGAAACTAGATTATTCTTCGCTTGACTTGGCGAGGGCTCGGCGATTAATCAAATCTCGTGAAAACGCTCTCAGCTGGCTGAGGGATTCACTCGATGACTTGCGCAAAACCAAGGAGTGACCAAAAATGACTCCCTGATTACCAACCAGCCCATGAGGTGCGAACGATATGGTGATACTCTCGCCATTATTTCATCATCTCAGCCTCGTGGTAGAATCAATGGCTCCCATCGAGGCACGTCTGTGAATCAGCGCGGTTTACCATCCCACACAGGGTTCTTTAGAAGGAGATTTACACTGATGTCCTTATTCCCGCCGATTGGACATCCCTATTCCTCATGCATCGAACGGTAGTCTCATTGCACGAGAATTATTACGAGAGTAAATACAGTTTAGCCTTGCCTCGCTTGTACGATCTTGTTCTCATCCCCGCCACTTCCGCTGCTCTTGCTTCCTTGCGTAGAGTTTAAAATGGGACTACCTTGAAACTGCCCCTATGGCTCGGGAACTGATAGGTTTCAGAGTTTGTTGTTCATGTACGTGTTCCCATGATAGGAAAGCAGGTCTAGAGAACATTTCATGTTCCAAGGACTGTCACAGTTGCACTGTGCTGGACAGCGCTACTCAGCCCTTCTAGCACTTTTGTTATTTACAGAGACAAAAGCTTTCCCAACTGGGCTGGCCACACCTCGGCCCGCAAAGCCAGGCGGTATCATCATCACCATCAACATCAACAACAATAACAGCATGGTCTTGGACATAATCTGATGTATTTCACAGATATTGAGGTTCTACGCCCAGGAGAACAGGACATGCCAAAATTACTTCAAAAGAACCATAAATCATGGTCTATGATATTAAATCCATCAGAGACATCTTAGTTCAGACCAAAGCACTGTTAGTAGCTATGGAACGGACAACTGGTTCCCGAGTCAGCAAAATCTCTAGGATGGGGGCTCCCCACGAAATGGGCATTCTAGATGGGGTATTCCATCAATTTCTATGTCAGGGCCCTCTGTTTTATCTCAACCGATGACGATAAGTTTGCTTTTCTATTTCTATATCAAGAGCTGGTCTCAGCATGTCATTATAGTTATGTATTGATCACAAGGACCCTCAGACCTCGTGTTTTGGTCACTGGTGATACACCATGGGCTACTTATCTCGAGATAGATGTCCATTTTTTCCATATTGGTTCATTCCTTCTAACGGACAAAATTAGGTTGACCCTGGCACAGTATAAAGAGATGTTTATTCCATCCGCGTCCCCAGAGAACAAAAAAAGAAACGCTCAATATACAAATCAAGGTAGACTACAATACGAATTCGGTTCCGGAACAACGACTGGATACTTGATAGGAGGGTATTCAAGGCAGTACAGACGCAAGCGCAGATTCATTTAGAGAAGGGTCATTGCCATTATGATATTATACCATATCTATAAACATAAAGCACACCAAGCTCATTTTGCGCCGTAACGAGCCTTCCGTCCGATATCGAAGGGGACATATTTGTATTTGATCATATGCCTATATCAGATGTGAGCTCATAAAGTCCAAGAAATCTGAATAAATTTACATACTGTATTTGGCGGCGCATGGTTAAAGTGAAAAGAACGAAGAAATAGACAACGAGGATAGGCCAGTAGACGGGAACGTCAAATACTTCGGAAGTTGTACAAAACAGTGCAACTAGTGTGGCCCGCGTCGACGACAGCCTTGTAGTGGTATATGAGGACAAACAGAAACAGTGGTCAAGAAGCCATCATACCAGAATTGCCACTCAGGCAGGCGCCGCACAAAGGGACGGAACTCATCATCTCTCTGGGATGGTAGAGGACTAACTTCAACTTCGCCGCCTCCCTCAATCTCGTCGGCCAAAAGGTCCTCCTGGAGGGAGGGATCAAATTTTGGTTGGAGGAAAGCAAGAAGGAGGTTTAGGAGATAGATTGCATGAGCATCTAAACAAGGTAAGAAACATAAAATCACACATTTTCGGATAAACTCACAGCAAACTATGTTTAACATATGAAAAGGCGTAAGACGGGATTCCCTAAAAGAAACAAATTTCAGACATACCAATATACCACTAAAAGAGTAATCTGAGCGTTTATAAAAAAATTCCTAAAATTTTGCTCACCCCTTGTGCAATCAGAATCCTGAGCATGAAGATTGCAAGGAGCCCAACAGTTGCAAGCCAGCGTTGCAAGATGTGAGGTGTCCAGCGGTCCAAAGTTTGCTGGTATTGACGTTTGATTTTTGTGTATTGAGCAGATATATTCTGCGCAGGAGAAGCGTCGACATTTGAACTAGAGTCTGACATCATTACTTTGTGAGGGGCCGTAGCAGCGCAGGACAAATATCAAGGTGACACGAACTCATGAGTGTGTTTGTGACCACGTGCCTGTACAGCCCTGGACTCAATCACATGACCCAGAATTGAATCCGGGCCGGCAGTAATAAGCGATTATCTTTCGCCTCATATAATGTCGGTGACCACCACGTTCGAGGCCGTCACTGCATACATCCTGAAACAGCTTAGCTACAAGAAACCGCTGTTTGTTGCGATACAAGGACCTCAGGGCTCTGGAAAAACCTATCTTTCGGCGCGACTTCGCGAGTACTTGACATCAGAACCACACAATCTCAGGGCAGCTCTACTGTCTATAGACGATCTCTATCTTTCTCATGCTAAACTCCTTGATCTTGCTGCATCTAAACCTCACAATCCTTTGTGGCAGGGGCGAGGACAACCCGGGACCCATGATGTTGCACTTGGCATCAGCATTCTGGAAGCATTAAAGGATGGTAGCCAGTCCGTAGAGCTACCCCGATTTGACAAGAGCCTCTTCAATGGGCAAGGTGATCGATTGCCAATGGATGGCTCGGGGGTCCGAATTAAACAGCCTCCAGCTGTGGACGTTGTCATTTTAGAAGGCTGGTGTGTAGGCTTCTACCCAATCACACAGGAAGAATTAGACAAGCGCTGGGACGGTATTTGGAGAGAGGAACGAGACAAACTGGGCTTACCGGGTGATACCCTGTGTAGTAAACGAGATGTAGAAAGAACGAACGAAGCACTTCTTCAATACAGTCGTCTCTGGAACTTCTTTGATACCTTTATCCGAGTAGGTGTAACAATTAGCTCAATGAAAATGTGTTGATCGAAGTTCATTAATCTTGAATTATTAAAGATAAAACCTCTTTCTTTTGACTCTAACACTGGCTCTTTGTCAACTTACTCGATTATTTATCAATGGCGCCTTGAGCAAGAACATAACATGAGGGCTGAGAATGGTGGAAGGGGTATGTCAGACGAAGCTGTGAAAAGGTAAGCTCCCATCTCCTCGTGATGATGAAAACGAGAATAGCTTGAAACACCACCAGTTTTGTGGATCGATACATTCCAGGTTATGTGTTCTTTGGAGACACTTCACCTGACTATACACCAGTAGATCCTCCGAGGGATAAATGTCTTACCGTGGTTATCGACGACCAGAGGACCTTTATCAAGGTTGCTAAGTTCTGATGGTCTATTTCTATAGAACTGCCATATCTGACCATTCTATCTGACTATTCGATTGACAAACTCTGTCATCCTTCATTACTCGACAGGAGAACAATTTAATTTTTCGCCTCTGCGAGGTTTAACCTGTCTCATAGACCGTGATAGACTCATATCATGGCCTCTTTTCAGTATTTTTATTGTCTCGAGCAATGGACAAGTTGAGTGGGGAGCAGCGATTAATTAGACTAGGAATTGCGTGCGATGAGGCTATGGGGTCATAAATATTTCATCTTGGATTAACTGCATTCCGCAGCGATGGCTCACCAATCTCCCAGTCATCAATGGATCCACCTTTGCCGGAAGAATACCAAGCTTCTCTCTTGGCGAAAAGTTCCGGGGTGCTATCCTGAGGTGCACAGTCCATGATAATGAGAATTTGTTGTACAAGACTCGAGATAGACAGTCTGTAGACAGTCTACACGACGCAACTCCGTGGTCAGAGGCACACTAAACGTATAAACCATCTAGTCTATCATCTAGTCTATCATCTAGTCTATCACTCGCTGGATTTTTTATCGAAACAAGATTTCAAAAGCATGCAAATTTCTTCGACTTTTCCGACATTCATGGATAAATCAATTCTACTCAGACTTCAATGATGTGACTCTGAGTGTGTAAGATCCAACCAAAAATTGTACCGAAGGAAATTTTTACGAGTATATGTTGCAACCTGTCAGACCAAAGTAACATCCCACAGCTGATTCTTGCAAAGATCCCGGTAGCATTGAAAGTGGATAGGCACCGATTTAGCCGCTTGGACAGTTTTCCAACAATTGATAGCCTGATAGCCCCTGGGGTATAAAGCGCGTCGTAATGGCTCGGGAACGTCAGCTGCGACATCGTACGACTTTAGACTCGCAAAGTGTCATCTCTAGTCATGTATAAAGGAGTACTGTTCAAGTCGGTATCCTTTGAATTTGCTGAGCTACTTTTATCATGATCCGAACACAATGTCAGGCCGAGCGGTGAAACGTCCATCCTAGTTTAGGCGATGACCGGGACATCGCAGCCGGGATTGTGTGTACATGCCAAGGACTGCGGGATGCAGTTGGCGGGTTGCCGGGTTCACAAATGAGCATCGCATGCCGGAGCCACCCAACGGACCCTGGAGGCTATGCTGGGGGTGCAGGGCGATGAAGAGCGATGAAACAGGAGACACAAGGCTAATTATTGGTGATGGATGAGCTTTATGTCAAAGGACCTGATGAACAGATAGTAGGATGAGTTATGGGTATGAGCCGGCGACGGGACACGTGATAGAGAAAAGAGACTATAAGACGGAGGCAGGGCCAGTGATTTGGAGTGACATTTTGCGACGGTACTTTGGTGGTGCTTTGGTGCATATACCATCAACTTCCCACGGCCACGTTGCCGCTTTGCCGCTTTGATCTTACTGACAAAAAATTTTTTGTTCCAGCTTATATCTTGTCCGCCATTATTTTGTCCACAATTACTTTCCTTTTTCGTACATGGCCACTAGTGTTGCCCCTACCCAGGAAATGTCCAGGCGACAAGTCTCCTCGATTTCGGCTGCTATGCCCATCGGAGCCCCCAGGGCACGACCGCACAGTAATCTGCATACTCCTGTCGTACGTCTCCCCGTTTTCTTCCAAAGCAATCCCTCACCCTCTTCAGACCCCTCAGAATTCCCAGCCTAGAGATCCTTTCTATGGTCACGAGAAAACTGCTCGTATCTGTGCTCGCTTCATCACCCATCTATTTACATGCCCCGAAAATCCTCCCTCATCAGGTACATCTGTCAGTCCTATCCATGGCAAACTTCCCTTCTTTATCGCCTATGCTCTCCACCGCACCAAACTTCATTCTGCTGTCACTTATGCTGCTCTTGTTCTCCTCCAACGGCTCAAAGCTCGTTTTCCTACAGCACGTGGGTCGTCGGGACACAGATTATTTATATCTGCGTTCATGATTGCCTCCAAGGTGATCTGCGATGACACCTATTCCAACAAATCTTGGACAGTTGTTGCTCAGGCAACGTTTACCCTACGGGAGATAAATCAGATGGAGAGGGAAATGTGTGGTTATCTCGACTGGGAGATCAACGTTGACAACGAGATATTGTCCAAATTCGAGTCTGCCTTATTACGGGATTTTGGTGTAGATCGCGAAGAATATCCAAATTATCCCAATGAGATGGTCTCTCGGAGAGCAGCAAAAGCAGCGGCCTCCACTTCCAACACCCCTGTGCCCGAACCAAATTCAACGACATCTCCTGTTCCTGGATTTGGCAAGTCACCCTCAAAACCCCAATCTCCTCAGTGTGAGTCCTCATCCCCATCCACATCAAGAACATCATCTCCGTCGTCAGCCTCGTGGGCTGGTTCAAGCACGCCTGACACTCCTCCTTCGTCATTGTCAAGTTCGTCTTCGCCTATGTCCACTGGGTCTCCACGGACTCCGAATAACGATGAAATATCGCATCCCCACATAAAGGGTGTTGATCATTTTTTTCCGTTCAAAATCGACCAAGTTCCTGTTGTGCATCCACTCAAAGGAAATATGTTTGCTTTTGCAATGCCTTCTTCATGGTAATATTAATTATAGATACCCCCACTGTAACATATCTCAATCTCATACGGTGTACGATAAGTGGGAATATGGACTGTTCGTATGGACTGTTCCTGAGTCACTGTTGTGCGCTTAATACGTAAAACAAGCGACACATGCTCAGAATTATAAGGATGGTCTTGCGTTATTGGCGGCGAGCGCCATAAAAATGAACACGTGCCACTGACGTAAATTGCCACATGAGGATCTCAAATAACCTATCTGGCTCCTTGTGTCGATTTCCTTCTATGATTATCCCCTACAGAGAATCGGATGTGAAGCCTGATAAGCTTGCTCGCCTTCTGTGATTGACTCGGGTCTCACTAGCACCGCGCTGGCATGTTGGAGCTTATCGGAGTCTCACCTGGATCATACTACACCCGATTTTACTACTGCACAAGGGATTAATTGATCTTGTTTTTCCAGTTTGACTTCTCGCCGGGCCACCTGGTCCGAAGATACTCGATGTCTATCCTGGGCGCAAGAGCCAATGTGATGTTCATAATGAAGCAGATGGAAGCTGCACAAAGCCATTCCCTCAAAGTAGTCTTGTGTCCTTTCAGGTTCAAGAAGATGTCCATTTTAGAGCTACCTGGGAACCCTCTTAATCAAGGAACCTCGCGTCCTCTGTTTATCCCTGAACAGAGAGATACCTTGTGCATAATATCACCCGAAATGAGCCTTGGGGTTGTAGAACATCTCCCACATTGAAGGGCTTCTCTTCTAGATGCTAGTGCAGCATAAAATGAGCATAAGACGCTGTTAGCTCCGAATTCGTTCCGATGCCGGAGAATGTTGTCAATGTTGTCATTCGCATTTTGATTGGACCTCTCTGGTACTGTGTCGTCCGCGGTCCGCTAGTCACGGGACTAATATGACAACTCTCATGATCAACAGCTTATTGCCAAATCAGCCTTTGGACATCATGATACGTCGCTCTGCACTAGCGAGGATTTATGGGCTTTACTTCACATTTATGGGCTTCACATTTGATACTTCTCAAGTCTATTCTCAAGAACAGCAGTCATCTGACAAGATTCATCTGACTGATGTTCCCAAAAGCATGATAGCGCTGCTCTTTTAAGGCGGGGCGTCTGGGTGTCTGGCCGATAGGTATCCTACATACCAATTACTCTTCTAATTCTAAATTAGCGCTCGGTAGCGCATTTCAACGTTTCCTAGGAAATTGCTACGACCCGAATAAGAATTATCAGGTTCACAGTGCTGAGATCGCGGCTATTTGTCTGTCACAGGCCATCTTGTCACTTATTCTGTGTACGCATCAAGCAAGCCATGTGCGTTGAAGCATGTGTATGACCCTTGAATATATGCTTTTTTCTTCTTTCACACATCTGTCTTGGTGAAGTGATAAACCTTCAAGAGAGGTACGACTGCTCAACTCACCTGGGTAGCCATTGTTCAGATTTAGGGACTTGACTCGGGAACCTATGGGATACGTAACAAACAAAGAGTTGTCCCATTGTGAAGTCATTTCAGAAAGCATGTATTTATGTCGTATCCAAGTCTCTAGTATTCTTGCGACGTGTGGAGAAACAAAGTTCCTAATCTAGTAAGGTTGGCTTTTGTATTGAACAGCTCGGTGCTTTCGCAGATGTCTCTTGAGATACTATCAGCCAAAATTTAGCTCGGTTGGAGGGCCCGATGAATTGTATTCGTATGATCAAACAATTGAATCCACTTGTGAACACAGGCCCCATGACTCTTGAGGAAACAAAAATATCAACGACTCAGGGAAAACGATCTACAGATCTATATCATCAGGCAACGAGTATCTGTAGCTTGCCTATATTTAACACTGTCCAAAATTTTCAAATTAAAAAAAATCATGATGAAGAGTCAGATGGAGTCGAGTACAAGGCGATTAGAAGCCTCTCTCTTTCAAAGATGTTTATCAGGCAGTTTGATGGGAATGAAGACCTATCCACGCCATGAAGACATTTGATGAGCAATTTGTTGAAATGATGAACAATAGATAGCAAGAAAATTATCTCGCACTATTGCCAACCATCATTGAGTTGGCCATGTCTTATTTCAGCTCAACAACAGCCACTGATTGCAAACATCAGTGTCTGGATGTTGGTACCATATTGTTAGTATATTTTTATGTACACTCTGCATGTTATTTTTATCACTGTGTTAGCCAATAACGATGGGATGCCTGAAAACCAGTGAGTTTATGCATAAATAGTTTATTACACTGCAATAAGCATAGCTATATAGCTTATTAATTGCTAGGTTTTCAGTATGCTAGAAATTCAGAAATGATATGATTTTATTGTAGATGCATAGGGTACAATTGTCATATACCGAAAATTTGGTATTATATAATATTTATTTTTGCTCCTGAACTCCTAAATTGTCCACCCCTCCCATAGGTTCTCAACATCCAACCTTATACTAGAACAACAAACAAAACTCAAAAGCCCTATCAAAGACATCAATGAACACCTATCAGAAATTACAAAGTACTTCCACTCTCTTCACCAAATATTCTCTTCCAGTTCAAGAGTAGTTGATCATTTCTCTAGTAGTATTACTTTTCACTCCCCACCCTCTTGTTATGACTCAGCCAGATAGCTAAGTCCTTATTTATATCTCTTTTCTTTTTCTTTTCTTTTAATTAGGAAATCAATGGATGCACAAGAGGGAATAACTTGTGAGTGATGCACAGGACTTTATAAACAGAAGTAAATACAAGAATGTGTATAAGTAATATACAACAATCAAATGAGAACTCTATTGAGTTCTTTTTGTCAACTCAGACTAGAAGGGTAATTAAGTCATCTCAGGCTAAGTCACTACACCTTTGCTAGTGACAAAGACCTCCACAAACATATTCAGGATCTCAATCATATCTTTTGCCAATCACAAACCAACCCCCACAGTTCTACTATTATCACTAATGGTAGTGTCAAAAAATCCAATATAGCAACAGCTACTGCCTACATCTGGAAAGACAACTCTATTACTAAATAATTCCAAATCTAGACAATGAATATCACCTCTATTAAAGCTGAACTCATGGCCATCTGCATTGACCTCATCTTTGCTATGGAAAACAATAACACCCACAATATCATAGTCCTCACTAACTTTATCTCTACTGCTAACAAAGTCCTCAAATCTCATGTCAGCTCCATCCAGAATATCATTATACCACTTGCTTTCAGGATGAAATCCTTCCTGGAAAAGGACAAGAAAAACACTATTCATTTTTGGTACTGCCCCAGTAAAGCTGAATGGCCTAGACATAAACTAGTCAATGACCAAGTAAAAGTGGCTGCCAACACACTGGCTCTCTCCAGTAGACATTCTTACTTGTTTAGCAAAAAGAAGAAATACAATGATATTCTCAAGGAATAGTAAACATTCTTTGCAATCAGTTACAAGAAGGGTCAATTATTCCTGGACTTCAAGAATAAAGAAGAATATGTCATTAAGCCTACATATATAAAAGGGAGATCATGACTTCCATCTATTGGATTCATTAACTCTTTGTATACCTGGTTTACCCATATGATCACAGGCTACATCCCCATTGGTAAATACTACTAGAGGTTCTTCTTGTACTCTACCACTAGCTATTTCTATAGCAGGGCTGAAATATAAACTTGTGAACACTATCATAAGTCACCCTAACTATGACAAAGTACTATAAATAGATTGGGCATAAACTGAAGTCAAACCAGTAGCTGATAGACAGCTTATAGTATAAATAAGGGCAAATAGTATACCTGTATATATAGTAAACTGCAACTAAGTGAGAACCTTATTAAGTTTTCTTCTAACTCTAAAAAACTGCCTTGAGTTAAACCCTAGCTTAAGGTTTCTGAGTCAGTTGCTAACAAACATATCATTATGTACTGTGATCTATACAACTTATCAATGAGACCATGTAATATAATCATTAATAGCTTTGTCCACTTCCTCACAGACAATCCAACAGCCTTTAGCTTTGACAATAGATGACCATCCCATGTGGTATAGCTCCAAGAGGAACAAAAGCATAGCCTATGTCTCCTCTTCTCCCTATATTCTCTTTTCTGTCTCTTCTATTCTTTAGCTTTTGTTTTTCTTTTATTATAGCATATTATATTTAAGTAGATATTCTATATCTGCTACAGCCTGTCTACAAGCTCCATGTAATAAATTGTTAATTTAAAAAATAAAAAATAAAAAATAAAAACTCCTGAATTGTCTACTTCCAGTACTTGTCCATTGTTCATTCCTTTTACAATCACTATCCTCTAGGGTTGTACTCTATCTAAAGCTTCTCACTAATATTGTTATAACATCACCTATCTATTTTACTTCTCATTGTTCTTTGGAACAGTATACTTGTGTATTTACTCATATACTGGGAACATGACTACTATAGAATGTTCTCTTTGCACTGCTCTTTACTGAGGCTGGAAGGGAGACACTATCTGGAGGCTAAACTAATGGCCAGAGGAAATCCATCCTCAAAAAGAATCCTATAAACATTCTATCACTAAATAATACCTATATGGAAGAGCTCTCTATAGCTCACCACAAATACATATGTTTCTCTACAAAATCTGGATATCACCTTTGGGAAGTATATTAGAGCATAGTAAATACAAAAATAAACTAATTTGAGCTCTCTTGTAGAATAGAATGTTTTTGGGGGAGTCACTAGTACTCTTGAAAAGGGGTTTGACCAGAGTATTTGTTTTGGTGTCCACTACCTAATCCCAAATGGGATTTTTCTATGACAATCAAGTTCTATGGCAGGGGCCAAAGACTAAAGTAGGATAATGGTATTATAAACTTTATTCAGACTATAACTTCAGGAATACTCAACCAATTTTAACAATCTCAATGGCCACTGAAAGCCCTTAAGAAGACCTTTCAAACAATACCAAAAACATCTCAGAACAATCAGTATTCACTGAGTTATCAATAGATCAGTTGGTAATCACCAAGTCACCAAACACTAAATTGCTAATATCTTGGGAACTGCTTAATGTAATCATTTGCTTCAATAACCATCATGAAGCTCTCTTTAATGTGCTTCTTTTGGCTATAAGTAGACCCTGAGGCAATAAGATACCATAGAAATACAAGGTTCTCAATATTTGTACATAACATTAATTTTTACTTATAGATTATTATTTGTCCTTGAATAGAACAAAGAACTACTCTAAGATAGTTAGATTATCTCTATTTCAAGAACAATAGCACTCTTATATGTAGAACAATAGGTAGTGATCATATAGTA
>Ga0153948_1001114_pt1 | contig 14070 bp, 10 predicted proteins | sample TSNJ032MetaG_FD_104696 | JGI IMG/M metagenome (GOLD analysis project Ga0153948, IMG submission 104696) | Attine ant fungus gardens microbial communities from New Jersey, USA - TSNJ032 MetaG | ecosystem: Host-associated > Fungi > Mycelium > Unclassified | place: USA: New Jersey, Wharton State...
ACGGCCGTCCGCAACCCTTCGGAACCCCCCTGGACGGTTACGCCCCGCTGCCGGAGGAGGAGCGCCGTGCCAAGGCCGCCGCACTCGCGCCGCACCTGCGCGCCATCGCCTCCACCGACCGTGTGCAGGTCGGGCACTTCACCGACTCCGACGTCGTCCTCGACTTCCTCGCCGCGAGCGAGCACCCGCGCCTGGCCGCGCTCGGCACCTCCTGCCCCGACCACTTCCTGCGCACGAAGGTGAAACCGCTGGTCCTCGACCTCCCGGCCACCGCGTCCGTCGAGGAGTCGCTCGCGCGTCTCGAGGAGCTGCACGAGCAGTACCGCGCCGACTACCAGGCCTACTACGACCGGCACGCCACCCCCGACTCCCCCGCGATCCGCGGCGCCGACCCGGCGATCGTGCTCATCCCGGGCGTCGGGATGTTCTCCTACGGCAAGGACAAGCAGACGGCCCGCGTCGCCGGCGAGTTCTACGTCAACGCCATCAACGTGATGCGCGGCGCCGAGGCCCTCTCGACCTACGCGCCGATCGACGAGTCGGAGAAGTTCCGCATCGAGTACTGGGCGCTCGAGGAGGCCAAGCTGGCCCGCCTCCCGAAGCCCAAGCCGCTCGCCGGCCGCATCGCGCTCGTCACCGGCGCCGCCTCCGGCATCGGCAAGGCCATCGCCACCCGCCTCGCCGGTGAGGGCGCGTGCGTCGTCATCGCCGACCTCGACCTCGAGAAGGCGCAGGCCGCCGCGGCCGAGATCGGCGGCACCGACGTCGCCATCGGCGTCGTCGCGAACGTCACCGACGAGGATGCCGTCCAGGCCTCCATCGACGCCGCCCTGCTCGCCTTCGGCGGCCTCGACCTCGTCGTCAACAACGCCGGACTCTCCATCTCGAAGCCGCTGCTGGAGACCACGACCGCCGACTGGGACCTCCAGCACGACGTCATGGCCAAGGGCTCGTTCCTGGTCTCGCGGGCCGCGGCGAAGGTGCTGATCGACCAGAAGCTCGGCGGCGACATCGTCTACATCTCGTCGAAGAACTCGATCTTCGCCGGCCCGAACAACATCGCGTACTCGGCGACGAAGGCCGACCAGGCCCACCAGGTGCGCCTCCTGGCCGCCGAACTCGGCGACCACGGCATCCGCGTCAACGGCATCAACCCCGACGGCGTCGTGCGCGGCTCCGGCATCTTCGCCGGCGGCTGGGGCGCCAAGCGCGCCGCGGTCTACGGCGTGCCCGAGGAGGAGCTGGGCACGTACTACGCGCAGCGCACCCTGCTCAAGCGGGAGGTGCTCCCGGAGCACGTCGCCAACGCGGTGTTCGTGCTCTGCACCAGCGATCTCGACCACACCACCGGCCTCCACATCCCCGTGGACGCCGGCGTCGCCGCGGCCTTCTTGCGATGAACACGGCTGCGATGAGCGGGGCTGCGATGGGCGGGGTGTCGCGCACGGGAGCCGTCGCGGCCGTCGACCTCGGGGCGACCAGCGGGCGCGTCATGCACGCGCGCGTCGGCGCCGACACCCTGGAACTGACGGAGGCCGCCCGCTTCCTCAACACCCCCGTGCGGCTGTGGGAGGGCGACCGCCCGGCACTGCACTGGAACCTCGCGGGCCTGTTCAGCAGCATCCTGGACGGGCTCGGCTCGGTCGCCCGCACCGAGCCCGGGCTCGCGAGCATTGCGGTGGACTCCTGGGCCGTCGACTACGGCCTGCTGCGCGGCGGGAGGCTGCTGGGCGAGCCGTACCACTACCGCGACGAGCGCTCCGCGCGCGGCGTGGAGCTCGTGCACGCCGCCGTCGCGCCCGACGAGTTGTACCGGGAGGGCGGGCTGCAGTTCCTGCCGTTCAACTCCCTGTACCAGCTGGCCGCAGACCGGGCGGCGGGCAACCTGGACGACGCAGACCGCTTCCTCCTCGTGCCCGACCTGGTGACCTACTGGCTCACCGGGCAGGAGCGCGCGGAGCGCACGAACGCCTCCACCACCGGCCTGCTGACCGCGGACGGGCAGTGGAACGACGCCCTCATCGCCCGGCTGGGCCTGTCGCGCGACCTGTTCGCGCCGCTCGTCGACGCCGGGACCGCGATCGGCCCCCTCCTGCCTTCGCTCGCCGCCGACCTCCCGTTCGCCGGCGCCGGCCCCACGGTCATGACCGTCGGCTCGCACGACACCGCCTCGGCCGTCGTCGCCGTGCCGATGGACGCTACCCGTTCCGCGTACATCTCCTGCGGCACCTGGGGGCTCGTCGGCGTGGAGCTGGAGCATCGCGCCGTCAGCGACGAGGGCCGCGCGGCGAACTTCACCAACGAGGGCGGGGTGGATGGGCGCATCCGCTACCTCCACAACGTCATGGGCCTGTGGCTGCTCAGCGAGTCGCTGCGCGAGTGGCAGCGCCGCGGCCTGCACGTCACCCTCGAGTCGCTGCTCGCGGAGGCCGCCGAGCTGCCCCGCCCGACGGACCTCTTCGACGCCGACGACCCGCGGTTCCTGGCGCCCGGCGACCTCCCAGCCCGCATCGCCGAGTGGTTCGCCGAGCGCGACCTGCGGGCTCCCGCGAGTCCGGCCGGCATGGTCCGCGTGATCATCGAGAGCCTCGCCGACGCCTTCGCCCGCTCGGTGCGGCGCGCCTCCGAGCTCTCCGGCGTCCCGGTCGAGACCATCCACATCGTCGGCGGCGGGGCGCGCAACGCCCTGCTCTGCCAGGCCACCGCCGACCGCGCGGGCGTGCCGGTGCTCGCGGGCCCGGTGGAGGCGACCGCGCTCGGCAACGCGCTCGTCCAGGGCCGTGCCGCCGGGCTGCTCAGCGGCGACCTGGAGACGCTGCGCGCGCTGGTCGCGCGGCACTACGCGCCGGTGCGGTACGAGCCCGCCCTCCGAGCGGTGGGGTGAGCGCGGCCTCCTGAGACGCCTTCAGGGCAGGAGCCCGACGGCCCCTGCCCTGAAGTGAGGCTGCCCCGTCGGGTCAGCTTTCCGTCGCGTCGTCCTTGCGGCGGCGACGACCGATCAGCACGGCGATGAAGCCGAGGCCGAGCAGCGAGAGGATCCACGGGACGGTCTGGAGCGCGTCCAATCCGGTGTGGGCCAGGTCGCCGCTGCCGTCGACCGAAGCGCCGGCCGTCTTGTCGTTCGCACCCGGGTCGGTCGCACCCGTGTCAGGCGCCTCCGTGTCGGGCTTCTCCTCGGGCGTGGCCCCGGGGTGCGCGACCGTCACGGTGTTGGACGGTGCGGAGGCGTTGCCGTCCTCGTCCGTGGCCGTCGCGGTCAGCTTCGTGCCGTCCGGGAGGGGCCTGGTCAGGACGATGCTGAAGTTGCCGTCCTCGTCGGCGACCGCCGAGCCGATCACGTTGCCGGCGTCGTCTGTCACGGTGACCGTCGAGCCCGGCTCCGCCGTACCCGACACGGTGGTGCCGTCGCTGGGCGCAAGCACCGGAGCGTCCGGAGCGACCGCGTCCACCGTCACGGTGTTCGAGGGACCGGAGGCGTTGCCCGCCTCGTCCGTCGACGTCGCCGTCAACTTCGTACCATCCGCGAGCGGGCTCTCCGGGGTGATGGTGAAGGTGCCGTCATCGCCGGCGACCGTCTTCCCGACCACGTTGCCCGCGTCATCGGTCACCGTCACGGTCGAGCCCGGCTCAGCCGTACCCGAGACCGTGGTGCCGTTCGACGGAGCCAGCACCGGAGTATCCGGAGCCACCGCGTCCACGGTCACCGTGTTCGACGGACCCGAGGCGTTGCCCGCCTCGTCCGTGGCGGTCGCCGTCAGCTTCGTGCCATCCGCCAGCGGGCTCTCCGGGGTGAGGGTGAACGCGCCGGAATCATCCGCCACGACCTTCCCGACCACGTTGCCCGCACCGTCGGTGACCGTCACGGTCGAACCGGGCTCGGCCGTACCGGTCACGGTCTTGCCGTCCGTCGAACCCAGCACCGGAGCATCCGGAGCCACTGCATCCACGGTCACCGTGTTCGACGGGCCGGAGACGTTGCCCGAGCGATCGGCCGCGGTCGCGGTCACCGTGGTGCCGTCCGCCAGCGGGCTGGTGGGCGTGAGGGTGAACGTGCCGTCGTCGCCCGCGAGGGTGGTGCCCACGATCGAGCCCGCGCCGTCGGTGACGGTCACGGTGGTGCCGGGGACGGCCGTACCGGTCACGGTCTTGCCGTCGGTCGGAGCCAGCACCGGAGCATCCGGAGCCACCGCATCCACGGTCACCGTGTTCGACGGACCCGACACGTTGCCCGACCCGTCGGTCGCGGTCGCGGTCACCGTGGTGCCATCGGCCAGCGGGCTCGACGGGGTGATCGTGAAGGTGCCGTTGTCGGCGGCGACGGTCGTCCCGACCACGTTGCCCGCACCGTCGGTCACCGTGACGGTCGCGCCGGGCTCGGCCGTGCCCGAGACCGTCGTCCCGTTGGACGGCGCCAGGATCGGAGCGTCCGGAGCGACCGCATCCACGGTCACCGTGTTCGACGGACCCGAGACGTTGCCCGAGCCATCGGTCGCGTTCGCGGTCAGCTTCGTGCCGTCCGCCAGCGGGCTGGAGGGCGTGAGGGTGAAGTTCCCGGCGTCATCCGCGACCGCCGTGCCGACCTCGGCACCCGAGCCGTCGGTCACTGTCACGGTCGAACCCGGCTCGGCCGTACCGGTCACGGTCTTGCCGTCCGTCGGCGCCAGCACCGGAGCATCCGGTGCCACCGCATCCACGGTCACGGTGTTCGACGGGCCGGAGGTGTTGCCCACCTTGTCGGCCGCGGTCGCCGTCAGCGTCGTGCCGTCCGTGAGGGGGTGCTCCGGGGTGATGGTGAAGGCGCCGGAGTCATCCGCCACGGCCTTCCCGACCAGGGCGCCCGTGCCGTCGGTGACGGTCACGGTCGAGCCCGGCTCAGCCGTGCCCGTGACCTTCGTGCCGTTCGACGGGGCCAGCACCGGAGCATCCGGAGCGACCGCGTCCACCGTCACGGTGTTCGACGGACCGGAGGTGTTGCCCACCTTGTCGGTCGCGGTCGCCGTCAGAGTGGTGCCGTCCGCCAGCGGGCTGGAGGGGGTGAAGGTGAAGTGTCCGGAGCCATCCGCGACGGCCGTGCCGACCTCGGCACCCGAGCCGTCGGTCAGGGTCACGGTCGAGCCCGGCTCGGCCGTACCGGTCACGGTCTTGCCGTCGGTCGGAGCCAGCACCGGAGCATCCGGAGCCACTGCATCCACCGTCACCGTGTTCGACGGGGCGGAGGTGTGACCTGCTCCGTCGACCGCGGTGGCGGTCAGCTTCGTGCCGTCCGCGAGCGGGCTGGAGGGGGTGACGGTGAAGTTGCCGCTCCCATCGGCGACGGCCGTGCCGACCTCGGCACCCGAGCCGTCGGTCACGATCACGGTCACGCCCGGCTGCGCGGTGCCCGAGACGGTCCGGCCGTTCGTGTCGGCCAGGACGGGAGCGTCCGGGAGCGGAGCCACATCGAGCGTGAACGTGCCGGAGAAGGCGCCCGAGCCGGTGCCGGGGGTGCGGGTGGAGGCCCACGACATCGTCAGCGGGCCGGCCGCGGTCGGGGTCCAGGTGTTGGAGGCGGAGTCGTACGTCGCCGAACCGCTGGACGCGCTCAGCGCCACGGGCGCGCCGTCGACGCCGATCACCGGGTTGGCCGCGCGCGCTCCGACGGTGCCATCCGGCTGGGAGATCGTCTGACCGGCGACGTTGAAGGTGGTCGCCGACGTCAGTCCGGACAGCGACGAGATGTCGCTGATGTGGTTGTTCATCGCCGTCAGGGTGGTGAGGTGCGTGAGACCCGCGGCGGGCGAGATGTCCGAGATGTCGTTCATGTGGACGGACAGGCTGACCAGCGTCGTGAGCTCGCGGACGGCCTCGATGTCCGTCAGCTGGTTGGAGGCGACGTTCAGGTTGAGGAGGTTCGTCATCTGCCGGACGGGCCCGATGTCGGTCAGCTTGTTGCCGTCGACCAGGAAGGTCTGGAGGTTCGGCGCGTTCAGCGGCGCGATGGAGACGATCTGGTTGTTGGCGACGTCGAGGGCGGTCAGCGACGTGAGGCCGCCGATCGGCTGCAGGTCGACGATCGCGTTGTCCCGGATGGTGAGGTTCAGGAGGTTCGTGAACGAGCCGAGACCGGTCATGTCGGTGATGCCGAGGTTGTTGCACGTGATCGAGATCAGGGACTGCGCCTGATCCGAGTCGATCGGTGTGCCGGCGGGAAGGCCGAGCGTGCTGTCGACGCAGTTCAGCAGATTCGAGTCCGGGATGTTGACGGGGGTGGCCGCGCTGGCCGGCCCGGCGACGGCGACGCCGCCCGCGACGAGGCCGAGGACGGCGAGGACCACGGCGGGTCCACGGTAGTGGAACGAGGGCATCGGAGTGTTCTTCCTGTTCGGGTCATGGGGTCTTCGGAGATCGACGCCGCCTGTCGATGGCGGCCTCGATTGCCGTGCTCGGTCCGGACAGGGATCGGCCTCGGCGATGTGCGAAGATTCGTCACCACGGTGGGGAGCGCGTACGTGCACGCAACGGCGGTTGCGGCCGAATTAAGTACGTGGTGAATGGATTTGCGTCCACGAGGCACGGGGGCGCGTCGAGGTGGCCGTCGACACGCCGTCCGTCGGGTTTCGGCTCCGTAGTCGGCGCCGCTCCCGATCCCTCAAGATGGACGGGTGACCCTCGACGATCTCGCCCGCCGCGCTCTGGCCCTCGCTCCGGAGGGCACGCGGGTGGTCATCGGAGTCGCGGGGAGCCCGGGCTCGGGCAAGACGACGCTCGCCCGCGCGGTCACCGAGCGGGTGAACGGGCTGGCGGGTGACGGGGCCGCTGTGCACGTGCCGATGGACGGCTTCCACCTGGCCAACGCCTCCCTCGACGCCCTCGGCCGACGCGACCGCAAGGGGGCGATCGGCACCTTCGACGCGTGGGGGTACGTCGGGCTGCTCCAGCGGCTGCTCGCCGAGCGGGACCACGCGGTGTTCGCCCCCGCGTTCGAGCGGTCGGTGGATGAGCCGGTCGCCGGCTCCATCGCCGTCGGCCCCGAGACGCGACTGGTGGTCACGGAGGGCAACTACCTGCTGGTGGATGCGGAGCCGTGGTCGCGCATCCCGTCGCTCCTCGCCGAGAGCTGGTTCGTGGCCACGCCAGCCGCCGAGCGCGAGGCGCGGCTGGTCGACCGGCACACCCGGCACGGCCGCACACCGGAGGCCGCCCTGGCGTGGGCGCGCGACGTGGACGGCGCGAACGCGGCGATCATCGAACCGACCCGCGACCGGGCGACCCTCGTCGTGGACGGAAGGCTCCCAGGCATCGGCGCTTAGGCTGAAGGCATGACCGACACGTTCGACAAGGTGACCATGTTCGGCGCGGACTGGTGCCGCGACTGCATCCGCTCCAAGGCGCTGCTCGAGCGCCTGGGCACCGACTACGACTACATCGACCTCGTGGAGCGCCCCGAGGAGGCCGACCGCGCCAAGGCGATCAGCGGCCGCACCAACATCCCCGTCGTGGTCTTCCCCGACGGCCGCCACTTCACCGAGCCGTCCGACCAGGAGCTCGAAGCGGCACTGGCGCAGTAGCGCCCGGCCTGCGGAGCCGCGCCCGCCCTCGCTCCGACGTCAGCTCAGGGCGGCGAGCGCCCGCAGCCGTTCCATCACGGCGCGCACGCGCTCGGCCAGCGAGCCGGGCGCGTCGTCGCCGATCCAGGCCGCGAACGCGACCTTGAAGGCCGCGACCGCCGTCTCCGCCGCGATCGACGCCTCCGGCTCCGCCACCCCGCGCTCGCGGAGGGCGGCCGTGACGGCCTCCCCGAGCTGGGCGAGCTTCAGCAGCTCCCGCTCCTGCAGGCTCGCGTTCGCCGCGATCGCCGCGGCGCGCCGACGCGCGTACTCACGCCGTTCCTCCAGCATCGCCGTGCCGTCGGCGAGCGCCTCCCCCGCCGCGTCCAGGGCCGGGAGGGAGGGGTCGGTCGCCGCGAGCACCGCCAGCACGTCGTGCTCCATCTGACCGGTCGCGTCGAAGAGCACTTCGCGCTTGTCGGCGAAGTAGCGGAAGAACGTGCGCTCCGTCACGCCCGCGCGCTCCGCGATGTCGGAGACGGTCGTCTGCTCGAAGCCCGGGTCGAGGTAGAGCTCGAGCGCGGCGAGGCGCATGCGCCCCTGCGCGTCCGGCTCCCAGCGTCCCATGCGCTCCAGTCTAGTGATGACAGCGGCTGACATCAGTGCTATCGTCGATGTCAGTCACTGACATGACCTGAAAGGGATGATCCCATGCGCGTTTTCGTCACCGGAGCCTCCGGCTGGATCGGCTCGGCCGCCGTACCCGAACTCCTCGCCGCCGGACACGAGGTCGTCGGCCTCGCCCGCTCCGACGCCTCCGCCGCCGCACTCCACGAGGCGGGCGTGGAAGTGCGCACCGGCAGTCTCGACGACCTCGAGAGCCTCCGTGCCGGCGCCGCCGAGGCGGACGCCGTCCTCCACCTCGCCTTCAAGCACGACTTCTCCGACTTCCAGGCGGCGGGCCGCACCGAGCGCGCCGCCGTCGAGACGATGCTCGACGCGATCGCCGGCGACGACAAGCCGTTCCTGTTCGCCTCCGGCATCGCCATGCTCGCGCCCGGTCGCGTCGCCACCGAGGAGGACGCCGCCCGCTCCTCCGACCCCGCTTCACCGCGCGGTGGCGCGGAGGGCTTCGCGCTCGGCTCGGCCGATCGCGGCATCCGCCCGGTCGCGCTGCGCTTCGCCCCGACCGTGCACGGTGTCGGCGACCACGGGTTCAGCGCCGTCCTGGCCGCGATCGCCCGCGAGAAGGGCGTGGCAGGCTATGTCGGCGACGGCGCGAACCGCTGGCCCGCCGTGCATCACTCCGACGCCGGCCGCCTGATCGCGCTCGCGCTCGACGCGGCGCCGGAGGGCGGCGGCATCGTCCACGCGGTCGCCGAGGAGGGCATCCCGACCCGCGAGATCGCGGAGGCCCTCGGCCGCGCGATCGGCGTGCCCACCGCCTCCATCGCCCCGGAAGACGCGGCCGCGCACTTCGGCTGGATCGGCGCCTTCTTCGGCGTCGACATCCCCGCCTCCAGCGCCCTCACCCGCGAGCGCTACGGCTGGACCCCCACCGGCCCGACCCTCTTCGAGGACATCGCGGCGGGCGCCTACCCGGGCCACTGACCCGGCCGCCTCCACCCGCCACGACGCGCGCAACGGAGGAGATCCGAGGGCCGACCCGCCCTCCCCTCCTCCGTTGCCCGTCACCGCCCGGCACGGCGCGCGGAAGCTCCTCCGTTGGCGACCGGCCCTAGACCAATCGATCCGGCGACCCGTGCCCCGGGCACACCAGCCGGGGCCGGGAGGCGGTGATCGCCGCCAGCGTCGCGTCGGCGGCGGCACGATCGCTGATCAGGAATCCGGGGAAGTGGACGAGCTTCCCGTCCGAGACACGCGCAGCATCGCCGATGAACGCGACGCCGCGCCAGCGGACGAGGTGATGCCCGGGCGTGTGTCCCGGAGCCGGCACCGCCAGGACGCCCGGCGCGATCTCGGTCTCGGCGTGGCCGGGCAGCTCGTGCAGGCCCGCGGGAACCTCCGGACGGCCCAGCCAGCCCAGTCGCTGCATCGCCCGCCGAGTGGAGGTGGGAGGCTGCTGCTCGCCGCGCAGGATGCGCGCGTCCGGCGCGCCGATCCACACCCGCGCGCCCGTCGCCCGCTGCACGGCCGCCGCGGCGCCGGCATGGTCGGGGTCGTAGTGGGTGAGCACGACATCCGTCACCGGAGAGATGCGCGCGGCGGCGAGCTCCGCGACCAGCGCCCGCGCACCGGACGCGAGGCCCGTGTCGACGAGCACCGAACGGCCGTCCTCCTCGATGAGGTACGCGTTCCCGGCGCGGGCACTCTCGATCCGGTACAGGCCGTCGATCAGCAGCTTCATACGGTGGATGCTATCCCTGCGCCCGGATTGATGACCCCCATCGCACAATCCCATCCGAACCTCCTGTTGGACTTCCGGCCCGCGCGGGCGGATGCTGACGACATGGAGTACACCCAGCTCGGCCGGTCCGGCCTGAAAGTATCCCGCCTCGTCCTCGGAACGATGAACTTCGGCCCGCAGACGTCGTCGGACGACGCGCACACGATCATGGATGCCGCCCACGAGGCCGGCATCAACTACTTCGACACCGCCAATGTCTACGGCCAGCACGTGGGCAAGGGAGCGACCGAGTCGATCATCGGCGACTGGTTCGCCCTCGGCGGCGGCCGCCGCGAGCGCACGGTGCTCGCCACGAAGCTCTACGGCGAGATGGGCGACTGGCCCAACGAGGGCCGCCTGTCGGCGCTCAACATCCGTCGCGCGCTCGACGCCAGCCTGAAGCGCCTGCAGACCGACCACATCGACATCTACCAGTTCCACCACGTCGACAGGGACACCCCGTGGGACGAGATCTGGCAGGCGATCGAGACCGCCATCGCGCAGGGCAAGATCCTCTACGCCGGCTCGAGCAACTTCGCCGGCTGGCACCTCGCGACCGCACAGGCCGAGGCCCGCAAGCGCAACCTGCTCGGGCTCGTCAGCGAGCAGTCGATCTACAACCTCCTCACCCGTCAGGTCGAGCTGGAGGTGCTGCCCGCTGCGCAGGCGAACGGCATCGGCGTGATCGCCTGGTCGCCGCTGCAGGGCGGTCTGCTCGGCGGCGTGGTCCGCAAGCAGAACGAGGGCAAGCGGCGCCTGGAGGGCCGCGCGGCCGACACGCTCGCGCAGCACCGCGACGCGATCGAGGCGTACGAGGCCTTCGCCGACGAGCTCGGCCACGAGCCGGGCGACATCGCGCTGGCCTGGCTGCTGAGCCGCCCCGGCGTGACCGGCCCGATCATCGGACCGCGCACCCTCGACCAGCTCAACGCGGGCCTGCGCGCCCTGCACGTGGAGCTGGACGAGGCGGCTCTGGCGCGCCTCGACGAGATCTTCCCGGGCCACAAGACCGCGCCCGAGGACTACGCCTGGTGACCCCCTGGCACCGGACGACGACGCAGAGAGGAACAGAGTGAAGACACGCAGGATCGCCGACGTCGAGGTGAGCGCGATCGGCCTGGGCGGCATGCCCATGTCGATCGAGGGCCGCCCGGACCGCGAGCGCTCGATCAAGACCGTCCACGCCGCACTGGATGCCGGCGTCACCTTCATCGACACCGCGGACGCGTACCACCTGCACGCCGACGAGGTCGGGCACAACGAGGAGCTCATCGCCGAGGCGCTGCGCTCCTGGAGCGGGGACGCCTCCACCGTCCTCGTCGCGACGAAGGGCGGCCACCTCCGCCCGGGCGACGGCCGCTGGACGCTGAACGGCCGCCCCGAGTACATCAAGGAGGCCGCGAAGGCTTCCCTGGCGCGGCTCGGCGGCGATGCGATCGGGCTCTACCAGTTCCACCGCCCCGACCCGGAGGTGCCGTACGCGGACTCCGTCGGAGCCGTGCGCGACCTGCTCGACGAGGGCGTCATCCGCCTCGCCGGCATCTCGAACGCGAACCCCGAGCAGATCCGGCTGGCGCAGGACATCCTGGGCGGGCGGCTGGCGTCGGTGCAGAACCAGTTCTCGCCGGCGTTCCGCTCGAGCGCGCCGGAGCTGGAGCTGACCGGCGAGCTCGGCATCGCGTTCCTGCCGTGGAGCCCCCTCGGCGGCATCACCAACGCCGCCGACCTCGGGTCCCGGTTCGAGCCGTTCAAGGATGTGGCGGAGGCCCGCGGGATCAGCCCGCAGGTCGTCGCGCTCGCGTGGCACCTCGCGCAGGGGCCGCACGTCATCCCGATCCCGGGCTCCTCGCGCCCCGAGACGATCCGCGACTCCGTCACGGCCGCCGACGTCGAGCTCACCCCCGACGAGCTCGCGCGCCTCAACGCCGCCTGACCTAACCGTCGAGAGGGCGAGTTCTTCGCCCTCTCGACGGTTCGGCGCGCACGTGATGCCGTCTCGGCCACCTCACTGTGGAGGCCGGGGCTCAGGAGGCGATGGTCGCGGTGAGCGCGGCGACTTCGGCGGCGCGGTCGGCGCGGTCGCGCGGGGCGCCCGGGATGCCGGGACGCTGCTGCCACGGCAGCGGTCCGTCGGCGTGCCGGTACTCGACCCCGACCGCGTCGAGCCGCGCGAGGTGCGCCTCGAGTCGCGGCGCGAACGCCTCCCACGAGCGCTCCCCCACCTCGTCGGCGGTCCACAGCGCCTCGGCCAGCGCGGCCAGTCGCGGGAACGCGAAGTAGTCGAGCCCGCGCGGCTGGTCGATGTACTCGGTCCACAGGTTCGCCTGCGCGCCCAGCACGTGGGCGCGCTGATCGGCGGTGAGCTCGGCGGGCACGGGGTCCAGCTCGTACACGTCGCGCACGGTCGTGACGGTGACCAGCGGGATCGGCTCGTCCGTCGACTCCGACTGGCGGTAGTTGAAGTAGAGGACACGGTCCGGGCAGAACACGACGTCGTGGCCCTGGCGCGCGGCCGCGACGGCACCGGTCTCACCGCGCCAGCTCGCGACGGTGGCCCCCGGGGCGAGGCCGCCCTCCAGGATCTCGTCCCACCCGTACGACCGGCGGCCGAGCGCCGTGAGGTGCTCGTCGATGCGGCGGACGAACCAGCTCTGGCCCTCCTCCTCGGTCGCGGCGCCGATCTCGCGCAGTCGCTCCTGCGTGCGCGGGTCGGCGCGCCACTGGTCCTTGCGGCACTCGTCTCCGCCGATGCCGATGTACGTGGAGGGGAAGACCTCGACGACCTCGTCGAGCACGTTGCGGAAGAACTCGACCGTCGACTCTTCGAGGTTCAGGACGTTGCGGCTGATCCCATACCGCGTCCACACCTCGCGCGGCTCGTCCCCGCCCGCGACGCCGAGCTCGGGATACGCGGCGATCGCCGCCTGCACGTGCCCGGGCGACTCGATCTCCGGGATCACCGTGATGCCCCGCGCGCCCGCATACGCGACGATCTCACGGAGGTCGTCCTGCGTGTAGAAGCCGCCGTGGGGGCGTCCGTCGGTCGGCGCGTCCGGCCCGAACCCGACCTGCGACTCCCGCCGCCACGCCCCGATCTCGGTGAGGCGCGGGTAGCGGCGGATCTCCATCCGCCAGCCCTGGTCGTCGGTGAGGTGCAGGTGGAGCACGTTCATCCTGTGCATCGCGAGCAGGTCGACGAAGCGGAGGATGTCGTGCTTGGGCAGGAAGTGCCTGGCCACGTCGAGCATCAGCCCGCGCCAGCGGAACGCAGGGCGGTCCTCGATCCGGCAAGCGGGAGCGGACCAGCGCACGCCGTCGAGGGCGCCACCACGGTACACGGCGGGCGGCAGCAGCTGCAGGAAGGCCTGCGCGCCGTGGGCGAGGGCCGCAGCGGATCCGCCCCGGATGCGCACGCCGTCCGGCTCGACCGTGAGCCGGTACTCCTCGTCGGCGAGGGAGGGATCGGCGGCGAGGGTGATCGCGCCGGCGCCCCCGCCGCCCGTCGAAGCGGCGGTCGATGCGCCCGCCGAGGCGTCAGCCGACTCGGCCGCCAGCGGCAGCGCGGTCGCGGCCGCGAGCTGGGCGCGCAACCAGGCGCCGACCGCGGAGGCCGTCGCGTCGGCGACGACGGTCGTACCGGCGTCGAGCACGAACTCGCCCGGCAGCTCCTCCACCCGCCGCGGGCGCGGCAGCAGGCGGTCGGCGATCGCGCCGCGCGTCGCGCCGCTCATCGCTCGGAGCGCTCGGGCCGCACGGGACGCTGGCTGCGGACCGCCTCGTAGGTCAGCCGCAGCGACTCCGTCATCTGGTCGTACATCTGCTGGGCCACGCGCACGAAGAGGAAGTCGACGAGCGCGAGCTGCGCGATGCGGCTCGACATCGCGCCGGACCGGTAGAGGCTCTCGCGGGCCTGCGTCGTGAGCACGTGGTCGCTGGCGCGGCCGATGCTCGACTCCGGGAAGTTCGTGATGGCGACCGTCGTCGCCCCGGCCGCGTGCGCGACCGCGAGCGCGTGCGTGGTCTCCAGCGTCTCGCCGGAGTGGGAGAACCCGATGGCCACGTTGCCCGGCTTCTGCAGCGCGGCCGACGCAAGGGCGAGGTGGGAGTCGACGGAGCAGAACGCGGTCAGCCCGATGC
>Ga0153948_1001115_pt1 | contig 14051 bp, 10 predicted proteins | sample TSNJ032MetaG_FD_104696 | JGI IMG/M metagenome (GOLD analysis project Ga0153948, IMG submission 104696) | Attine ant fungus gardens microbial communities from New Jersey, USA - TSNJ032 MetaG | ecosystem: Host-associated > Fungi > Mycelium > Unclassified | place: USA: New Jersey, Wharton State...
CTCTCGAGCGGCACGTCGCGCTCCTCGTCGAACGCCGCGGTCTGGAACCCCGCGCTCCCGGCCAGCCGGAACGGGTCGAGCAGCACGCGCCGCAGCGTCACGTAGTCGAACGACGAGCGGTAGTAGTCCTCGGGCGTCTCCGCGCCGTAGCGGGTCCGGGCCGCGCGGGGGCGGTGGAAGTCGCCGATCGAGGCGCGGAACGCATCCGCGCCCGCCTCTCGGAACACCTCCGCCAGGTCGTCGGCGAAGGCCGCCGTCCCGCCGCCGCCGTCCACCGCGACGATGATCCGGCCGAGCGGCGACGCGGCGCGGATCGTCCCCGCCACCTCCCGGAGGAGCAGCACGCGCGGGGTCGGAGGCAGTCTCATGCCCTGAGCCTAGGCGGCGCGCGGCTCCTCGTCACGCTCCCGGTCGCCCTGGGGGTCGCAGACCGCCGCGAGCGCCTTCCGGCTCCTCCGCCACGAGCGCGGCGGCGGCAGCACGACCAGCGCCGTGCCGACGAGCGCGATCACCAGCCCCACGCCCAGCGCCGGCGTCAGCGCCTGGCCGAGGAACGGCACCGCGAGCACGGCGGTGAAGGGAGGGATGAGGTTGCTCCAGGCGCTCAGGGTCGCCGCCGTGTGGTGCCGCAGCATCTGCCCGAGCAGCCACATGCCGACCACGGAGTTCACCAGCGCGATCCACGCCAGGGGCAGCAGCGCGGCCGGGGTGAGCGGGATCGCGACGCCGCCGGTGAAGGAGGCCAGTACGAAGGTGATGGGCGCCGCGACGAGGAACTGGATTCCGACGCTCACCCAGCTGTCCACGCCGTGCAGGCGCTTGCGCTGCAGGAGCGACCCGCCCGCGTACCCGACGGCGGCGCTGAACGCCGCGAAGACGCCGACCGGGCCGCTCGGCACCCCCAGATGGTCTGCGAGGGCGACGGCCACGCCGACGAACCCGACGATCACGCCCGCCAGCCGCCACCCGCTGAGCTTCTCGTGCAGCACCGGCACCGCCCCGATCGCGATCATGAGCGAGGAGCTGCCCGCGATCAGGGAGGTGAGCCCCGCGGGCATCCCGAGCCCCATCGCTGTGTAGTTCCCGCCGAACTGGACGACCTGGATGAGCAGCCCCACGACCAGGATCGGCCACCACTGCCGCCAGCCGCGCGGCCAGGCGGGGCGCCGGATGGCGACGACCGCGAGCACCACGACGCCGGCGATGGCGAACCGCCAGAAGGTCATCGCGAACGGCCGCATCGCGTGCAGTCCGAGCGCTCCGGCGATGTAGCCGGAGCCGTAGATCGGCAGGAAGAGGAACGGCAGGACGCGCGTCCACAGCGTGTGGCGATCGACGGACCGGTCGGCGGGCAGGTAACGGTTCACAGCGTTACGCTCTCACGTGCCGAGTAACGTGTCAACCCGTTACACTGGGGCCATGGCCGAACTCGACTTCGTGTTCAACACGGGCGCCGCGTGGACCGATCTGCTCGGGACGCTGCGGTACCCGTACACCGAGGACCCGCTCGACCGGCTCACGTCGCCGGAACGCCTCGCGGAGTGGTTCGCCGCGGTCGGGCTCGCTCCGACAGCCCCTCCCGGCGACGACGACCTCGCCCTCGCACAGGCGACCCGGGAGGCTCTCCGCACCCTCGCGACCGGCGCCCTCGGCCTCCCGCTGCCCCCGGGCTCCCCCGACGCAGAGCAGGCGGTGCGTGTCCTCGGCGGCGTCGGGGCTCCCGGCTCCGCCTTCGAGCTCGCCGGCAGCGACGCGCTCCGGCCCCGCAACCCGGCGGACACGCGGGCGGCTCTCGCCCGGATCGTCGCGTCCGCCACCACCGACCTCGGCCACCACCCGCAGGACTTCGGCCAGTGCAGCGACCCGGGCTGCCGCAAGATCTACCTCGACGCCAGCCACGTCCGCAAAGCGTGCTGCGACACCTGCTCCACCCGCCTCCGTGTGCGCGCCTACCGCGAGCGGACCAAGCGCGCGTGAGCCTCGCGACCGACGTCGTCGACTGGTACCACGCCAACCGCCGCGACCTGCCCTGGCGCCGCGACGGGTTCACCGCGTGGGGAACGCTGGTGAGCGAGTTCATGCTGCAGCAGACGCCGGTGACCCGCGTCATCCCGCGCCTGGAGGAGTGGCTGGAGCGCTGGCCGACACCGGCCGCCCTCGCCGCCGTGCCCTCCGGGGAGGCGGTGCGCGCCTGGAAGTCCCTGGGCTACCCTCGCCGCGCCCTCTGGCTGCACGCGGCGGCCGTCGCCATCACGGAGCGGCACGGCGGCGTGGTGCCCGACGACGTGACCGAACTGCTCGCGCTCCCCGGCATCGGCGACTACACCGCCCGCGCCGTCGCGGTCTTCGCGTACGGCGAGCGGCACCCCGTCGTCGACACCAACATCCGGCGCGTGATCGCGCGTGCCGTCGACGGGCAGGGCGAGCCGGGGCCGCCGAGCGCGCGACGCGACCTCGCGGCGATGGAGGCTCTGCTCCCGGACGATCGACCGGCCGCGGCCGCCTTCAACGCGGGCATGATGGAGCTCGGCGCGATCGTCTGCGTCGCCCGCACCCCGCGCTGCGGCGAATGCCCTCTCGCCACGACCTGCTCCTGGCGGGCGGCCGGGTACCCGGCATACGACGGACCGCGCAAAGCGGTGCAGAAGAAGTACGAGGGCAGCGACCGTCAGGTCCGCGGCCTCATCCTGGCCGAGCTGCGTGCGTCGCACATCCCCGTGACGGCCGCCGAACTCGACGGCGTCTGGGCAGACGCGGCCCAGCGGGACCGCGCGCTGGCGGGCCTGCTCGCCGATGGCCTGGCCGTGGAGGCGCAGGGCGGGTACACCCTGCCCTAGCCGAGGTTCACGTCGTGGCGGTCAAACCGGCCGGAATGAGCGCCACGACGTGAACCTCGACGGGGTCACTCCTCTTCGTCGGCCTCGTCATCGTCGTCGAGGTCGCGCGGCTTGACGTACGGGTCCTCGTCGCCGGCGTAGACGGCGCCGGCGGCCAGCCCCGCCACCGCGGTGTCGCGCTCGCGCGCCTCGCGGAGCAGGTCCTCGATGTGGGCGGCGTTCTCCGGGATGGCGTCGAGCTGGAACTCCAGCGTCGGCGTGAGCCGGGCGGTGATGTTCTTGCCGACCTCGGTGCGGAGCAGGCCGGTCGCGGCCTTGAGCGCCGCCGCCGTGCCCTCGCGCTCCTCGTCGGTGCCGTAGACCGTGTAGAACACGGTCGCGTGCTGCAGGTCACCCGTCACCTGGACGTCCGTGATCGTCACGAAACCGAGACGGGGATCGCGCAGACCGCGGTCGAGCCGCTTGGCGATGATGACCTTGATTCTGTCCGCGAGCTTCCTCGCGCGTGCCGGGTCGGCCATGAGTGCTTCTCCTTCGTTCCGCAGTGGTGGCGAAGCCGGAAGGCCCGGCGGATGAACCGCCGGGCCTTCTGAGCATCGATCTAGACGCGCGGCTTCTCGCGAAGCTCGGTCGTCTCGATCTCGTCGCCGATCTGGATGTCGTTGTACTTGCCGAGGCCGATACCGGCTTCGAAGTCCGTACGCACCTCGGTGACGTCGTCCTTGAACCGGCGCAGCGACTCGATGGCGAGGTTGTCCCCCACCACGACGCCGTCGCGGATGACGCGCGCCTTGGCGTTGCGCGTGATCGTTCCGGACCGGACGATGACACCGGCGATGTTGCCGAACTTGGAGGAGCGGAACACCTCGCGGATCTCGGCCACACCGGACTGGACCTCTTCGAACTCGGGCTTGAGCATGCCCTTGAGCGAGTTCTCGATGTCCTCGATCGCGTTGTAGATGACCGAGTAGAAGCGCACGTCGACGCCCTCGCGGGCAGCGCGCTCGCGGGCCTTGACGTCCGGGCGGACGTTGAAGCCGATCACGATCGCGTTGTCGATGGTCGCCAGGTCGATGTCCGACTCGGTGATCGCACCGACGCCGCGGTGCAGGATGCGCAGCGACACCGAGTCGTCGACCTCGATCTTCATGAGCGACTCCTCCAGCGCCTCCACGGCACCGGACACGTCGCCCTTGATGATGAGGTTGAGCGCCTCGACCTTGCCCTCTTCCAGAGCACGGGTGAAGTCCTCGAGCGAGATGCGCTTGCGGGCCTTCGCCAGCTGCGCGTTGCGCTCGGCGGCCTCGCGCTTCTCGGCGATCTGACGCGCGGTGCGGTCCTCCTCGGTGACGAGGAAGGTGTCACCGGCGCGCGGGACGCTGGAGAGACCCTGCACCTGGACCGGACGCGACGGGGCGGCCTCGAAGACCGGCTCGCCGTTCTCGTCCGCCATGGCACGCACGCGGCCGTAGGCGGTGCCGGCGACGATCGCGTCGCCGACGCGCAGCGTTCCGGACTGGATGAGCACGGTCGCGACCGCACCGCGGCCCTTGTCGAGCTTGGCCTCGATCGCGACACCGCGGGCGTCCTTGTTCGGATTCGCACGCAGGTCGAGCCCGGCGTCGGCGGTGAGCAGCACCGCGTCCAGGAGGTCCTGGATGCCGATGTTGTTCCGCGCGGAGACGTCGACGAACATGACGTCGCCGCCGTACTCCTCGGCGACCAGACCGAACTCGGTCAGCTGCTGGCGCACCTTGGCCGGGTTGGCCTCCGGCTTGTCGATCTTGTTGACCGCGACCACGATCGGCACACCGGCCGCCTGGGCGTGGTTGAGCGCCTCCACCGTCTGCGGCATGATGCCGTCGTCGGCGGCGACCACGAGGATCGCGATGTCGGTCACCTGCGCACCACGGGCACGCATGGCGGTGAACGCCTCGTGACCCGGGGTGTCGATGAAGGTGATCGCGCGCTCGATGTTCTCGTGCTCGGTCCACACCTGGTACGCACCGATGTGCTGGGTGATGCCGCCGGCCTCGCCCTCCACGACGTTCGCGCTGCGGATGGCGTCGAGCAGTCGCGTCTTACCGTGGTCGACGTGGCCCATGACGGTGACCACCGGCGGGCGGATCTCGAGGTCCTCGTCGGACTCGTTCTCCAGCTCGGCGTCGAGGTCGATGTCGAAGCCCTCGAGGAGCTCCTTGTCCTCGTCCTCCGGGGAGACGACCTGGATCTTGTAGCCCAGCTCCTCACCGAGGATCTGGAAGGTGGCCTCGTCGAGCGACTCGGTCGCGGTCGCCATCTCGCCCAGGTGGAAGAGGACGGTGACCAGCGACGCGGGGTTCGCGTCGATCTTGTCGGCGAAGTCGGAGATCGAGGAGCCGCGACGCAGTCGGACGACCGTGCCGCCGTCGCCGCGGGGAACGGACACGCCGCCCAGCGACGGGGCCTCCCGCATCTCGAATTCCTGACGCTTCGCGCGCTTCGACTTGCGAGCCTTGCTCTTGCCGCCACCGCGACCGAACGCGCCGGCCGTGCCGCCGCCCGGTCCACGACCGCGACCGCCGCCACCGCCCGGACGGGGACCGGAGAAGCCTCCGGCCGTGCCCGGTGCGCCGCCTGGGCGCTGGAAGCCCGCGCCGCCACCGGCGCCGCCTGGACGCTGCTGGAAGCCGGGACGAGCGCCGCCGCCCTGGCGGTTGCCGCCGGGACGACCCTGGCCGCCGCCCTGACCCGGCGCGCCGATGCGCGGCGAGCCCGGACGCGGCGGAGCCGGACGCGGGATGTTGCTCGGGGTCGGACGCTGGCCCATGCCCTGCGAGCTCGAGAACGGGTTGTTGCCCGGACGCGGGGTGCTCGGGCGCTGGCCCATGCCCTGGTTGGACGAGTAGGGGTTGTTGCCCGGGCGCGGGGCACCGGGGCGCGGGATGCTGCTGTTGCCGCCGGCGCTGCCGCCGGGGCGGGGAGCCGAGGACGGCTTCGCAGCGTCGGACGGACCGTCGGCCGGGGTGCCGGCCTGGGGCGCGGCCTCCGCGGTGGTCTGAGCCGCAGCCTTCTCGGCAGCGGCCTTCTCAGCCGCGGCCTTCTCGGCAGCGGCCTGACGCTCGGCGACGGACATCGGCGCCTGCGGCTTGGGCGCGCCGGAGTCCGCCTCGGCCTCGGCGGCCTGCGGGCGGGGGCCCGGAGCAGCCGGACGCGGGCCGGGAGCGGGCGCCTTGGGGGCGGCCGCAGCCGCCTTGTCGGGGGTGAAGCCTTCGGCCTCGAGGGCGGCACGCAGCTTGCGTGCGACCGGGGGCTCGATGCTGGAGGACGGTCCCTTGACGAACTCGCCCATCTCCTTGAGCTTCGCGAGCGCGACCTTGCTGTCGACGCCGAGCTCGCTCGCGACCTCGTGTACGCGTGGTTTTGCAGCCACAATTCTCCTGTCTGGGGCCTACCCCGGACAGGGCAGGCGTTAGTAGCGGACGGGACTCATTTCGAGCCGCTCATCGGTTGTCACTCATGTGAAGTCACTGGTTCTTCAGCCTGTTCTCTCAGTGCGGCCCGGATGGCCGTCGGGTCGAGTGCTCCCTCCACCCTCAGCGCACGCCCGAAGGCCCGCCGCTTGAGGGCGATGTCGAGACACTCGTCGACCGGATGCAGCCACGCGCCTCGCCCGGGGAGCGTGGCGGAGTGATCCACCACGAGTTCCGAATTCCGGGCGACGACCCTCAGAAGAGAGGATCGGGGAGCGCGAGAACGGCATCCGACGCACGTTCTGACAGCTTTCATCTTACACCCGCGCTGCGACCGTCACGGTCGACGGGCGGCCTCTCCTACTCGCGATCGAGGATCGAGTCCGGCTGGATGTCGATCTTCGCGCCCGTGAGCTTCGCGGCGAGGCGGGCGTTCTGCCCCTCCTTGCCGATCGCGAGCGACAGCTGGTAGTCGGGGACGAGCGCGCGGACCGCCTTGAGCGACTCGTCGATGACGAACGCGCTGGTGACCTTGGCCGGCGAGAGCGCGCTCGCGACGAACGTCGCGAGGTCGGGCGAGTAGTCGACGATGTCGATCTTCTCGCTGTTCAGCTCGGCGGTCACGGCGCGGACCCGCTGGCCGAGCTCGCCGATGCAGGCGCCCTTGGCATTGACGCCCGGCTCGGTCGCGCGGACGGCGATCTTGGTGCGGTGACCGGCCTCGCGGGCGAGCGAGACGATCTCCACCACGCCGCTGGCGATCTCCGGCACCTCGAGCGCGAACAGCTTGCGGACGAGCGCGGGGTGCGTGCGCGAGACGGTGATCGACGGACCCTTCGGGCCCTTCGCGACGCTCGTGACGTACACGCGGATGCGCGAGCCGTGGGTGTACTCCTCGCCGGGGACCTGCTCCTCGGGGGGCAGGATGGCCTCCACGCTGCCGAGGTCGACGTGGATCATGCGCGGGTTGGGTCCCTGCTGGATCACGCCGGCGACGATGTCGCCCTCGCGTCCGCGGAACTCGCCGAGCACGGCGTCGTCGGCGATATCGCGCAGACGCTGGTTGATGACCTGCTTCGCCGCGAAGGCGGCGATGCGGCCGAAGTCGCTCGGGCTGTCCTCGGCCTCGCCGATGACGTTGCCCTCGTCGTCCAGCTCGGGCACGTAGACGCTCACGTGGCCGGTCTTGCGGTCGAGCTGCACGCGCGCGGCCGGAGTCTCGTCGGTGTGGCCGTGGCCGTGGCGCGACTCCGCCTGGTTGGTGTGCTTCAGGTAGGCGGTCAGGATCGCCTGCTCGATGATGTGCACCAGTTCGTCGAACGGGATCTCTTTCTCGCGCTCCATGAGACGCAAGACGCTGAGGTCGATGTCCATGCCGGCCTCCTCTATTCACATTGCGCCGCCTGCGCGATGGCGCGGCGGACTCGAGTATCTACGGTACCTGAGTTTCGGCGACGGTGGGACCCTCGTCCCTGCTCGCCGTGGAGCGGGTACGGTGCCCGTTATGACCGCACCGACCCGAACCGCCTCCCGAGCCGAGCGCAACCCCGCCGTGCGCGCCCTCGCACGCGTGGGGCTGGCCACCATCGGCCTGCTCCACATCCTGATCGGCGGCATCGCCCTCGCGATCGCCTTCGGCGGCACCGGCGACGCCGACCAGTCCGGTGCGCTGCAGGCGATCGTCGCCGTGCCCGGCGGCCTGTTCGTCGTCTGGCTCGCCGTCGCCGGGCTCGTCGTTCTCGCCCTCTGGCAGATCCTCGTCGCCGTGACGGTGCAGGGAGCGGGCAAGCGCCTCACCGAGCTCGGCAAGTGCGTGGTCTACGCCTTCCTCGCCGGCGTCGCCGCGTCGATCGCGCTCGGCGGGAGTCACGACGCGTCCTCGTCCGAGAAGACGATGAGCGCGCGGCTCCTGGCGCTCCCCGGCGGCGTCTTCGTGCTCGCGATCATCGGCCTCGCGATCGTGGCCGGGGGCATCGTCTTCCTCCGCAACGGCATCACCCACCGGTTCGAGCGCGATCTGCGCCTGCCGCCGAACGCGCTCGCGGGCGTCACCACCACGCTCGGCCGCGTCGGCTACATCGCGAAGGGCATCGCGCTGATCCTGGTCGGCGGTCTGGTCGTGGCGGGCGCCGTCACCTACGACCCGCAGAAGGCCGGCGGGCTCGACGGCAGCCTGAAGGCGCTCGTCGGCCTGCCCTTCGGGCCCGTGCTCCTCGCGCTCATCGCGATCGGGCTGATCGCCTACGGCGTCTTCTGGCTGGTGCGCTCGGTCGCCGCCCGCCTCTAGGCCTCCTCCGCCGGTGCCGCGAACTGCGCGTTGTAGAGGGTGTAGTAGGCGCCGCCGCGGGCGAGGAGCTCGGCGTGCGTGCCCTGCTCGACGATGCTGCCGGCCTCCATCACCAGGATGAGGTCGGCATCCCGGATGGTCGACAGCCGGTGCGCGATGACGAACGAGGTGCGGTCGGCCCGCAGCGCGCTCATCGCCTTCTGCACGAGCAGCTCGGTGCGCGTGTCGACCGACGACGTCGCCTCGTCCAGGATGAGCACGCTCGGCCGCGCGAGGAAAGCCCGCGCGATCGTCAGCAGCTGTTTCTCCCCCGCCGAGACGTTGCCGCCCTCGTCGTCCAGCACCGTGTCGTAACCGTCGGGCAGCGAGTGGACGAAACGGTCGACGTAGGTCGCCGTGGCGGCCGCGACGATCTCCTCGTCGGTCGCCCCCGGGCGCCCGTACGCGATGTTGTCGCGGATGGTGCCCTTGAACAGCCAGGTGTCCTGGAGCACCATCCCCATCCGGCTCCGGAGGTCGTGCCTGGTCATCGAGGCGATGTCGACGCCGTCGAGCGTGATGCGTCCGCCGTCCAGCTCGTAGAACCGCATCATCAGGTTGACCAGGGTGGTCTTGCCCGCGCCCGTCGGGCCGACGATCGCGACCGTCTGCCCGGGCTCGGCGACCAGCGAGAGATCGTCGATGAGCGGCTTGTCGGCCGTGTACCGGAACGAGACGTCCTCGAACGCGAGCCGGCCCTTGGTCCCCTCGGGGCTCTTCGGGTGCTCCGGGTCGGCCGACTGCTCGTCCGCGTCCAGGAGCTCGAAGACGCGCTCGGCGCTCGCCACCCCGGACTGCAGCAGATTCGCCATCGAGCCCAGCTGGGTCAACGGCTGCGTGAACTGACGCGAGTACTGGATGAACGCGGTCACGTCGCCGAGCTGCATCGCCCCGCTCGCGACCTGGAGGCCGCCCACGACGGCGATGGCGACGTACATCAGGTTCCCGACGAACATCATCGCCGGCATGATGATGCCCGAGATGAACTGCGCGCCGAAGCTCGCCTCGTACATCTCCTCGTTCTTCGTGCCGAACCGGGCCTCCACCTCGCGGTGCCGGCCGAACACCTTGACGAGGGCGTGGCCGGTGAAGGCCTCCTCGATCTGGCCGTTCAGCTCGCCGGTGCTGCGCCACTGCGCCACGAAGAGCTTCTGCGAGCGCTTCGCGATCAGGGAGGTGACGAGCAGGGTCAGCGGGATGGTGATCAGCGCGATCAGGGCGAGCAGCGGCGACACGACGAACATCATCACGACCACGCCGACGACCGTGAGCAGGGAGGTGAGCAGCTGGCTCATCGTCTGCTGGAGCGTCTGCGAGATGTTGTCGATGTCGTTCGTCACACGGCTGAGCAGCTCGCCGCGCTGCATCTTGTCGAAGTACGTCAGCGGGAGACGGTGGATCTTCGCCTCCACGTCCTCCCGGAGCCGGTACACGGTGCGCTGGGTCACACCGTTCAGCACGTACGCCTGCAGGTAGCTGAAGACCGACGACGCGATGTAGAGCGCGAGCACCCACATCAGCACGTGGCCGACCGCGACGAAGTCGATGCCGGCGCCGGGTGTGAAGGTCGTGCCCGAGAGGAGGTCGGCGAACTGCCCCTGACCGTCGGCGCGCAGCTTGGTGATCACTTGAGCCTGCGTCACCCCGCTCGGGAACTGCTTCGAGAGCGCTCCGGCGAAGACGAGGTTGATCGCGTTGCCGAGCAGCTTCGGCCCGAGCACCGCGAACACGACGCTCACCACCGCCAGCAGCGTGACGAAGACGATCGCCCAGCGCTCCGGCTTCAGCTGACCGGCCAGCCGGCGCGCGGAGGGACCGAAGTTGAGGGACTTCTCGGCCGGCATCCCCATGCCGCCGAACGGGCCGCCCCCACCGGGGCCGCGCCGGACGGGCGGGCGCGCGGGCGCCGGACGGTCTTCCGTGTCCTGGCTCATGCCGCCTCCTCCGCGGTCAGCTGCGACGAGACGATCTCGGCGTAGGTGGGATTGCTCTCGATGAGCTCGTCGTGGGTGCCGCGCCCGACCACGCGGCCGTCCTCGAGCACGATGATCTGGTCGGCGTCGACGATCGTGGAGACGCGCTGGGCGACCACGATCATCGTCGCGTCGGACACCGAGCGGGTCAGCGCCGCCCGCAGTCGCGCGTCCGTGGCGGTGTCGAGCGCGGAGAACGAGTCGTCGAAGACGTAGATCTCCGGCCGTTTGACGAGGGCCCTGGCGATCGCGAGGCGCTGCCGCTGGCCTCCGGAGACGTTGGTGCCGCCCTGCGCGATCGGCGACTCCAGCCCCTCGGGCATCGCCTTCACGAAGTCCGTGGCCTGCGCGATCTCGAGGGCCTGCCAGAGCTCGTCGTCCGTCGCGTCCGGCTTGCCGTAGCGGAGGTTGGAGGCGACCGTGCCGGAGAACAGGTACGGCCGCTGCGGGACGAGACCGATGCGCGACCAGAGCAGCTCGGGGTCGAGCTCTGCCGCATCCACCCCGTCCACCAGGACGAGGCCGCTGGTCGCGTCGAACAGTCGCGGCACCAGGTTCACGAGCGTGGTCTTACCGGAACCCGTGCTGCCGATGATCGCGGTCGTCTCTCCGGACCGGGCGAGGAAGGTCACATCGCTCAGCACCGGCTGGTCGGCGCCCGGATAGGCGAAGCCGACGTCCACGAACTCGACGGTGCCGTGCGAGGGCAGCTCGGTCACGGGGTTCTGCGGTGCCCGCACCGACGCCTCCGTGCCCAGCACCTCGCTGATCCGGTCGGCGCAGACCGCCGCACGCGGGACCAGCACCGCCATCATCGTCGACATCATGACGCCCATCAGGATCTGCATGAGGTACTGGAGGAACGCGGTGAGCGTGCCGATCTGCATCGAGCCGTCGTCCACCCGGAAGCCGCCGAACCAGATGACCGCGACGCTCGAGACGTTGAGCACGAGCATCACGATCGGGAACATCAGCGCGAACAGGCGGCCGGCCTTCAGGGCCGTCTCGGTGACCTGGTCGTTGGCGACCGCGAACCGGTCGGTCTCGACGTCCTCCCGGACGAACGCGCGGATGACGCGGATGCCGGTCAGCTGCTCCCGGAGCACGCGGTTGACCCGGTCGATCCGCTCCTGCATGCGGCGGAACAGCGGGACCATCCGGGAGATGATCAGCCCGACGGCGATCAGCAGGACGGGGACGCTCACCGCGATGAGCCAGGAGAGCTCCAGATCCTGCTGCATCGCCAGGATGATGCCGCCGATCGCCAGGATCGGGGCCGAGACGAGCAGGGTGCAGGTCATCAGCACCAGCATCTGCACCTGCTGCACGTCGTTCGTGTTGCGGGTGATGAGGGAGGGCGCCCCGAACCGCGAGACCTCGCGCTCCGAGAACTCCCCCACCTTGTGGAAGATCGCCGTGCGCAGGTCGCGACCGACGCGCATCGCGACCTTGGCGCCGAAGTAGACCGCGGCGATCGAGCACGCCACCTGCACCAGCGTCACCCCGAGCATCTCGGCGCCGACCATCAGGATGTAGCCGGTGTCGCCCTTGGCGATGCCGTTGTCGGTGATGTCGGCGTTGAGCGTGGGCAGCCAGAGCGACAGCAGCGACTGCGCGAGCTGGAAGACGACGACCCCGACGAGGAGGCGCCAGTGCGGCCGGAGGTACCGGCCGAGGAGTTTCAGGAGCATGTGCGACCTCCTAGTCGTGCGCCGCGTCGGCGCTGCTGGTGCTGCTGGTGGTGGATGCGCCCGCGGGCGTGAAGACGACGAACGGACGGCCGGCGACCCCGAGGAGCGCGATGCGGGCGAGCTCGTCCACGCTGAACTCCATCCCCTCGTTGAGGGCGGGGAACGCGGACGAGAAACTGAGCAGCCGCAGGACATAGGCGACGCGCTCCGGGGGCAGGTTGAGCGCCGCCGCCTCCGGCTCGATGAGGCGGGCGATGATCCGCACGAACTCGTGCCGCTCCTGCGGCACGGCGGGGCGCTCGGTGCCGACGACGGCCATCATGCGCATGACGCTCTGGAACCGCTCGCGCATCAGGAGGATGACGGCCCGCACCTTGTGCTCCAGCGGAAGCGCCGGGTCGATGGCCCGCAGCGCCTCACGCAGCGGTTCGGGGTCGAGGTACTTCTCGATCGCCGCCGAGACCAGCGTCTCCTTGTCACCGAATGCGCGGAAGACAGTGCCCTCGGCGATCCCGGCCGCCTCGGCGATCTGGCGCGAGGTGACCGCCCGGCCGTGCTCGATCAGGAGCGGGATGACCGCGTCGATGATCATCGCCTTGCGGTCGTCCGGAGACAGCGGCTGAGCCCGCTGCCGCGGCGACGCGTCCGCGAGCTCGCCCGTGTCGGGCACGACATCCTCAGGAATCACGGGGCGACTCTACGCGGAGTGAGTGCTCACTCACAACACTTCTTGTGTTCGCTCAGAGCGAACGGGCGCGGTCGTCAGGCCGCGGGCGCGAAGATCTCCGAGATCCGGGCGACCTCGTCCGGCGTCGGGGTCCAGGAGGTCGCCGCCTCGGCGTTGGCGACGATCTGCTCGGGCTTCGTCGCTCCGGCGATGACGCTGGTGAGCCCCGGCTGGGCGAGCAGCCAGGCGAACGTCGCCGCCAGCATGCTGACGCCGCGCTCGTCGCAGAACGCCTGGTACTCCTCGATCCGGTCCCACGGGGCGTCGTCGAGGAGGTGCTTGCGGATCGACATGATGCGGCTGTCCGCCGGACCGCCCTCGCGGGAGAACTTGCCGGTGAAGAGCCCGTTGTACAGCGGGAAGAACGGGAGGAAGCCCAGGCCGTACGCGTTGACCGCGGGCAGCACCTCGCGCTCGGCATCGCGGACCAGGAGGCTGTACTCGTTCTGTGCGGAGATGAACTTCGGGTGGTCGTGCAGACGCGCGGTGAACTCGGCCTCGGCGATCTGCCAGCCGTCGAGGTTGGAGTGCCCGATGTAGCGGATCTTGCCCTCGGCGATCAGGTCGTCCAGCGCGTCGAGCGTCTCCTCGATCGGCGTGATCCCGTCGGGGCGGTGCAGCTGGTAGAGGTCGATCCAGTCGGTGCGCAGGCGGCGCAAGGAGGCCTCCACGGCCAGGCGGATGTAGCGTCGCGACCCGCGTGCGCCCCAGTCCGGACCGTTCGTGCCCGCCATGTCCATCCCGAACTTGGTGGCCAGGACGATGCGGTCGCGCTTGCCCGCGAGCGCCTTGCCCATCAGGGACTCCGAGAGGCCGCGCTCGGCGCCGTAGATGTCGGCCGTGTCGAACAGGGTCACCCCAGCGTCGATGGCCGCGCCGATCACCGCGTCCGTACCCTCCTGCGTCTCGGAGGCGGTCCCCGTTCGGCCGAAGTTGTTGCAGCCGAGGCCGATCGTGGAGACGACGAGGCCGGAGCGGCCGAGGGTGCGGTATTCGATGTTCGCCATGATTCGAGTGTAGGACGGGCGGCCGCGGTGCTCGACGC
>Ga0153948_1001118_pt1 | contig 14033 bp, 12 predicted proteins | sample TSNJ032MetaG_FD_104696 | JGI IMG/M metagenome (GOLD analysis project Ga0153948, IMG submission 104696) | Attine ant fungus gardens microbial communities from New Jersey, USA - TSNJ032 MetaG | ecosystem: Host-associated > Fungi > Mycelium > Unclassified | place: USA: New Jersey, Wharton State...
AGCCTCGGCGAAATCGACAGCGGCGAATGAGGCGATCAGGCCCAGGACCATCGCAGCGGTCAGTTTTGTCAGGCGGTTTCCGAAACCCGGCATTGTTTACTCCCATTTAGAGACATGACTGAATGTTTAAATCATTGCTCATATGGGAATTGCCCCCTGTTCTTCACAAGGGCGTGAACGCAAAAAAATCGAGAAATTTCAAAAGCGGTTCAAACTGGCTTTGCTGCATCCAGAATCTGGATCTGGGGAGAGACCGAGCCGTTCCAGTGATTGAGCGACAGGTTACCGACGACATGAACGCTCTGCCCGATATTGTTGAACAGGAAGCGTCCGAGATCGCCCTCTGCCACGCGAAACGCGATGGCATTGACCCGCTTGCCGTCCGCGCCGCGCAAGGCAACACGCACATGGTCGCGACCGACACCGCGCACATCAGCCAGCACATGATGCGGCAGAGCCAGGGTCGGTTGCGGATGGGCGGAACCGTAAGGCCCGGCCTTCTGCAAGGCTTCATAAAGCGAAACCGTCGCGCCTGAAGCAGCCAGCGCACCGTCGATCGAAAGGCTCTGGTTCTCGCGCAGACGCGCAACGACATGCGCCGATTCGTCTTCAAGATAGGCTCTCAGCGCACCCAGTTTGGCGCGTTCGATGGTAATACCCGCCGCCATGGCGTGGCCACCACCCTTGACGAGCAGCCCGCGCTCCACAGCACCGCGCACCAGCTTGCCGAGGTCAAGACCGCTGATCGAGCGCCCCGAACCAGAGCCGACGCCATTGGCATTGAAGGCGATAGCGAAGGCGGGTCGACGTGCCTTTTCCTTCAGGCGCGAAGCCAGCAAACCAACGATGCCCGGATGCCAGCGTTCGCTGGCCGTCACGATCACCGAAGCGCCCTCACCGCCTGAAATCTCGAGCGATGCTTCCGCTTCAGCTTCCAGAAGCATTTCCGCTTCCATCGCCTGTCGTTCCTGATTGAGCCGGTCAAGTTCGACCGCGATACGGTCTGCCATCGATGGATCATCGAGCGTCAACAGCCGCGCACCCAATCCGGCATCGCCGATACGACCGCCTGCATTGATGCGCGGGCCGATGAGATAGCCAAGATGAAAAACATTGATCGGTTCGCCGATACGCGACACGCGCGCTAACGCTGCCAGACCGGCATTGCTTTGCGCACGCGCAACCAGCAAACCCTTGACGATGAAGGCACGATTGACGCCCTGTAGCGGCACCACATCGCAGACCGTTGCCAGCGCGACCAGATCAAGCAGCGACAGCAAATCCGGTGCAGTACCCTTGTCCCGCTCGCGCAGTATCTTGGTGACCTGCACCAGTGTCAGAAACACGACGCCCGCAGCGCAAAGATGGCCCTGTTGGGAAATATCGTCTTCGCGGTTCGGGTTGACGATGGCCACCGCATCTTCCGGCAGATCGCCGCCGACCTGATGGTGGTCAAGCACGACAACATCCGCTCCGGCCAGTTTGGCCGCAGTGATCGAGGGAGCGCTATTCGTGCCGCAATCAACGGTGACGATCAGGCTCGCACCCTTGGAAACCAGCTCGCGCATCGCATCGGGATTGGGGCCGTAACCCTCGAAAATCCGGTCGGGAATGTATATCGAATGCTGAATGCCATAGTGTTTTAGAAAACGCGCCATCAGCGCAGAAGAACATGCACCGTCCACGTCATAATCGCCGAAGATCGCCACAGTTTCCCGGCGCTCAATGGCGTCCGCAATACGGCTTGCCGCCTTTTCCATATCAGTCAGCGTCGAGGGGTCTGGCATCAGGTTACGCAGTGTGGGATCAACGAATTCCGGCGCACCTTCGACCGTTACGCCCCGCCCCGCCAGAACGCGCGCTACCAGATCGGAAATGCCGTGATGCTGGGCAATGGCCAGCGCGGTGTTTGCTTCGCGCAGGCCTAACCGATCCACCCATTTCTGGCCGGTTGCAGATTGTTTTATTCCAAGGAAAAGGCGATCTGTCGTCATAAGCTCTTAAAGACACAAAAGGCGGTATCTTTGCAATGCCGCCCGCAATTTATCAGTGGCGCTTCATCTTAATTATCACGCGCCGCACGGGCCAGTCCGTGCGCCACCAGCCGGTCAATAACTTCTGGATAGCTGACGCCACTCACTGCCATGACTTTCGAATACATGCTGATATTGGTGAAACCGGGAATCGTATTCAGCTCGTTGATCAGATACCGCATATCCGGCGTCACGAAGAAATCGACACGCGCCATGCTGTCACAACCAAGCGCCCGAAACGCCCGGGCCGCAACCGCTTGAATTTCAGTCTCGATCTGTACTGGCAAGTCCGCCGGAACTTTCAGCGCCGCGCCATCTTCATCGATATATTTGGCGTCATAGCTGTAGAAGCCATGGCTTTGTGCAGGCACGATTTCGCCGGTTCGCGAAACGAACAGGCCGTTATTCTCATCCTCTAGCACTGCGCACTCAATCTCGCGACCTTGGATGAACTCTTCCGCCAGAAGCTTGGCATCGTGACGGAAGCCTTCCGCAAGCGCTTTCTGATAATCAGCTTCCGTCTGAACCTTGCTGACACCGACCGACGAACCCTGACGCGCGGGCTTTATGAAGACTGGCAGACCAAGCACGCCCGTCAGCGCATCGAAGGTTGGAACCGCCTCGCGCGTAATCGTCGTCGCACGCGCCACGGGAATACCAGCTTCCGTCAACAGGCGCTTGGCAATGTCTTTGTCGAGCGCATTCGCCGAGCCGCAGATGCCGCAACCCGCCATCGGCACACGCGCCACTTCGGTCAGTCCCTGTACGCTGCCATCCTCGCCGTGAAGGCCGTGCAAGACCGGAAAGACGATGTCGATCCGCGCCAGTTCATAAGGCAAGCCGTTTTCGGGCAGCGCAACAGCGCGTCCCTTACCGCCCGGCAACAATGAAACTTCAGTACCGTGTTCGGGCCGTTCCAGCTTGCCGCCAGCAAAGCTCGTCAGCAGCCATTGCCCCTCATGGGTAACATAGATCGGAATGGCTTCATATTTGGCCGGGTCCAATGCGTTCATGACATTCGTTGCGGAAAGAACCGACACATCATGCTCGGCGGAACGTCCGCCAAAGAGTACCGCGATCCGTAGCTTGTTCGGCGTTTCAGTCATGCCCGCTCCATCTCTTCATCTAAAGGTGACTGAACACAGTCGCGATCAAAATGACGAATCTTTGGCCAAAGCAGTTGCGCAAGGCTCCATAAACAGAAATCCCGGACAGCGCGGGGCTTTCCGGGATTTGTTTGCTTCATCGTCACATATGACGCGAAAAACTAGAACTTCGACAGATCCTGATGGCGAGCCTTGATCTCGCGCACCGTCTGCGAGCTGGAACGCATCACAATGGTATGCGTCTGGATGTAATCGCGGGCAAACTTCACGCCGGAAAGCATGTTGCCGTCGGTCACGCCGGTAGCGGCAAAGAGCACGTCGCCCTTGGCCATTTCTTCCATCGTGTAGACCTTCTTCGGGTCCGTAATGCCCATCTTGAGAGCGCGGGCGATTTTCTCGTCCGTGTTCAGCTGGAGACGGCCCTGCATCTGACCACCAATGCAGCGCAGAGCTGCTGCAGCCAGAACACCTTCCGGTGCGCCGCCAATGCCAATATAGATATCGATGCCGGTTTCCTCCGGGCTGGTCGTGTGCATCACGCCTGCAACGTCGCCGTCGCCAATCAGGCGGATCGCAGCGCCGGTTGCACGCACTTCTTCGATCAGGCGCGCATGACGCGGACGGTCCATGATGCAAGCCGTGATTTCGTTTGGCTTTACACCCTTCGCCTTGGCAATAGAGTTGATGTTATCGGTAGCGGTGGCGTCGAGATCGACAACGCCCTTCGGGTAGCCCGGACCAACGGCGATTTTTTCCATGTAAACGTCAGGCGCATAAAGCAGGTTGCCCTTCTCGGCGATGGCAATGACAGCCAGCGAGTTCGGCAGGTTCTTGGCGCAAATCGTCGTGCCTTCCAGCGGATCAAGCGCGATATCGACATCCGGTCCCTGCCGGGTGCCGACTTCTTCACCGATGTAGAGCATTGGCGCTTCATCGCGTTCACCTTCGCCGATCACAACCGTGCCCGAAATCGGCAGGCGGTTCAGTTCCTGACGCATGGCGTCAACGGCGGCTTGATCGGCAGCCATTTCATCGCCGCGGCCCCGCAGCCGCGCTGCTGCCACTGCTGCGCGTTCGGCTACACGGACCAGTTCCAGTGTAAGAATGCGATCCAGTCCGTGGGGGTGCTGCTCTGCGGTTTTGGCCATTTGAACAAAGTCCTGAATTCGAATTGCGTTGATGCACCACAAAGGGCGCCATGCCGCGTTTATAGCGACACTATGCGAACCTTTTGTCAAAGTCCCCGGTGCCCTGCAAGAGCCCGAAAGCTAAAAACTATGTGCGCTCAAATGCTTAATCGATTTAAGGGCAACACGCTTCGTTTCATGCCATGGCCGGGCGTGAACTGACATGCCCGGCATCATGGTGCAACCTGCCCCGGAATAACCACGACAGGTTGCGGAAAGCGACTCGCTATTCAGCCCGCGCGCTCGATGCGGATCATCTGCGGCTTATCCACCAGATGATCGTCCTTGAGGATAGCTTCGAGCGCTTTCTTGACGGCTGCTTCTGTCGTCTCATGCGTGACGAGGATGACGGTCTTGATGCCTTCCTGCTGTGTATCGCCCATGGGCGGCCGCTGCACGATCGACTCGAGCGAGATGTCGTTCTCGGCCATGCGCTTGGCGATACCGGCGAAAGCGCCGATGCGGTCGAGAACCGTCAGACGAATGAAATAGCCGCCCGCATGCTTACGCATCTTGGCGCGCTTATAAGGCTGGAGCGCCTTGGCGGGCGTGCCGAATACCGGGCCATGCTGGAAGCCCGGACGGCTCTTGGCAATATCGGCAATATCGCCGATGACGGCAGATGCCGTCGCATTGCCGCCAGCGCCCGGTCCCGACAGCAGCAGTTCGCCCAGAAGATCGGTCTCGATGGCTACGGCGTTTGTGACACCATGCACTTGCGCAATGACCGACGAGGTTGGAACCATGGTCGGATGCACACGCTGTTCAATACCCGTATCGGTCTTCTGCGCAACGCCCAGAAGCTTGATGCGGTAGCCCAGTTCATCGGCGGCGCGAATATCGGCCAGCGAAATATTGCTGATGCCTTCCAGATAGATATCGTCGGCGGCAATCTGCGTGCCGAAGGCAAGGCTGGTCAAAAGCGCAAGCTTGTGCGCCGTATCGTTGCCTTCAATATCAAAAGTCGGATCGGCTTCAGCATAACCAAGACGCTGCGCATCCTTGAGGCAAGTCTCGAACGAAATGCCCTCTTCCCACATCCGGGTCAGGATGTAGTTGCAGGTGCCGTTCATGATGCCATAGACGCGCGAAACCGTATTGCCGGTCAGCGACTCGCGCATTGCCTTGATAACCGGAATGCCACCGGCGACTGCCGCTTCGAAGTTGAGCAGAACGCCCTTGTCTTCGGCGATTTTCGCCAAGGCAACGCCGTGGCGCGCAAGAAGCGCCTTGTTGGCGGTCACGACATGACGACCAGCGCGCAAAGCCGCCTCGACGGAAGCTTTTGCAGGGCCTTCATCACCGCCGATAAGCTCAACATAGACGTCGATATCAGCCGACTTCGCCAGCTCGACCGGATCATCGAACCAATCGATGCCATTGAGGTCAACGCCACGGTCGCGCGAGCGATCACGGGCGCTGACGGCGGTAATAGTCACCGGTTTACCGCATTGGCGAGTGAGCATTTCGGACTTGTCACGCAGGATACGCAACACTGAAGCGCCAACGGTGCCAAGGCCCGCAACGCCGATCCGCAATGCATCACTCATTATATCGACCTTCTGACTCTGATTGTCTGGATGTAGTGGATTTTCGGTAGGTGGGAAATTCTGGCCGCACGCCTGCGCGGCCAGAAAGGAAGAACCCGGAATGGCGCTTAGCGGCGACCTTCCAGCGGGATCACATTGTGCAGATTCTCATCCTTGGTGGAGAGGAAACGCTTGATGTTGCGCGCAGCCTGACGAATGCGATGTTCGTTTTCGACCAGGGCGATACGCACATAATCATCGCCATGTTCGCCAAAGCCGATGCCCGGAGCAACGGCCACATCGGCCATTTCCACCATAAGCTTGGAGAATTCGAGCGAGCCCATGGCGCGGAAGCGTTCCGGAATCGGGACCCAGGCAAACATCGTGGCTGCTGGCGGCGGAACATCCCAGCCTGCGCGGCCGAAGCTTTCGACCAGCACATCGCGGCGCTGCTTGTACACATCGCGAACATAGGCAATGTCGGAACCGTCGCCGTTGAGCGCTGCGGTTGCCGCCACCTGGATCGGCGTGAATGCGCCGTAATCGAGGTAGGACTTAACGCGCGTCAGCGCCGCGATCAGGCGTTCATTGCCGACCGCAAAGCCCATGCGCCAGCCCGGCATCGAGAACGTCTTGGACATGGAGGTGAACTCGACCGCTACATCCATGGCGCCCGGTACTTCCAGCACGGACGGCGGCGGGTTGCCGTCGAAATAGATTTCCGAATAGGCCAGATCCGACAGGATGACGATGTCATGCTTGCGCGCAAAGGCCACGACATCCTTATAGAAGTCGAGCGTCGCCACATAAGCCGTCGGATTGGACGGGAAGTTGAGGATCAGAGCAATCGGCTTCGGGATCGAGTGTTTTACGCCGCGCTCCAGAGCCGGAATGAAGCTGTCATCCGGCTTGGCCTGAATCGAACGGATGACACCGCCCGACATGATGAAGCCGAACGAGTGGATCGGATAGGTCGGATCGGGGCAAAGCACCACGTCGCCCGGCGCCGTGATGGCCTGAGCCATATTGGCGAAGCCTTCCTTGGAACCAAGCGTGGCCACGACCTGCGTGTCCGGGTTTAGCTTCACGCCGAAACGGCGCGCATAATACTGAGCCTGCGCGCGACGCAGCCCCGGAATGCCCTTTGACGAGGAATAGCGATGCGCGCGCGGATCCTGAACGGCCTCACACAGCTTGTCGACGATATTCTGCGGCGTCGGCAGATCCGGATTGCCCATGCCAAGATCGATAATGTCGGCCCCGCCCGCTCGCGCCGATGCCTTCAGGCGATTGACCTGTTCAAAGACATAAGGGGGCAAGCGACGGACTTTATGGAATTCTTCCGACATGATCCTGTTCCAAAAGGAGAGTTAACAATAGGACGCGTCATTGCGCCGTAGGAGGAGCTATACACCTGATATCGAATCGGGTCGAGACTTCTTGCCGCGCCGTTTGGGACGTGGCCTTCCGTGTCTATGAAGGGGTTATTCTTCGCCGGATTCGATCTGCTTCAGGGTAGCATCCGATTCATCCTGCGCCTGCTTGCGCATGGCCGCAGCCTGTGCGGGGGTAAAGCCGCCGCCAGTGGTTTTCGACGCCGCGAGACGCGTGCGGTCGGAATCGAGTTTCGCAGTCATCTGCTGCTTTTCTTCCGGCGTGATCTGGTCGGTCGCAGCCTTCGGCATATGGCCGAATGTCGGGTATACGCCGGTGCGCAATGCGCCTTCCTGCGGGGTACCCTGAAATTCCTTGCCACCGGCACAGGCAGTGAGCATCGCTGCGGCCGTTACTGCCAGCATGAGATGGGCGATCTGCCGCGTGCTCTTGGTCATATGTCTGATCCCGGTTTTGCCGTTGAGGCTGCCGCATAAGTTACGACAGAATATACTTCCGAAGGGATAGCACCAAGTCGATGCACCATGTCAACAAGCGATTGGTCCAATTCCGACATTTGGTTTGCCAACACCGTTGATTTCCGCCTGCGCAGCGCCGCACTTTCGAAAGATTACATAAAGTAATATTTCGTTACTAAAGGATTAATCCTCAATCTTCTGGAATAAAGCAGGCTCTCAGTCGTACAAAATGCACTTCGATAGTTGCCTTCACAGCATAAAAAACTTAAAAATTAGCAACAATTGTAGATCGGGTGATTTGCACAATGCTAAAATTGGTTCACCGCAAAACTGCAGAGGCCACTTCAACGCATTGATATAATGGAGTTTGTTTCCCAAGGCTTATGTAAGGCTTTTAATTAGGGGACTGCGGGAGAAATCACATTCTGTGATTGGTTCAACCCGCACGGGAGAGCCGATCTCCCGAAACCAGGTGGGCTCGGACTTGTCCGGTTCGCCAAGCTGGTCAGGGAAATCGAGCTGGAGCGGACTATTGAAATTTGTACCTTCTGCGCACCGGACAACCGGCCGACGACTTTCAGGCAGCGTAGCTCTGCTCGCGCTGCTATTGTCGTCCTGCACGTCTACTGGGACCGGTCCTGACGGCAAGCCGCTGCAAATGACTGCCAATACCAATGGCTCGATGCTGACAGAGACGCTGCAAAGCGCAGCCGACCAGACGGCCGCCGCCGAAGCTGGCGCTGAAGCCAAGACCGCAGAAACAAAGGCCGAAGAAAAGCCCGGCGACGCAAAGCAGGTCACAGCCGCAGCGGCGGCACAGAACCCTGCCACCGCGCCCGCCAAAGATAATACAAAAAATGCCGCCGTGACCACGACTGCGGAAAATGCGGCAAGCGAAACGCAGCCAACGCAAGTGGCAGCGGCTGCTCCGGAAAAGAAAAGCAATTCGCTCTTCGGTTTGTTTGGTGGAAAAGATAGCGCCGAATCGAAGCCTGCCGAGGCAACCGAGCCAGCAGCAACTACGACAACCGCCAGTGCCGAAAAGCCAAAGAGCGAAAGCGCCGAAGCAAAACAGCGAGAAGCCGAAACGGAATCGGCAGCCGCTACAGACGCGAAGGCGCAGCCACAGGAAGCCGCCAAACCAGCCCAGCCAGAAAAGCCGGTGCAGGTTGCTTCGCTTTTCGGCACGCCGAAAAATGCCAGTGCTTATGCTACCCCGCAGCGCCCGACAGCTTCTCAGGGCAGCATCTCGCGCCTCTTCTCCGACGAATCGGCTGGTTCACGTTCTGACCGTACGGAAAACAAGAAGCTGGCAGTGGCGACGCCTGTATCACCTGCTGCAAAGCACGATTACAATTACACATTGCCGGGCGTGCGTGCGAATGGCGGCATCGAGATCAAGCATCGCAACAGCCTTTATGACGACACCGACATTGATGCGAACGAATATGACGATTCGCCCAATGTCACGCTTGCTTCGGCTCCCGGCCTCGCCCGTCTCGCGCCAAACGGCCTGAAGGTGCAGCGCCAGACCGTCGATGTGGCCTGCCTCAAGCCGCAGCTCGTTTCCATGCTGAAGACCATGGAGCGGCATTTCCGCCGCCCGGTCATGGTGACGTCCGGCTATCGCAGCCCGTCTTATAATCGCAAGGTCAATGGCGCGCGCAAATCGCTGCATATGATCTGCGCCGCAGCCGATATTCAGATCGATGGCGTTTCCAAGTGGGAAATGGCGCGCTTCGCCCGGTCGATGCCGGGACGCGGTGGCGTCGGCACCTATTGCCACACGACATCGATCCACGTGGATATCGGACCAGAACGCGACTGGAACTGGAAATGCAAAGGCTGATCTGAAGATCAGCAGCACGATTCTCAGCAATAATCAGGCTGGCCCTGTTGGAGCCAGCCTTTCTTTTTACCATCCATTTCAAGGCCATAGCCAACAAATCCACAGGCATCACCCCGTTAAATGGACGCTTCTGCGACTTTTTTCAGAAAACTGATTTTAAGGGCTTGCGAGTCAGTACCTTCCTGAATATAAGCCCACTCACACCAGCAACAGGCGCCCATCGTCTAGCGGTTAGGACAGCGCCCTTTCACGGCGCAGACAGGGGTTCGATTCCCCTTGGGCGTACCACTTGCTGGTTTTTCTTTTTCCAGACATATCAAGCCATTAGCTCTTCGAGCGCGCGATTTCGCGCGTCGTTTTGCGCCATCTGAATTTATTTCACAGATGCTGAAAAAGGGGCTTGCATGTCTGAATTTTCCTGACTATAAGCGCCCCACACCAGCAGGCGCCCATCGTCTAGCGGTTAGGACAGCGCCCTTTCACGGCGCAGACAGGGGTTCGATTCCCCTTGGGCGTACCACTTGCTGGTTTTTCTTTTCCCAAAAAATTGATGAGAACAATACTGGTCGTTCTGCCGGTATATTGCTACGCGCATCTGCACCCATTTCGCAATTAGAGCGCGTTTCGATCTGATTGGATCAGATCGGCGCTCTAAATGTTTGTTTTAACGCGCATCTTTTCCGAAAACCGTTTCACACTTTTCGGGATGCGCTCTAAAGGGAAATACTGCTCATGTCGCAAGCCACAGCCATCGTTCCCACCGCCCATGCCAGCCGCTACCTCCAGCAGCTCTGCAAACACTGGGCGCATAAATTTGCCGTCGAGTTCACGCCTGAACACGGCCAGATCGATCTCGGTGAAGACCGGTTGGTGATTCTGGATGCCGATTCGGAAAAACTCACTGTTACGGTGAAGACCTCAGCCGAAAATCTCGACCGGTTGCAGGATGTGGTTGTGAATCACATCGTCCGCTTCGCCTTCCGCGAAGAGCTAGTGTTCAACTGGGAGCAGGCACAAGCGTAAGCGCCGTCGTTTACCTTATCTGCAAATTGCCCGCAAAATGCCCGGAATAGCCATCTTCGCATCACATTCCGGGCTCATTCCCCCGCGACATTCCTCACAACTTCAAACGACCGATTTGATGGGGAAAGATATGATGACCAGCGAAACCAGAACCACTCTCACCTTTCTCGGTGCAGGCTTTGTCGCCGCAGCGATGGCGCTTGGTGCGGATCTGAGCTGGGCAGACGTCATCAAGGCTCTTTTCTAAAACCAGCATCATGACCACCCGATATCGCTTTTGACTTTTTGTGGCTTTAGGCGGACAAACATCTCCCCATTCCGTCCAAACTGTTCAGAAGTTTTATGTTATTTCAAACGCCCCTCATCTCCGGCAGGCTCGAACGCCGCTACAAGAGATTTCTCGCAGACGTAACGCTTGACGATGGCCGCTTCATTACGGCGGCCGTGCCCAATACCGGCTCCATGCTGGGCCTGACGACGCCCGGCTCCCGCGCATGGCTCAGCGTTTCCGATGCACCCCACCGCAAATATGCCCACACATTGCAGATCGTTGAGGCTGACGGCACGCTGGTCGGCGTCAATACCGGCCTGCCGAACAAGATTGCCGAGGAAGCTATCCTAGCTGGCCTCATTCCGAGCCTCAGCGGCTATGCCAGTCTCAAGCGCGAACAAAAATACGGACAGAATTCCCGCGTCGACATTCTGCTCGACGAAGGCGCCCTGCCCCGCGCCTATGTGGAAGTCAAAAATGTCCACTTCATCCGCACACCCGGCCTCGCAGAATTTCCCGATACGGTGACCGCGCGCGGGACAAAACATCTCAATGAACTGACCGACAGTGTTGCCGCTGGTCATCGTGGTGTGATGTTGTTTATTATCCAGCGAAGTGATTGCAGCAAATTCAGCATTTCCGGCGATCTTGACCCTGTCTATGCACGCGCTTTTGAGCGCGCTGTTGCATCCGGGGTTGAGGCATGGGCCGTTCGATGCCACATAACGGATAAAAGCATTGTCGCCACCGAGCTGGTGCCAATTGAATAGACAAAGACGGATCGAGTGATGGTTACTTATATCGAAGCGACAAGCGCCCCCATGAAATATACCGGCCAGATCAGGCTCTATGGCCCGGATGCCTTCGAGGCGATGCGCAAGGTCTGCAATCTGACCGCGCGCTGTCTGGACGCGCTGAACGACATCGTGAAGCCCGGCGTGACCACCAATGAAATCGACCGCTTCGTTTTCGAATTCGGTATGGACCATGGCGCCTTTCCGGCAACGCTCAACTATCGCGGCTATACCAAGTCGACCTGTACATCGATCAACCATGTTGTCTGCCACGGCATTCCAAACGACAAGCCGCTGCGCGAAGGCGATATCGTCAATATCGACGTGACTTATCTGCTCGACGGCTGGCACGGTGATTCCAGCCGCATGTATGCCGTGGGCGAGATCAAGCGCGCAGCCGAACGCCTGCTGGAAGTGACCTATGAAAGCCTGCTACGCGGTATTGCCGTCGTCAAGCCGGGTGTGAAGACGGGCGCCATCGGCGCTGCAATCCAGACCTTCGCCGAAGCTGAGCGCTGCTCCGTGGTGCGCGATTTCTGCGGTCATGGCGTCGGCCAGCTTTTCCATGATGCGCCGAATATTCTCCATTACGGCACGCCAAACGAAGGCGTGGAAATCAAGGAAGGCATGATCTTCACGATCGAGCCGATGATCAATCTCGGCAAGCCGCATGTGAAAGTGTTGGCCGATGGCTGGACTGCCGTGACGCGCGATCGCTCCTTGACTGCCCAGTATGAACATACGGTCGGCGTCACCAAAGACGGCTGCGAAATATTCACATTGTCGCCGGCCAATGTTTTTGGTCCGGCATCAATGCGGTAAAACCGGAAATATAGTCTCATCTGTTTTTGCGGGGGTTTAAACAGAATGACAAAGAAGACGGACAAGCCGGGGAGCTATGACATCCCCGGTTTCAGCGACACGCTTCAGCTGACACCGAAAATCGCGAAACAGCCGCACCATATCGGCCACCGGGATCGTCTGAAGCAGCGCTTCCAGACCGCGCCCGATGCACTGGCCGATTATGAGCTGCTTGAGCTGCTGCTCTTTCGCGTTATCCCGCGTGCAGATACCAAACCCATCGCAAAGGCCTTGCTGGCTCGCTTCGGTACACTTGCCGAAGTGCTGGGAGCTTCCGAAACGCTCATCGCGGAAGTGCCCGGCGCTGGCCCCTCCGTGGCCCGCGACCTGAAGATCATAGAAGCAGTTCACAAACGCAGTGCGCGCAGCAAGGTTATGAAGCGCGAGGTTTTCAGCATCTGGGAAAAGGTGATGGATTACTGCATGGCGGCCATGGCCCATGAGACGCGTGAGCAGTTCCGCATTCTGTTTCTGGACAGGAAAAACCGACTCATTGCCGACGAGGTTCAGCAAAAAGGCACGATCGACCATACGCCGGTCTATGTAAGAGAGGTGTTTCACCGCGCGATGGAGCTTGCTGCGGCGGGAATTATTCTCGTGCACAATCACCCTTCAGGCGATCCGTCACCGTCTCGACCCGACATCGACATGACGCACGCGCTGATAGCGGCCGCCAAGCCTTTGAAAATCATCGTGCATGACCACATCATCGTCGGCAAACAAAAATGCATCAGCTTCCGCAGACTGAACCTGATGTAGCGCTCGCCTGAAACGGGCCAGCCGCAGATCGTTACCACTTGTTAAGCATAGCGCGAAGAATGGCTGTGCGACGGGTGGAATTCGCTCGAATTTTCTTAAATTTAGTCACAATCACCCAACAGAAGACCACCGTCACACGGGAACCAACCGAAGGCGGCAGTCACCGTCTTTTGTCGAACAGATCTTGCATATTTTCCATCAGCGTTCCGGATGGAAAAACGGAGTACAAAATGTTGAAGCGTACCTTTACCGCAGTGGCGCTCGGCGCCGGCATCTTCGCCATCGCAGCCCCGGCATTCGCTGCCGATATGATGGGCTCGAACGACTATTCCTACAACGAACCGGTTGCCGCAGGCCCGCACGACTGGTCCGGCAATTATGTCGGCGCACAGGTCGGTGCATCTTCGTCAAAGATCCCGGGCCCGTTCACGAACCGCGCTGGCGTGCTCGGTGGCGTTGTGGCTGGTAAGAACATCCAGAGCGGCAATTTCGTTGTCGGTGGTGAAGTTGAAGCCAATTTCGCAGAAGCCGAACATCGTATCGGTCATGGCGGCAGCCTCCAGCAGTCCTGGAACACCAATGCCAAGGTCAAGGCCGGTTACGCCTTCAACAAGACGCTTGTTTACGGCACCGTCGGTTACGGCGTGGCCCGCTTCAAGGCAAAAGACAACACCACGTCGGGCCCGGGCTGGGAAGGCGGCGCGCTGGTTGGCGCGGGCGTCGAACAGGCCCTGACTGGCCCGCTGTCCGTAAAGGCTGAATATGACT